>SDGW01000186.1_pt1 | contig 26578 bp, 17 predicted proteins | sample 2873831 | NCBI WGS metagenome assembly SDGW01 (sample SAMN08132700, study PRJNA421101) | hypersaline lake metagenome | isolation source: celular fraction 0.22 microns magnesium sulfate-rich crust from ephemeral... | place: Spain: Penahueca Lagoon, Toledo | collected 2011-07 | reverse complement strand
GAGGTGACCTTCGCCGGTGCCGGTGCCGCCGCGACCGCTACCGCCCGGTTCTACGTCTCGCTCGGCGTTCCCCAGGACAACATCACGATGTGCGATGTCGACGGAATTCTAACGACCCAACGTGCGGAGGCGGGCGACCTAAACGAGTACAACCGTGAGTTTAGCAGCGACGTCCCGGACGGCGAGCTGGCGGATGCGATGGAAGGCGCGGACGTGTTCGTCGGGCTCTCGGTCGGGGGGATCGTCTCTCAGGAGATGGTCCGGTCGATGGCCGAGAATCCGATCATCTTCGCGATGGCGAATCCGACCCCCGAAATCGGCTACGAGGAGGCCAAAAACGCCCGCGAGGATACGGTTATCATGGCGACTGGCCGGTCGGACTACCCCAATCAGGTGAACAACGTCTTGGGGTTCCCCTTTATTTTCCGTGGCGCGCTCGACGTGCGGGCGACCGAGATCAACGAGGCAATGAAGGTCGCCGCCAGCGAGGCACTGGCCGAGTTGGCCCGTCAGGACGTGCCCGACGCCGTCGTCAAGGCCTACGGCGATCAGCCGCTCCAGTTCGGCCCCGACTACATCATTCCCAAGCCGCTCGATCCCCGCGTTCTCTTCGAGGTGACCCCTGCAGTCGCCAAGGCAGCCATGGAGTCGGGTGCAGCCCGCACGTCGCTCGATGTCGACACCTACGTCGAGGCCCTCGAGGCCCGGCTGGGAAAATCCCGCGAGATGATGCGTATCATCCTCAACAAGGCCCAAACCGACCCCAAGCGCGTCGTGCTGGCCGAAGGTGACGACGAGAAGATGATCCGGGCGGCCTCCCAGCTCGTCGAGCGGGAGATTGCCGAACCGATCCTCTTGGGCGACCGCGATCGGATCGAGGCCATCACCGAGACGCTCGGACTCGCCTTCGATCCCGAGATCGTCGACCCAGCCGAAGGCGACCTCGGGGCCTACGCCGACCGGCTCTACGAACTGCGCAAGCGCAACGGCGTCACGCGCCGCGAGGCGGACAAACTGGTCGAGGACAGCAACTACCTCGGCAGCGTGATGGTCGAGACCGGTGACGCCGACGCGATGCTCACCGGCCTCACTCACCATTATCCGTCGTCGCTGCGGCCACCGCTGCAGGTGATCGGCACCGCGCCCGACGCCGACTACGCTGGCGGCGTCTATATGCTCACCTTCAAAAACCGCGTGATATTCTGCGCCGACGCCACCGTCAATCAGGACCCGAGCGCGGATGTCCTCGAGGAGGTGACTCGCCACACCGCCGAGCTGGCCCGGCGGTTCAACGTCGAGCCGCGGGCGGCGCTACTCTCGTACTCCAACTTCGGGAGCGTCGACAACGAGGGCACCCGCAAACCCCGCGAGGCCGCCCGCCGACTCCGCGAGGACCCCACGGTCGAGTTCCCCGTCGACGGCGAGATGCAGGCCGATACCGCCGTCGTCGAAGAGATGCTCACCGGAACCTACGAGTTCTCCGAACTGGACGACCCCGCGAACGTGCTGGTCTTCCCGAACCTCGAAGCCGGGAACATCGGCTACAAGCTCCTCCAGCGGCTGGGCGATGCGGAGGCGGTCGGACCGATGCTCGTCGGGATGGACAAACCCGTCCACGTCCTCCAGCGTGGCGACGAGGTCAAAGACATCGTGAACCTCGCCGGAGTTGCTGTTGTCGACGCCCAACAGGAGTAGCGCGGGCGAGCTACCTATCTCAAAAGCGATCGGTACACAGCTTTACCGCTCAACAGCGACTAGCTACGCTATGTACCGTGTCCTCCTTCCAGTCGACGAGAACGAATCACGAGCGCGGTCACAGGTCGAGACCGTCTTGGAGCTGCCTGTGGCCGCTGGCGACCTCACTGTAGACATCCTTCACGTTCACGAGGACGAATCGACGACCGACCCTCAGTGGGCCGCCGGTGAGGGGTTCGCCGAGAGCTTCGCCGAGGAGATGGCCGATAAGGTGCGCAGCAGTGATCGGCTTCCCTCGTCGGTCGAAACCGCCGTCGACCGTCTCGAGTCGGGCGACCACGAGTTTACGGTCCACGAGCGGGGTGGCGAGCCCGCCGTGGCGATCCTCGAATTCGCAGCCGAACACGACAGCGACACGATCATCCTCGGTGTCAGCGGGCGGTCGCCGGTCGGCAAGGTGCTGTTCGGCAGCGTCGCCCAAGCGGTGATCCTCGACAGTGATCGACCGGTGACGGTCGTACCAGCCCACGCTTCCGAGTCGTAGTCCGATCGGCGTCGACTCGGAGACGGCCGATTTCTCGGCATCGGAACGTGTCTGTCGTCTATATTTATATAAGTGACACTGAAATAATACTTAGGGCCAGCAGTTTGATCCCTAGCCTATGGGAAACCGCTCGCGTCGACAACAGGTGTGGGAGTACTGTTGGGAACTCGACCGGCGCACTCGGAACGCCCTCCGGATGCGACCGACCGCGCTGCTGGACTACTCGAAACTGACGCCGGCAGAGCGGGAACTGGCCGAGCGGCTCGCGACTGATGGCGGTCGCGATGAGCGAGCACAGCCTGCCGGTGGTGGCGGAGGCGGGAACGGTGACGGTGGAGGAAACGGCGGCGACAGCGGGAACGGCGACGACGGATCGGCGTTCGATGTCGGCGGCACCTACAGCCGTCGACAGAAGATTGGCCTCGTACTCGGACCGGTGTTGTTCGCGGCGATCATGCTCATCCCCACTCCCGAGGGGTTGTCACCGGGCGGGCAAGCGGTCGGCGCGACCACCGCGTGGGTGGCAGCATGGTGGATCGGCGAGGCGATCCCGATCCCGGCGACCTCCCTGTTGCCGATCGTCCTCTTTCCGCTTACCGGGGCGCTCGACGTGGATGCAACGACCGCGCCGTACGCCAACGACTTGATCTTCCTCTTTATGGGCGGCTTCTTTATTGCGATGGCGATGCAGCGGTGGGAGCTCCATCGGCGCATCGCCCTGCGGACGATCCGTGTGGTGGGTGCCGGCCCGAAACGCATCATTCTCGGCTTCATGATCGCGACGGCGTTCCTCTCGATGTGGGTCTCGAACACCGCGACCGCGATGATGATGACACCGATCGGGCTTGCGGTCATCCTCCAGACGAGCGACATCGTCGACCGCACAGGTGCAGACGTTCCCACCGAACAGGGGCAGTTCAATTTCGGCACGGCGTTGATGCTCTGTATCGGCTATTCGGCCTCGGTCGGCGGCGTCGGCACGATCATCGGGACGCCACCGAACCTCGTGTTGGTCGGCGCGATCAACGAGACGTTCGGCCAGACAATCACCTTCGCCCAGTGGATGCTGTACGGCGTGCCGATCGCTGCCCTCGGCGTCGTCATCATCTGGGTGTACGTCACTCGGTTCGTCATTCCGCCGAACATGGACACCTTGCCCGGTGGCATGGAGATCATCGACGAGGAGATCCAGGCGTTGGGATCGATGAGCCGCGAGGAGACACTCGTTGGCGTCGTCTTCACGGCGACTGCAGTCGCGTGGATCTCGCGGTCGTTCGTTCTCCAGCCGATTATTCCTGGCATCGCCGACAGCGTGATCGCGATTGCTGGCGCGCTGGTGCTGTTTTTGATCCCCGCTCGGGAGGAAGACGGCTCCTTTACGTTCCTGCTCGACTGGGAGACTGCAGTCAACATCCCGTGGGGGATCATCTTGCTTTTCGGTGGCGGGCTGTCTATCGCCGCCGGGTTCGAGGAAACCGGACTCGCCGAGTGGATCGGCGGCCTGCTCGGCGGCCTGCAGGGCGTCTCGATCGTGCTCGTCATGGCTGTCGTGGTCCTGCTGACGATTTTCATGACTGAAGTCACCTCGAACACGGCGACCACCGCGATGTTGATGCCGATTATGGCCTCGCTCGCGGTCGGGCTCTCGATTCACCCCTATGGGATCATGATCGGCGCGGCGACCGCTGCCTCGTTTGCCTTTATGTTGCCCGTCGCAACGCCACCGAACGCTGTCGTCTTCGGAACGGGATACATTACGATGCCACAGATGGCCAAAACCGGCTTCGGGCTCAACATCATCGGCATCCTGCTGGTTATCGCACTCGCCTTGACGTGGCTCCCGCTGGTTTGGGGCATCGACCTCGCCCAGCTCCCGACGTGGGCGGGCTGATCATTCTGGGTCGACTGCCAGCCTGCTGCCAGCCCGCTCGCAGGCGTCGGTTAGTCGGGATGGTTCTGTGTGAGGTGTTCGTCCCGCTCGGCTTCGGTGTCGAAGGACTCGCCGCACACCGGACAGTCGAATCCGTCGTCGGCTCCGTTGTCGGTCGACATAGTCGAATAGCTGTCTCCTGGAAGACATAAGTATTTGCGCGCCGAGGGTGGCAGCTCATCCGCACCACGGCTGAATCACAGGATCATGTTATAACTTGGCGACGGCAAGGCCACCCCGCTCGGGCGTCACTTCTGTGTGATCGTGATGGGGGTGAGCACGAACTCCTGGGGGAGCACACCACCGTAATAGAAGCGGACCTCCGGGAGCCCACGATTGCGGAACTGCTGGATCGAGTCCGCGAGTGTGGTCGTGGGCATGGTTACAGGACTTCGTCGTCGACGGTTTTCGGCACGATCTTGGCGTCGGCCAGCGGCGTGATGTTGATTTCGACGCCGTGTTTCCGGTTCGGCTGGTAGCCGGCGGTCGTGATCTCCGAGCGCGCGCGGTCGGCCCACTTCGAGGAGATCTCCGAGGCGACCGCCTCACAGTCCTCGGCGATGGCCTCGCCGAGTTCGATGTATTCGTCAAGATCATTCGCAAGCCCGGAGACCAGCCGCTGTCGGCGTGAGATGCCGGCATCGTCGAGCCGGGCCTGATCGGCCTCTTCGAAGCTGTCGAAGTAGTAGGTCATATACAGGAGACCGTTGCTCGCGAAGTGGGAACTCCCGAGGAGGTCGTCGGTGTAGTAGTCGAACAGGTCGTACAGGTGGGCTTCCACGGGCTGCTCGGGGTCCGCCGCGTAGGCGTCGAACGCCGCTTCGAGCTCCTCCAACGCGTCGACCCACTCCCCACGCTGATTAGCGACCTTCTCGTAGAAGTTCCCGGTGAACAGCTCGCCCATATCGACGTCGTCCATCGCGGCGAGCTCGTCGACGGCTTCGAGACGAGCCTCGGTTCGCCGGCGAAACTGGGCGACCCGATCGGCAGCCGCTTCGGCGGCTCGTCGCTCCTCGGTCGACCACTGTCGAGGCTCGGACTGGGCCAACTCCGCGAGTCGATCCTCGAACACCGCGATTTGTTCGAGACCGCTCTCACAGCGGGCGTACTCCTGGACAGCCTCAGCCTGCTCGCCCGCTGACAGCGAGTCGTCGTCCCGGCGTCGATTTGCGGCGCTGCGACGTTCCCGAAGCAGCGCCTTGCGTGATTCGAGATAGCGGTTCTGGAGGCGGTCGAAGATGCCGGCGTCGAGTTGGTGGTAGTCGACCAGACAGCCGAAGCCTTCGCCCTCGGGGTCCGGGACGAGCCGCTCGGTCGTGAACCGCCAGATGATCGGCGTTCGGTCGAACGTCGAGACGTGGTAGTCGAAGAGGTCCTCCTCGAGCCACGTTCGAAGATTGGGGTAGGCCTTCTCGGCGGCGCTCTGGCTGCCGAGCAGGTCGTCGACCTCAGCGAGGCGGGCGTCGGCATGCTCGCCCCAGATTCGTTCGAACGCGGCCTCGATGTGGGTTAGCAGGTCGGCCTCGCCGTCGACGTCGGAGACGGGGATAATACCGTCATCAGCCCCGTGAACCGCTCGAATCACGAGATGCAACAGCAGGTCTTTCACCATCTCCGAGAAGTCCTCGGGCGGTTCGGTGATGGATTCGGGGTCGTATGCTTCGTGTTCGCGCGGGTCCTCGATAGTTCTGAGGGCGATCTCTTGGAGGACGGTCTCTCGCTGTGCATCCGTGATGTCGAAACAGTCGAACACCGCCTCGTCGATCGCGTCCACACAGGATTGGAGGTCGGCCTCGATCCCTTCGAGCTGCCGACCTGCTGCGACGCCGAGGGCCGCAATCGAATCGGTTGGGTCGACGCCCGCATCCGGATCGTCGAGTTCGAGGTCCGCACGGAGTTCGCGATGCGGGTGGCTGTACTGGGGGAGCGGGTCGTCGATACCGAGCACGTCCAGAAGGATCGGTCCGTCGTAGTGTGGTGACACGAAGTCGTACTGACGCTTCGAGACGAGGTGGCCGACTGCCTCACGAGCGAGTTCTCGAAGGGACGTGTCGGCTTCGAGTTCCTCGCGCCACGGTACCTTCGCAACGAGACCGATGTCCCAGTTGCGCTCCTGTGTCTGACAGAGCATCAGATAGGTCAGGAGATGGCTATTGACGTAGGAGAGCATCGTCCAGATGTCTCGTTCCGGAATCAGAGCCGAGCCGACGTGACTGAACACCGACTTGTCATGGAGATATCCGAACCGCCCGCCTTCGCGTTTGAATACCGTGTACGTCAGCCCCTCGCTGTGATAGTACTGCGTGTTCTGTGGCCTCGACTTCCCGTATCGCTTGATTTCAGTACCGTCTCGCTCCCAGAGAACCGTATATTTGATTCGCGGGAGATACGTCGCATCGCTCCCCCCTTTCGCAAACGGTGACCAGTTCGGATAGTCGACTGCCTCCCAGAACCGACGCACGAACCGGCCGTCGTCGGCAGTTGCGAGCCCCTGCTTGATCCGGCCGGCGCTCTCACGGTCGAGCTGGGCGTTGTCGGCGTCGAGAACGGCCTCCGAGTCGTACAGTGCCCGGAGCGAGTTCGGAACCCAGTACGATAGGGGCGTTCCGGGAACCGTGTCGAATTCGGACAGCGAGCGCCTGTATCGGCGCTGGATATCCCCGTCGGCCGCGTCGACGAACGCGGCACGCAGAAACGTCTCCTCTTTGTGCGCTTTCTCGACGTCGGAGAGCCGAATGAACGTCCCCGACTCGCTCGTCGTGTCCGCCGACCGAACGACGGTTCCGACGGTTCCGACCATCGCGTTGTCGAGAATATCGTATCCGAACTCCGCGAAGTAATCGAACGAGCCGTCACCACCGATGAAGTCCTCCCGGAAGTCCTGAAACGACTTCCGGAACATGAAGGACCACGGGACGAGCATCCCGATTCGGCCGTTCGCCGCAACGAGGCGGTCACAGATCTCGAAGAAGTTGATGTAGTATTCGGCCGTGTACGTGTAGTTCTCGTCGACATACTCCTGGACGTCATCGGGCATTCGACCGCCGGAGCCGTACGGCGGATTCATCAGGGCCACATCGTAGTCCTGCGTCAGCACCACGAGAAGAGTTAAAAAGCTCCGCAGGTTTTGCTCGCTGAAGGAGTCGACGGTCCGTGCTTCGACCGCGTCTTCGAGCGTCCGGAGGAACTCGTTTAGCGTGTGTGGACTCTCCCCACCCCACTCCATCACGTCGGTCTGGTCGTCCACGAACTCTTCAGCAAGCGCTCCTTGAACGTTGAGGAGGCTTCCGAGGGCATCGGTGCTCTGGAACTCGTCGATAACGTCCGCGAGGGCCTCACGGACCTCGGTGTCCGCTCCTGTCATCCGATCGAGGACGTCGACGGCCTCCTCGACCTCCGCGACGCGGGCGTCCGCACAGACGATCCCGACGTTCGGCATCGCGAACTCCCCGCCCTCTGTTTCGGCGCGCGTTCTGGCTTTTAAATAGAGGTTGAACGCCGACAGTTGACAGGACCGCAGGTCGATGTCGACGCCGTACAGATTGTGCTCTAGGACTTTCGCGGGGATCTCTGCGCGGTCGAGGTCGGTTTCGGCCCACCAGATGCGTTCGAAGATGTCGAAGGCGTACAGCAGGAAGTGTCCGCTGCCACAGGCGGGGTCGATGACACGCAGTTCCCGCGGGTGGTCGAACTCGGGGGCGTCGCCGGACTCCGCATCCGGGATGAGATACGTACAGAGTTCCGGAACGCTCGGCGAGTCGTCCGGCGTGACCAGCCGGCTCTTGCGCTCCTCGGGAGAGAGGGATTCGGGCTCCGGGATCGTCTCTTCTTGATCGGTTGCCTCGAGGTAGAGCTTCCCGAGGCTGTTGTCCGCGAGCATCCGAACGACCCAGTGGGGCGTGTAGAACTGGTTCGCTGGCCCAACGTCTTCCGGTTCAAGCGTGTTCTTGGCGTCCAGCGCCTCGACGACGGGACGGTTGTAATACTCGTAGACCCAGCCGAGCACGTCGTCGGCCCGCCAGACCTCGTCGTCGACCGAATCGAGCATCCCACAGAGTTCTTCGAAGGTGTCGTCGTCGGGGTCAAGCAGACTGTAGGCCGACGACCGGTCGAACAGGATCTCGATCTCCGCGGCAAGCTCGTCGCAGGCGTTGTGGTAGGCCGCCAGGATGGCCTCCTCCTCCAGCAGAAACTCCTCGTGAACGAGCGTCTCCGCTGCGGGAGTCAGCCCGTTATCTTTAAAGACGGTTACCTCCTCGTCGATGAACCCTCGGACCTCCATACACCGGAGTGCGGCGAGCCGATTGACGATGGTGTAGCCGACGCCGGTGACGTACCCTTCGACGGCCTCGGGCCACGAATCGCCGTCGACGGCTTCCAGTTCGATCGTCTCGACGAGTCGGCGGGTGTCCTCGTCCAGCGAGTCGACGTCCTCAGGCTCGGCGTCGAGTCCGTGCTGGGTGAGCTGGAAGTCGACGTTGTCCTCGACGCGCTCGCGCATCTCGGTGACGACCGTTTCGAGGTGTTCACGTTCGGCCTTGTCTAACTGAGCCGTCTGTTGAGAAAGAAAATCAGTTGCCATAGGAGATACGGTGTCTGCTATGTCCGAAACAGACAATCATCTTTAACCTTGCCGAGATGTCTCACCGAACGCAGCCCCCGGTGCGTAGACGAGGTTTCAGTGGGAGACCGGACTGGCTCGTTCGGTCGTGGAATCGTGTCGACCCGTCCTTCTCGAACACAGAGGCTCGCCATGCGATGACGGGTCCCTATTCGGGGCGATCTGCGACGAGTACGATGCTCCCGTCGTCGTTCGACAAGGCTTCCATCCTCGAACCGCAATTGGAATATCTCTGGTTCTCGATGTCGTCGATACAGACGGTTTTGACACCGACATCTTCGATGGAGGCTCCCAGATTCGGGGGGTCCCCTACAGTGTTACTCCTGAGTGATTGTGACGAAGTTGAGGATGAACTCTTGGGGAAGTACGCCGCCATGTGTGAACCGGGCGTCGCCAAGTCCCTGATTCCGGAACCGTTGGATCGGGTCCGCGAGGCTGCTGATCTTGGTATCATCGTCGAGATACCCGAGGTGCGCATCTTCGTCAAGCAATACACCTGGGTCAGAGTCATCAAGGCCTCTCCCAGCAACCCACCGCCGAGTTACGTGTTCTGCGGTATCCGGAGGATAGATGTCGTCGCTGTCGAATCCATGGGGGAGTGAGACAAACCCGTGGTCCGAGAGTATGTAGGCCCGGTCCCACTCGCCTTTGTCCAGTTTGTCACAGATGACACGCGAAATCGTCTCGATACGGTCGCTAAACACCTTCTCGAAGCCTGTGAGTTCCTTTTCACCACTCTTGTCGATATCGTTCCAGTAGTAGGCGACACGGGTATTGTTCCACCCAACTTCCTCGTCATCGTTTTGGGTGATGTAGCTCCACCCATCGTTTTCGAGGAGGGTTTTGCGGCGATGATGTGTGATTGTACGACCGTTCCGTTCAGGGACCAACTCACCATCCTGGAGTTCGATGTTGAAACTGAACTTGCTCCCCGGTGTGGGTGCGGCCTTCCCGAAGTCGGTTTCGGAGGGGAGGGTTCCAACCCAGGTGTTCTCATCGACTTCGAGATCGGTGAGTTCTCGACGGATGGACTCCGCCAGCTCGTGAGCCAGATCGAAGCGTAAAGCGTCGATGATGAAGAGGGCCACACTCTGGCCGCTCTGCAGGTGTTCCTGTTGATCGGCGAAAAATTGGTGGGCGTGATTCTTGCCGACAAATGGTGAGCCCCCGTCGATCTGGTCGACGACGAGCTCACCGAGCTCACTGAGGTACTCGAGGTACTGGGACTCCACCAGCGAAGACCGGAGGTCCCCGAGCGTCGTGGTCGCCGGGTGTTCCTCGGGGAGGTCTTCTTCGGGCTCGCCGGAGACGATCAGTTTGTAGACGGCATGGTCGATCTGCCAGGTTCCGGTTTCGGTGTCGCCGTAGAGGTCGACGACATCGTCGGTATCTCTGCGGTCGTCCCAGCTATCGAGTGCTGCTGCGAGGGTGGCCACGTCGGTGGCCTGCTCCCAGACGGCTGTCCACGGGACATCGCCATAGATCTCCGCGAGGCGCTCGTATCGTTTCGTTGCTCGTGTCGCACACGTCTCGAAGTCGCCAGCGTTGAACGACTGGGTCCAGTCGTCGAACAGCCGGTGTTCGAGCGAGGCGTCGACCGGGCAGTCGGCGAGCTCCCAGGGATCGTCATGGCTGCGGAGGACATCGTGCCAGAACTGCGCGGATGGGTCGAGATAGGTGCTGGCGAGTGCGTCCGTTCCGGTGGTCTTGCTGAGTAGGGAATGGAGTTCCGGTCGTGAAATCCCGAACCCAGTGTCCGGCTCCGACTGGTACGCCGCTGGGAGCAGTGATTTATCGAGCCCTTCGTCGACGAGCCACTCGGCGACTGCCCAGCGTCGGGTCCGGTCGACGAGGGCCTGGGCGTCGGTGACTCCCGAGACGGCTTCGACGCCTTCGTCGACGAGCAGGTCCCGGATTTCAACGAAGTCGCTGTTTTCGTCGCCGGTGTCGGGGAGGGCCTCCGCATCGTTTTCGAGCACGTACTGGATGGCGTCTTCGTGGCCATCCAGGACGATCTTCGTCTGGAGGGCCTTGAGTGAGGGAAGCCCGCCCTCACCGTCGAGGCTGTCGTAGAGCGTGTGGGCGATCTGTTCGCGGTTCTCGTCGACGGCTTCCTCGTAGGCGGTTCGGATCGTCCCTGCCTGGAGGCGGTCCTGTTCGAAACAGCGGGCTGCGAGTTTGCCGATGTGCTGGTCGACGACGGACCCGGAGTGTTCGACGTCTTTGAACCAGTCGGTGTCGTCGGGGCGGGCCTGCGGAACGTACCAGAGCGTCTGGCTGCGTGGGGCCTCGGACCGTAGTTCGAGGGGGGTCGTCTCGGCAGCGCGGAAGCGACAGCCAGCCTGGCTGGCGGCCGCTTCGACAAGGGGTTCGAGGTAGCCCCCCTCGTCCCACCAGAGTATGACTGGTTCGTCGTCGACGGCCTCGTTGATCGCGTTCTCGATGGCATCGAGGGCCGCTTTGTAGAGGGTTGTCGTTGCGGGCATGGTTAGAGCACTTCTCGATGTTACCTTTCGATCATCACGATACTACCCTCTTCGGTCGAGCTGAGCTGTTCTTTGATCTCTCGAATCCGTGCCACTAGACACTCTGCCTCCTCAAGGAGTTCGGTCGCTTGGTCCTCTGTCGGACGATCATCGGCATCGACCAACTGTGACACTTCATCCGTGACCGTCGCATTGGGAAGCTCTTGTTGGAGCTCTCCGGCGATCGCCTTGAGATCCGCCCAGACATCGCCACCTGTCCGGGGATCGTCTGCCTCTTCGAGAAGCTGCTGCACACGACGCAGAGATGGCGGTCTCGATGCAGTGAGTACTGTCTGGACAGAGTCAGTCGTTGGCGAGTCCGGATACTCTGCCTGCAGCGGGTCGAGCGTTGCTTCTAGCTGCGACCACGGGCTTGGATCGCCACCGAGAATCTCCCGAACCGTCGCGTACGTCTCGGCCTGTTGTTGAACCGTAGAATCGACAAGGGTAGCCTCATCGATCTGCTCACCGTCCCATGCCCTCTCGAACACCGAACCCAGACTGTCGAAGGACACAGCGTCGAACGTAGCTGTTGCATCATTGATCAGATTCGTAATCTCCGACTCGGTAGTCCACATCCACTCTGAAAGGGCTCTACATATCTCAGCAGGCTCCGATTTATGCGTCGGCTTACCGGTGAGTCGACGATACTGCTCTGAGAGGACGTCGACACGATGTCCGGTAGCATCGGACAGTCGAGTTCTCACAGTCTGGATCGTTGGAACAGAGCCACTCTCGGCAGTCGTCTGCATCCTCGATGTGACTGTTGCACTGCCATACAGTGTCTCCATCTGCGCTACTGCGTCGGTAAACTGGTCCCACAGGGCCGTCTCCCCGTCTTCGGAAACAAGTAGTTCACGAGCCGCGACAAACGTCTCAGCCTCTGTGTTGACGCTCTCTGTAACCAACGCTTCACCGGAGATGGTGTCACCCCTGAATGCCGGTGAAAGTGCTTCTTCGAGCGCATCCAGCGTAATAGCAAACTCCTGTGAGACTCGTTTGAGAGTCTGTTTTATCGATACGCTGTTATCAGCGGCCCATCTACCGAGTTCAGCGATCCATTCGTCTGGATCGTCTCCAGTAGGATCACGTCCGAGCAGTGTCGACACTACACTCTTAATCTCGTTCGTGGGCACGACTTCAACGTCAAATCGCACTTGGAGTGACGTGAGACCTCCTTTTGTTCGCACTTCGCGCCCGATTGCGGCAGGATCGGTCACGTAGTCAGTGTCTTTCTTGAGTGCCACTCTCTCGTTGGATGTTGCAAGCGTAATGAGGAGGGCAGCGATCGATTCCTGTGGTGTTCCTCGGTACTCCCCGTTTGCGGTCCACGTTTGCTGAAGGAGTGTCTCAACGTCGACGGCGGTCTGGGGGGCATACTCATCGATAACTTCCTGACACCACCCATCGGCTGTGAGTTCCGCAGTAGACATGTCGACACCGAGCATGACGGCATCGCTATCCCCAAGCGGCCAGTCATCGTTGCCACGGAAGAATGCAGACATCTGTGTGGCGTCGTCGACCTCAACAAGGGGACGTGAAAGCGTCTTTCGCGTTGGGCCAAAGACGGACCGTACTTGTTCTTCAACAACCCGTTCAAGTACCGTTAGTCGCGTACCCGCATACTCTTCGACGGTGTAGACTGCGGCCTCCTCGACGAGGGTACTCATCGAAGCCTCCAGTTTCCGCTTGTCAGTCCGGTGTTCACGCCGGAGCTCTTCGTGGTTCTCCGTCTCCTCGTCGAGAACCTGACCCATCCCGATCACCGTCCGAATCCGCTCAAGGGTTGGCTCGGGAACATCGATCGCAATGAGGACGTGTTCACCGCCCGTCTTGCTCTCGTTGACGTCTTGCCAGACCGAGACTTGCTCAGCAACTTCCTCCGCTTCGTCTGCCAGCACACGAACCCTCACGGCGTCGTATTCGGTGTTCGGTGTTCGTCCAACCGAATCGAGAATCGAGTACTCGTATCGGAGTGGCACAAGCCGCTCACTGCCGACATCGGCCTGGTGTAGACTGGTATCGCTCCGGAGGAAGCTGTCGTTGTCACGAAGCCGTGTTTCGAGCCATGCAGACAGTTGATGTGGCGAGACCTGCTCGGCCTTTGTCTGTGCCCGGCTCAGAACGCTCTCTTGATCCTCCGAAACTAGTGTGTATACCTCGTCGCCCTGGTCGTTTGTTTCGGTAAGCACCTTCCGTTTGTCGACAAGCGTGTTGAGATCCGTGCGGGCATCCTCGATGGCCGATTCAAGAGAGGCCTCGACACTACCCAGCATGAGTCGACCCAGATTCTCAGGTGTTGCAGGGACTGCTGGTGCCTGATTCAGGAGATAGAGTGCTTTCGAAACCCGAACTTCACGAACATCTTCGTCCCCATCGAACGTCGGGATCAGGGTGTTGTCGAGCATTTCCTGAACCCACATCGGAACATAGGTCGTCTCCTCGACAAGGAGATCAAACAGCTCGTCCCACGTGACCAACTGGCCTTCCTCAGCTGCGGCCCAATCGAACTTGGTGAATAAGGATCGGACCAACACGAGGAGTGCTCGACCCTGAATGTACTCTGTATCGGTATCCCGCCCTTGTGTGATTAGCTCCTGCATGATCTGTCTGAGGAGGGGCAAGTCATACTCACGGAAGGGATAGGCTTCGACTGGGTCCGGGTCAGCACTTTCGACTGGCCGATACGTCTCCAATGAGAGATCCGGCAGCGAGGAGAGAAGTTCCGCCACTCGTTGTTCCTGGGTGGGATCTTTCTGCAGCCACCGCTTTCGGACGATGATCTCCGTATCTGCCCCCTCAAGCAGTACTTGTTGGTGGGTCCAGTGATCGTCCGGTGGTTCGCCGATGAGCTGCTCGCGTGTCAGTGGGAGCGAGTACTGTCCTGTCGTAACGACGACCGGGTTCGGGCCGTGCTGGAGTGCTTCTATCGTTTCCTCGAATTTGCGATATCGCTTTGGGCTGTCACCGACGAACAGTGCTACCTCATCAAGCCCTAGTAGGAGTTCGGTCCGTGGTCCGTCTTCGTTCAGTGCCGCTGTGACGGTTTCAACCCGGCTGACTAGTTCCTCTGCGTCAAACGAATCTGGATCTACATCAGCCACCGCCTGCTCAATTGATTCTTTCACCCGTTGTGTTGTATCCAGATCTGTCCCTGTGGTTTCGTCCATTGCAGGGAGTGCCTCGTAGAGCCAGCGGCGAAGTGTGGCTCGCTCTTCGAGGACCTCGTCGAACGTTTGCCCCTCGTATTCGAACTCACGAACGGCTTCCCAGATCCCATCGTAGTTCATATCGACCGTCCAGGCCCACTCTAGTAGCCAGTTGGGATCAGTTGGATACCCCAACTCCCGACCAACGGCCTCGAAAATGACGAACGGAATCGGTGGCTCTTTCGAGGCGTCTCGGTCGAGTAGGTTCAGGAACACTGGCTTCAGTCGGTCGACGTGTGACTCTGCAATTGACTGCGAGAGGGTATCAAATCCGGGCCACTGTTTGGCGAGTTGTGTTCCGTAATGGGCGAACTCGGATTCGCTGTCGGCGACGAGGCCGATCAGTTTCAGCAGGTGCGTCTTCCCTGACCCAAAGGTTGCATGCAGGTAGAGAAACCGCCCTGCTTCGCCTGGGTGTGTCTTGATCGTCTCTCCGAGTTCTGTCAGGACACGTCGTGCACTCTCGGTCTCGTGGAACTCTACGACATCGGTCTCGGTCCGCTGTCGTGCGTTGACCTTCTGGACCTCTTCGAGCTGTCGCGTCGGATCGCTGCGGAACAGGTTCGTGACACTCATTGTTGAAAGTAGTGTTTCGTGATCTGCCCATCGATCTGATGTGCTGGGTAGTAGTGCCGTGAATCGCCACCGAAGAAGTTGAGATTCCCACCGACGGCCTCTCCCGGGAACGGAATCCCGATCGTCGATTTCACGTTCCGCCGATCGAGTTCGTCGAGCAGCTCGGATGCCCGTGTGAAGGGGTAGAGACTGCCGAGGTTGAGGAGGAGAACGATATGTTGCTGGCGCTGGAGTTTGTCCGTGTCAATCTCGTTGGAAAGCATCTCCGAGACGAGCTCCTCGGCGAGGCGATCCTGCATCGTGTCTTCGATCCGTTTGGTGGTCGTTTCGCTCCCAAGGGCGACCGAGAGGTTGTATACTGTGGTCTCTGGAAGTAACTCATCGAGCCAAATCGGTTGGATGGTCACACCATCATCAGGTTCTGGATTCCCTTCGTCACCCGCTGCCCATCGACTGAGCCGTGCTGTCATCCGGTGTTCGTACGCCGGGTCGACAGCGGCGATCACAAACGGATTCCGAATACCAGCCTGACCCGTTGCGAACGTACACAGCTTCTCTTTGAACTTGTCATATGGTGAGACATTCATTGAATAATCACCCCCTCGTCGATTGCCTCGATGTCCAACTCACGGGCTTCAACAAGCCGTTCAAGTCGTCGATCGATTGCCTGCCGATCTTCGGGCAGGACACCGATCTGGTCGATATCAGTCGGCGTCTGATCACCAACTAGTTCGGTAAGTCGGTCCAGTCGTGATGCTAGTTCGTCCATCGTGCAGTCAGTTGCTTCGGAAAGCGAACCGCTATCGGCAATCCGGTTTGTGGCCGAAACCAACGTCTCTGCACTGTCCGAATCAAGTACAGCTACTGAGTCGTGTATATCGTTGTACCATCGCAGTAGCTTTCGAATCGGTGTGATGTAGGTCTGCTCGAACCCGTTGAGGACATGCGCAGGGAGGTCTGCGCTGGGGAGAATCCATGGATGGTCGACAGTCCGATCAGTAAACGCAGCAAGCCCCTGTTCGTCGACGAAGGTTTCCCAGGAGGCCTGAATCTCTGCAGCCAGTCCGGTCTCAGTTTCGCTGATGAGGACGTTCCAGCCATCCGTTGTCCACCAGTTACCGTCGAAGGTTTCGAGCGTTTCACGTTGTGCCTCAACAGCCGACAGGACGTCTTGATTGACCCACCCAAACCGGCTGTCACCGGCAGTGAGTTGGAGATCAAACCCATAGAGCGACGTGAGTCGACGGTTCCACACATCGACGACCTCTTCGTACCACTCACAGGCGTGGTTCGTCCCCTCGATCGCCTCACCAAGATCATCACCCTGTGATTTGATGACTATGAGTCTCTCATCAGTCGCATCAATTCGGTCCGATAAGGCTTCGGTAAGCGAATCAAACAATCCGGCGACAGCGTCAGTCCGAATATCCGTGTCAGAAACGAGGTGGACATCCTCTTGGAGGCCGCTGAGCGATGCTCGAAGGTGTTGATTGGCCTCTTGGAGATTGATGAGCCCATCAGCAACGGTCTCTGTCGTCTCCTTGAAGCCACCTTCCTGAAGCAGTTTCCCGATAGACGCTCGTGGAAGCAGTTTGAGCCGGATCGACGACAGGCGGCTCTGATCGAGTACAGCCGAATTTTCCACTGTGTTTCCGTCTTCGTCGACCGGCACTAACCGACCGTTCTGACAGAAGCCCCATAAAATTGCACAGAGTGCTGGCCGAGCCTCGTCATAGAATGGTTTCTCTGACACAATCCCATCGAGAATCGTCTGCAGGGTGAGCCCCTTGTCACGACCTTTTAGCTGTCGACCGGTAAGCGACAGGACGTTCCGCTGAATCGTTTTCTGTCCGTGGCTTGCCGCAGAATCAGACACGGGAACCTGAATCGTCTGCGCCCATTCTGGGAGCCGGTCAGACGGCGACAGCGAGGCGAGCTCTTGGAGACGGTCCTCGGTCACCTGAAGCATCATCGGATGGAAGTCGTCGGGATACGACACATCAACCGCAGTTTGTACGGCCCTCGAGGGCCCGCGGATGTCCGTTCTATCTTTGACGGTGTAGGTCCCTCGTTGCAGCGAACTCACGAGCTTACTCCGAACAGCACGGGCCCGCTCTTCGAGATCACGGTCGACAGCAGGTGGTGCCGTCTGTGTCGAGATCGCATCTCTCAGTGCCCACCACTTGACGATGTGTTTCCGAAGGTCATCGAGTCCCTCTGTGTCGACACTCCAATACAGCGTCTTTTCATCAGCCTGGTTGGGTGTGTGATCCGGCCGGATTCCGTGCGCTTCGATTTCGATCTCAAGCCCTTCTTCGGCGTCGACGGTGGTCCCGAACGCTGTGCCATCTATACTGAAGCGATACCCCACAGGATACTCCTCACCGGATTCGCCATACGGAACTGACTGTGGGAGCGAGAGATCCTGGAGGATCTGCTCCCACAGATGCTCGTCGAGTGCGTGTACGATCCCATCCCAGTCCGGATTTGCTTCGCTCGCTTCGGTGTCGTCGTAGATGAGCCGCTCTTCTTGTGTTGCAAACCGGTACCGCGCCGTTGTCTCGTCGTCCGTTGGTCGGATGTATTTCTGGAGTCGATCGAGCGATTCTTCGACTCGGTTTTGGGTACTGATCCAGGATCGACCGTTTAGATCCGACATTACAGAGACAGCGATGTTGCCCTCATTGAGCGGAATAATGTCGTGGACATGCTGTAGTAACAGAACCGCTTTCGCAACATTGAGATCAAACTCGGTTAGCGTCCCATTGTCGACTTCGTCGGCGATTCCATTGGCTGCATCTAACTCACCAGCCCCGTCCGAATCGTTGTCTCCCGCATTTGAGCCTTCGATGACCCGCATATCGGAGGTGAGTATCTCTCTGAGTTCTGGCTGGATTTGTTCGTAGAAATCTACGAGGGTGACGATCCGGTCTGGATTACCCTCTTCTACTTTCTCCTGCAGTAGGTTGTGCATGAGCGCAAGGATTGCTCGGGCGGTCCCCGAGAAGATCGATTTCGCGGGATCAGGGGCCTCCTGGCGGAGGTTGAATAGGATTTCGAGGAACAGTGGGGCGTGATACGGTAAGAACGGGTAGAAGTCGACGAGCTGCTCGTTGTCAATGCGATCGAGTTCTGGTTGCGTATTCTGCTTGATCTCGTTATAGACGAGGGATTCAGTTGGTTTGACTGATGCCTCAGCAAGCAGTTGTTGAACGGCCTTCGTTCCGTCACGAGACTTTTCGAAGAGTCGCCGTTTTGCGATATCACCGACGTGTTTGCTTGGGAGTTGATATCGGTGGGGGAACCGATCCTTGACGATACTGAAGTCTGCCCCATGAGCAGCAAACTTCGGCTGGACGTCTTCGATTTTGGCCTGTGCAGTTGCCACGAGCTGAATGTCACCATCGCCAACATCGTCGATATTCTCTGCAAGCGTTTGGAGCTCTGTGAGCCGCTCGAAATCGGTCTCGATGAAGAGACTCACTTCATCAAGAAGCAACACGAGCTTAACCGGCGTATCCAGTTGCGCCTCTCGTGCTGATCGGAGTTCTTCTAATCGGTGGACGACCTCCGCTGGATCGATATCCGAGGGTTGGAGATCCGTGTACCCATCCTGGGTTCCGTTGACTTCTTCGAAGAGCTTGGGCAGCACGGCGTCTGCCAAGACACCATACTGTTGGATATCTTTCCAGAGCTCATCCGAGGACCAGTCATGCCCATTCGCTTTCGTTGTGATGTCCTCTAGGATATCTTTGGCACGACGCTGTCGCTCAGGCCAGACATCGGTCGTCCGAAGCCACTTCTCGAAGTAGGCAACATCGAGTTGTGGCGAGAGTCCGGATGAAATCCCATCGTCGACACCAGTGAGATCGGGGTTCTGGTGGGCGTAGTTGAGGACAATCTCGCTGAAGCTTCGTTGCTTCTGGCCATGGTACTTCAGGAGATTGACTGAGACAGGGATGATGTAGAATTCGTCATGGAGTGTCTTCCAGTCGTCGCCTAACTCATCTAATCCGTTAGTAGACGATGGGGCGAGATCGTTCCAGATTTCGTCTTGGTGGCCGTCGACCCAGTCGGAATCTAAGAGCCCATCGAGTACAGTGAGGAGGTGACTCTTTCCGCTTCCGTAGTAGCCGTAGAGCCAATAATTCGAGCCACTCCGCATGTCATCTGCTTGGCCGAGCATTCGATCAGTGAAGTCCCCAACGAATCGCTGGGAGTCTTTCGTCATATGGTACGACTGAATCGCCTGCTCACGGTGATCGGGTTCGGCTCGATCTATGCGGACAGATTCCTCAAAACCGTCCGGAAGATCCGCAAACCAGCTTGCTTCGACCATTAGCTCTCGCTCCCACTGTCGATCCAGGAATATGGTTCGTTAGTCGGGCGCAACTCGAGATCACCGGGAAGTTCGAGATACTTCCAGGCATCTGTGCTCGCAGCCCGGTCAAAGAGTTCCTCCCACCGATCTTCCGGTTGGAGCAGATAGAGTAGCCCACGTGGTGCGGAAAGCCACTCATTGTCTGTTTCGTATGAGTAATCCATCGCAACGAGAAGTGGGATCTCACCTACTGACGGCGGTTCACCGACGGTCGACTGTGTGTCCTGAAGAACACCGCACGCACGCATAACAGATCTGAAACCTACACACCACCGTTCAGTCGTGGAGTCTGCATACTCGAACGAGGTTCCGTCAGAATACTCGAGTTGGGTCAAGATATCTATGAGCATCTCGTTGGAGAAGTCTAACGAATTAGGCTGGCCTCGGATAAGGCGAGCAACGTATTCGTGAACGACATACTGGACGAGCAAATCATCAGCAACAAGATAGAGATACAAGATTTGTGCCTTGTCCTGTGCTGTGCTACACCTCTCGAAGACGGACGGTAGATCGCTTGGGTTTGGAAGAGATGCAGGAGCGGTTTTAAATCGGGAGGTGAGTATCCGATAGATTTTTTGAGAACTCTCTCGCGTACTCCGGTTTGAAAAGCGTTCGTCAAACCAGATCTCTTTAACATCGTTCCAATTCCCATGCTCGGCATAGAGTTCAGCGAGTTCCTCAGCTCGCTCGATAAGCAGCCCACACATGGTCAAATCCATATTTATTTCCGCTGGGGAACACTGTCGAGACAGTGATTGAATCGGAGAGCCACCCCCATCGGATAGGAGAGTCATGAGTTGGAAGACTGAACCGATATACTTTATATTTCTTCTTATCGCTGGATTGTCTGTTAGATCTCGGCTTTAATTGATGTTCGGACTTCGTAACCAAGGAATGTGAATAAGATCACACCCCAACAGCAATCGAGGAGTAGGGATACCAGATTATGCTGCAGAGTCGAACGAAATCAAAACCGGGAGTCAAAGTTCCTTTATAAGTGAGGTACCGCTGTCTGTCGGATTTGGATCGTTCAGAAAACGAATGGGCGCTGCAGGATTTGAACCCGCGGCAACTTGGTCCGAAGCCAAGCACTCTGTCCAGGCTGAGCTAAGCGCCCGCACCCGATTGTATCGAACCTGCCATAATAAGCGCGTCGGTCGACCAGCCGTCAGTTGACTGCTCACACACCACCCGCCAGCACACATCCGCGTCCTTTATTCGGTGACACTCACGACCGGGACATATGGGAACGCTGGTGGCCCGGGGGCGGGCCTGTCTCGACCTCATGCGGCCGGGGAACGCGATATCGGCCGGGCTACTCACCTTTACCGGCGCGTTCGTCGCTGGCGGTGTCACCACCGCACCGGCGGCTGTGGTAGCTGCAGTGGTAGCGACAATCACCGCAACCGGCGGTGGCAACGCGATCAACGACTACTTCGACCGGGAGATCGACGCGATTAATCAGCCGGGACGACCGATCCCACGCGGTGACATCACGGCCCGTGACGCGTTGTGGTTTAGCCTCGCGCTGTTCGCTGTGGCAACTGCCGCCGCGTTGACCCTACCGCTGGCCGCGATCTCCATCGCCGTCTTCAATTTCGCCGCACTCGTGGCCTACACGGAGCTGTTCAAAGGGTTGCCGGGAGTCGGCAACGCGCTCGTCGGCTATCTGACCGGGAGCACGTTCCTCTTCGGCGGCGCGGCAGTCGACGAGCCGTTCGGCGCGGTCGCCCTCTTCGGGCTTGCGGCAGTCGCCACGCTCACGCGAGAGATCGTCAAAGACGTCGAAGATATCGACGGCGACCGCGAGGAAGGACTCCGAACGCTCCCGATCGTGATCGGCGAACGGCGCGCGCTCTTTGTTGGCGTCGCAGTGATGGTGCTCGCGGTGGCCGCAAGCGTCTGGCCCTATCTCGCTGGCACGTTCGGGGTGGTGTATCTCGCAGTCGTGCTTCCGGCCGATGTGGTGATGCTTGCCGCGACAATTCGGGGGTTTTCCGAGCCGCAGGCGAGCCAGCAGTGGCTCAAGCGTGGGATGCTCTTGGCCGCCGTGGCGTTCGTTGCTGGCCGAACGATGGTCGTCATTGGGGCATAAACCGGTAGTATTGATGCCGAATCCGACCAACATAATCAAAAAGAATATTACCCGCAACCGGTATGGTCCATTCAGCCGATGATTCCCGGACTGTCGGACCGACATACGAGTAGGAGCCAGCCGAGCCGCGCCTCTCGGGAGCAGTTATAATGTATAACCTCACTGCGGACCTCGACGAAGAAGTCCTACCGGGAACGAACATTCTCATCTCCGGACCGCCGCTGACCGGAAAGCGATCACTCGCCTTAGATATTCTCGCGACCGGTGTCGAAAAGGGAGAAGGAGCGATCATCGTCACGACAAAAGATAGCGCAACCCGAGTGCTGGAGGATTTCGCCCGCCGTACCGAGTACGAGGGGCGACCCGTCGCCGTCGTCGACTGTGTCACCCGTCAGCAGGGTGTTGGTGAGGTACGGGAGGATAAACGCATCAAGTACACCTCCTCGCCGGTCGATATGACCGGGATCGGGATCAAACTCTCCGAGTTCCTCCAGGCGTTCCACCAGGATCAGGGAATCTCCCACAACCGGATCATGGTCCACTCGCTGTCGACGCTGTTGATGTATGCGGATCTCCAGACCGTCTTCCGGTTCCTCCACGTCTTTACGGGCCGGATTCAGAGCGTCGACGGGCTGGGGGTCTTCTGTATCGACTCGTCGTCCCACGACGATCAGGCGATGAACACCCTGACCCAACTGTTCGACGGCGTGATCCGGATGTCCGAGGACGAGCCGCCGGAAGTCCGACTCCAGCAGTAGCCGACGAACGACTTTTGCGGCCGCCGCCCGAACCGTGAGCTATGCCTGTCTCTGATGACGAGCAGCTTCGAGACCTCCTGTCGATGAACCGGATCGCGGTCGTCGGCTGTTCGAATACCCCCGGCAAGGCCGCCCACGAAATTCCAGCGTACCTCCAGCGGCAGGGGTACGAAATTATTCCGGTCAACCCCTTCGCCGACGAGATCCTCGGTGAAGAGGCCGTCGACTCGCTCGGTGACGTAGAAGAAGAGATCGACCTCGTCGACGTCTTTCGGCCGAGCGAGGAGGTCGCGGGGATCGTCGACGAAACGATCGAGCGCACGGAGGCAGAGGGTGATGTCGAGGCGATCTGGCTCCAGTTGGGGATTCACGACGACGAGGCGGTCGCCGAAGCCGAAGACGCCGGGCTAACGGTCGTCGAAGATCGCTGTATGAAGATCGAACACCAGCGGTTAGTGGAGTGAGACGAGAGCGTTAGGCTTCAGCCTCGGGGTCGTCAGGTTCGGTGTCGGTGTCGTCGACAGTCTCGGAGTCGGTGGCCGCTTCGGCCTCGGCATCGTTGATGTGGGCATCCGCCGAGACCGCATCGAGGTCGATATCGAGGTCAGTCGCGATCGCCTCAAGGATCGCCCGCTGTTCGACGATCTCGGTTTCGAGCTGTTGGACCCGATCACCGGTTTCCTGAACGGTTGTCTGGGTTGTTTCGACCTGCTCGCGGACCTCGTTGAGCCGGTGGAACATCTTTTCGGCGGTATCAGCCAGCATCTGGATCTTCTTCGTCGTGCTTCCGAGTCCCATACCACCGCTTGCGTGTCAGGCTTTGTGTCCTTTGTGGCTTGTCGGCGCGACTGACGACCCGGAGCCGGTGATCGACGGCCGAACCCAGCGATCGAACCGGACGGGAGCCGAGTACTTTTCGTCCTACCCGTTCTGCCCCCTGTATGGACGAGCCACGGATCTTGTTGACGAACGACGATGGGATCGACAGCGTCGGCTTCCGGGCGCTCTACGAGGGACTGTCCGATCTCGGCGAGGTGACCGCCGTCGCTCCGGCCGACGACCAGAGCTCGGTCGGCCGGGCGATCTCACAGGCCGTCGACGTTCACGACCACGAACTGGGCTACGAGGTCGAAGGCACGCCGGTCGACTGTGTCATCGCGGGCCTCGGGGCCTTGTGTCCTGAGACCGACCTCGTCGTCTCGGGCTGCAACAAGGGGGCGAATATTGGAGCCTACGTCCTCGGTCGATCGGGAACCGTGAGTGCGGCTGTCGAGGCCGCCTTCTTCGAGGTGCCGGCGATCTCCGTCTCATTATATATTGACGCCGGCGACGACTGGGAACAGCTCGCCACAGAGACTGCGGATTTCAGCCATGCAACCGCTGCGACGCGGTATCTCGTCGACCGAGCGGGCGAGGCGGGCGTCTTCGAGGCTGCCGACTATCTGAACGTGAACGTCCCCTACATCGAGACCGACGCCGGGCTCGTCGAGCCGAGCGAGATGGTCGTCACCCACCCCTCGACGCGCTACGAGATGGGAGCCGAGCGAAATGGGGGGCAGGTCGACTTGCAGGACGGCATCTGGGAACTGATGCGTTCAGGATCAATCACCGACCCCGAGGGAACCGACCGCCGCGCCGTCGCCGAGGGCCAGATCAGCGTCTCGCCGCTGACCGCGCCGCACTCAACGGAGCGCCACTCGGCACTCGACCGGCTTGCAGACGAGTACTGATTTCCGCCCGGAACTGCGACTACGTTGTGGATACAGCCGTCGCTCGGGGCAGAAAGGGGCGGGTACGCACGATGGTCGAAGCCCTGACATCCACGACGCCATGACCGCCGCCAGCCACCGGAGCCACGGGACGGAGGCGGTGCTCACGACGAGCGGCGTGGTCACTGACGCGGGTACGACGCGCTCTGGAGGAGATTGTCCGTCGGTGTGTGACCCGTAGGCGATGAGCCGGGTCTGAAGTAGTGAACAAAGACACCGGTCCGGTGTTCTGGAGTGGTCTGTTAGAAGGGTCAGAGCCAGCCTACAACACGGCCCCGGACTGGAGTAGCGCGATCAGGCCGGTCAGCGTCGCGAGGCTGGCCAGCGTGCTGACGAGAATCGTCGTGCTGACGTAGTCGGCAGCCGACAGGCCCACGCGCTCACCGCCGAACTCGATTGTGAGCATCAGCGGTGTGATGGCCGCAGGCATCGCACACTCCAAGACGAACACGCGACCGACAGTCCCGGTCAACCCGAGCGCCAGCGCGACTCCGGCAGCGATGATCGGGGCGACCAACAGTTTCAGCGTCGTCGCCGGGAGCACTCGCCGGACGGCGCGCTTCCCGGTTGACTCTGCGAGCTGAATACCGAGCAACAGCAGCATGACCGGAATCGCCGCGTCACCGGTGAGTTTGATCGTCTGCATGAGCGCGGTGTCGGTCGGCGGTGTGGCGTCGAACAGGCGGACGATCCCAGCGACGACGACGGCGTACACCAGCGGGAGACGAAACACGGCGCCGACAGCGCCGCGTATCGATCCGGTCTGGCCACGGGAGGCGATGTAGACGCCGAGTGTGTACATCAGCATCGACTGGACGGCGATGTAGAGGACGGCCGTGCTGCGACCGACCGAACCGAAGGCGAACGCCGAGAGCGGTATCCCGTAGTTGCCCGCGTTTGCGAAGCTCGTCGACAGCACGAACCCACCGAGGAGTGGCCCCTCCTCGCCGAGGAGACGGCCAGCCCCGGCTGCGAGCCCGACGAGCACGATTGTGAACGCTACGACACCGGCGAACAGCCGGGCGACAGTCGACCCCTCGATCGGCGTTGTCACCAGACTGTAAAACACCAGCGCGGGAGTTAGCACGTAGATGGTAACCGTCGAGAGAGGGTCGACCTCGACATCACGGACGTAGCCGAGAACCCCGCCGACGCCAGCAACCGAAACGACGGGGAGGATGGCCGAAGTTAGCACCGAGAGCAGTGACACGGGTGAAGCGAGTAGTGGATTGTGGGCAAGCGTTTCGGTCCCGCTGTTCTGATACTGTGTCTTGGAGACGGGTCTCGCCGCGAGCGCCGCCCGGTGGACTGTCGAGCGGTTACGTCCGACAAGAGACCGTATGAGTCCAGTAGCTGTGTGGTGTGTGAGTTCGTTGCCTGCCACGAGACAATAAATCTGTCTGAAACTAATAACAGCAGTTAGTCGTCGGATTCGGCCGCAGCGGTGTCAGCACCCGCTGCGGCCGACCGGGCCCGCTTGCGTTCGAGCTCTTCGAGATAGGCGTCGGCGTCCATCGCGGCCTGACAGCCCATCCCCGCGGCGGTCACGGCCTGCTGGTAGTGGAAGTCGACCACGTCACCGGCCCCAAAGAGGCCGTCGACGCCCGTTGCGGTCTGGTTGCCACCCTCGCCGCCCTGGGTTTTTAAGTACCCCTCGTCGTCGGTGTCGACGCCAGTGCCCTCCAGATAGTCCGTGTTCGGCGTGTGGCCGATGGCGTAGAAGACCGCCCCCGCGTCGAACTCGAACTCCTCGGTTTCGGGATCGTCGAGTTTGTCGGTCGGGTGGCCCTCAGGGTGGCTGACCATCGTCACCGAGTCGACGCCGTCCTCCCGGCTGCCGTGGAGTTCGGTCACCTCGGTGTTTCGCATGATCTCGATCTCGCCATCGTCGACTTTGTCCATCACGCGCTCGATCCAGACGTCCTCGGCGCGGAACTCCTCCCGTCGGTGGACGATATAGACCGTCGAGGCGAACTTGGTGAGGAAGTGGGCCTCCTCCATCGCGGCGTCGCCGCCGCCGATGACGACGATCTTCTCGTCGCGGAAGAAGGCTCCATCACAGGTCGCACACGTCGAGAGGCCGTACCCCATGAGTTCGTCCTCGCCCGGAATCCCGAGGGTGCGGGCGCTCGCCCCAGAGGCGGCGATCACCGCGTCGGCGGTGTAGACGTCGCCGTTGGCGAGCGTGATCCGGAACAGGCGGTCGGTGCCCTCGCCTTCGACGTCGATGGATTCGAGGACCCCGTTTTTCGTGTCCGCACCGAACTGGGTGGCCTGCTCTTTCATGTTGTTGATGAGCTCCGGCCCGGAGATGCCCTCGGGGAACCCCGGATAGTTCTCGACGTCGGTGGTGAGCGTGAGCTGGCCGCCCGGCTCGTCGCCTTCGAGGACCAGTGGGTTGTTGTTCGAGCGCGCGGCGTAGATCGCCGCCGAGAGCCCGGAAATCCCGGTTCCGGCGATCACCAGCGGACGGTG
>SDGW01000185.1_pt1 | contig 26653 bp, 22 predicted proteins | sample 2873831 | NCBI WGS metagenome assembly SDGW01 (sample SAMN08132700, study PRJNA421101) | hypersaline lake metagenome | isolation source: celular fraction 0.22 microns magnesium sulfate-rich crust from ephemeral... | place: Spain: Penahueca Lagoon, Toledo | collected 2011-07 | reverse complement strand
GCCGGAGACGATGGCGCCCGCGTGGCCCATGCGCTTGCCCGGCGGCGCGGTGCGGCCCGCGATGAAGCCGGCGACCGGCGTGTCCATGTTGTGGGCGATGTACTCGGCGGCCTCCTCCTCGTCCTCGCCGCCGATCTCGCCGCACATCACGACGGCCTCGGTGTCCTCGTCGGCCTCGAACAGCTCGAGGGCGTCGATGAAGTCCGTGCCGATGATGGGGTCACCGCCGATGCCGATGGCCGTGGTCTGGCCGATGCCGCGCTGCGTGAGCGAGTCCACGACCTGGTAGGTCAGCGTGCCCGACCGGGAGACGAGCCCGACGTTCCCCTCCGAGAAGATGTTGCCGGGGAGGATGCCGAGTTTCGCCTCGCCGGGCGTGATGATGCCCGGGCAGTTCGGCCCCTGCAGGCGGGTGTCGGTCTCCTGCAGGCGCTTGTTCACCTTCGCCATGTCCTGGGTCGGGATGCCCTCGGTGATGGCGACCGCGAGGTCGAGGTCCGTGTCGAGGGCCTCGAAGATGGCGTCCGCGGCGAACGCCGGCGGCACGAAGATGACCGAGGCGTCGGCGTCCTCCTCGTCGACGGCGTCGTGGACGGTGTCGTAGACCGGGACACCGGCGACCTCCTGGCCGCCCTTGCCCGGGACCGCGCCCGCGACGACGTTCGTCCCGTAGTCGATCATCTGTTCGGCGTGGAACTTCCCTTCTCCGCCCGTGATGCCCTGCACCACGACGCGGGTGTCGTCATCGACTAGAATGCTCATTGGTCCACCTCCGTGGCCTCCTCGTCAGCGTACTCGACGGCGCGCTGGACGGCGCCCTCGAGTGTCTCCTCGACTGTCACCAGCTCGTCGTTGAGAATCTCGCGGCCCTCCTCGGCGTTCGTACCGGCGAGCCGAACCACGACGGGCTTGGGGATCTCGTCGAACTGTTCGAGCGCGGTGTTGATGCCCTTCGCGACCTCGTCGCCCCGGGTGATGCCGCCGAAGATGTTGAACACCACGCTGTCGACGTTCTCGTCGCTGAACACCATGTCGAGGGCGTTCGCGACGCGCTCGGCCTTCGCGCCGCCGCCGATGTCGAGGAAGTTCGCGGGCTCCCCGCCGTAGTAGTCCACGAGGTCCAGCGTCGTCATCACGAGCCCGGCGCCGTTGCCGATGATGCCGACGTTGCCGTCGAGGCGCACGTAGTCGAAGCCGTACTCGTTGGCCTTGGCTTCGAGGTCGTCCTCGGCGGCCTCCTCCTCCATCTCGGCGAGCTCGGGCTGGCGGAACAGCGCGTCCTCGTCGATGTTCATCACGGCGTCGGCCGCGATGACCTCGTCGTCGGCCGTGACCATCAGGGGGTTGATTTCCACGTCGCTGCCGTCGCGGTCCTCGTAGAGGTCGTACAGCGTCGTCAGAATGGACGCGACGTCGCCCGCGACCTCGCGGGGGATGCCCGCGTCGTAGACGACCTTCCGCGCCTGGTAGGGATGCAGGCCGAACGCGGGGTCGACGTGCTCGCGCGCGATGGCGTCGGGGTCCTCCTCGGCGACCTCCTCGATGTTGACGCCGCCCTTCTCGGAGACCATCACGACGGGCTGGCCCTCGCCGCGGTCCATCGTGACGCCGACGTAGAGCTCGTTCGTGAAGTCGACGGCCTCCTCGACGAGGACCTTGTCGACCGTGTACCCCTTGAGGTCCATGCCGAGGATGTCCTCGGCGGCCTCGCGGGCTTCGTCTTCGTTCTCGGCGAGCTTGATGCCGCCGGCCTTCCCGCGGCCGCCGACGTGCACCTGCGCCTTCACCGCGACGGGGTAGCCGAGGTCGCTGGCGGCCTCGACTACCTCGTCGACCGTCGTGGCGAGCGTCGACCCGGGGGTCGGGATGCCCGCCTCGGCGAAGACCTGCTTCGCCTGGTACTCGTGGAGCTTCATTTTGCGTACGAAAGGCTCTCGCGGGTTCGCATAAAGCCAACCCTTCTCACTCACCCCGTCGCCGTCACCTGCTTCCCTCCGCGAAGTGCCGACGGCCACCACGCAGTCGGGCGGTCTCCGTCAGTTCGCGCGGTGGTAGAGCCGGTACGAGTAGCCCAACGACGCGACCGCGATCGCGACCACTGGACCGAGCACGAGCGCGAGCGCGTACTCGGGGACGAAGACGCCGAGCGCGGCGACCACGCCAGCGACCTTGAACAGTTGGCCGGCGGCGTGGTTCGTCCGGTTCCACACGTCCTCGTCTTCGAGCGTCCACGGCGTGCGCACGCCCACGAACCAGTTCTGTTCGGCGCGCTCGGTGACGTAGCCAGCGACCGCGTAGACGGCGCCGATTGCGGGTGCCAGCGCCTGTAGCAGTTCGAACTCGTAGCCCGCGTTCGCGAGCACGACGACGCCGTTCACGTACGCGAGCAGCGCCAGCGTGACGAGTGCAGCGGCGTCGTAGGCCGCGCGGAACTGCTCGTAGTCGGTGCGCGGGTCGAGACGGGGCAGCGCGAGGAACAGCGCGAACAGTCCAGCGTTCAGCACGGGGAACAGCGCGAGCGCCACGCTCCGCGGCATCGTGCCGTCGACGTCGCCGGCGGCGTTCCAGTGGGTCGCCATCTCGGCGGGCATCTCCGGGTACGCGAGGACGCTGACTGCGGCGGTGAGCGCGACCAGCCCCGCGCCGCCCGCGAGCAGTCGCCTGTCGGAGGGCATAGGCAGGTGTTGTCAGCTCGTTCACTTAAGTGCCGGGCGCGAATCGCCCACAGATTTATCCCCCTTCGCGCTAGAAGCGGAAGTGGTATTCCGGTATGAAACAGCAACCGCCCGGCGAGCGGACCCCCGAGGAACTGCTGGCGCGCTACCGCGAGCGCTACCGCGAGCGCACGCCGAACTCCGCGGCGATGGCCGACGACCTCCGAGAAGTCGTCCCCGCCGGCGTCTGCAGCACGTTTCGGGCGTACGACCCCCACCCCGTTCACGCCGAGCGCGCGGAGGGGGCGTCGCTGTACGACGTCGACGGCAACGAGTACCTCGACTTCGCGCTGAACAACGGCACGCAGCTCGTCGGGCACGCTCACCCCGACCTCAATGAGGCCGCCATCGACCAGATCGGCGACGGCACGCTGTACACGCGGCCGAGCGGGCTCATCGAGTACGCCGCGCAGCCGCTCATCGACCGCTGGGAAGCCATCGAGCGGGTGCGGTTCACGAACAGCGGGACCGAGGCCGTGATGCACGCGACGCGGCTCGCGCGGGCGTACACGGGCCGCGAGAAGCTGATTCGCATGGAGGGCGCGTACCACGGCGCCCACGACCCCGCGCTCGTGAGCAAGATGCCGCCCGTAGAGCAGGCGGGCCCGGCGGCCGACCCGAACCCGGTGAAAGAATCTCAGGGCATCCCCGAAGCGGTCCCCGAGGACGTGCTGCTGGCGCAGTACAACGACGCGGACAGCGTCGAGGCCCTGCTCCGCGAACACGGCTCGGACGTCGCCGCGATTCTCGTCGAGCCGGCGTGCCTGAACCTCGGGCTCGTGGAACCGGAAGACGACTTCCTGGTCCGGCTGCGGGAGCTCGCCGACGAGTACAACGTCGTGCTGATCTTCGACGAGGTGAAGACCGGCGTGAAGCTCGCGCCCGGCGGCGGCGCCGAGTACTACGGCGTCCAGCCGGACCTCGTCGCGCTCGCGAAGGCCATCGGCGGCGGCTACCCGGTCGGCGCGTTCGGCGGCCGCGAAGACATCATGGAGCTCATCGCGGCGGACCTCCAGAAGGGCGTCGCGACGGGCGCGGCCCACTACGGGACGTACAACGGGAACCCGCTGGCGCTGCGCGCGGTCGGCGTGACGCTCCGCGAGATTCTCGACGACGACGCCTACGCCCACGTCGCGGCGCTCAACGAGCGGCTCGCGGAAGGCTACCGCGAAGTCGCCGCGGACGCGGGCCTCGACGCGCAGGTGAAGACCGCGGGCTCGCAGGGGATGGTCCACTTCACCGACGAGCCGATTCGGACGTTCCGCGACTGGGAGCACGTCGACGAGACGCTCCACGAGGCGTACTGGGTGGGGATGGTCAACGAGGGCGTGTTCCCGCACCCCCACGACGCGTCCCAGCAGTGGACGCTGAGCGTCCAGCACGACGAGGGAGACGTGGACGCGCACGTCGAGGCGTTCGCGGAACTCGCGGACGACCTCGCCGCTGCGCAGGAGTGAAATGGTCGAGACCGACCAGCGGACGTACGACGTCCTCCGGCTGCTCGCCGAACACGAGCCCGTCGGGAGCGTCCACCTCACGGAGCACCTCCGCGAGCGCGGGTACTCGCTGACCGAGCGGACGGTCCGGCTGACGCTCGCGGACCTCGACGACGCCGGCCTCACGGAGAAAGCCGGCGGGAAAGGACGCGTGCTGACGGACGCGGGACGCGCGGAGCTCGAACGCGGGGGGGTACGCGGCCGCGTCGAACACGTCCGCGAGCGACTCGCGGACCTCACGAGCCGGGTGACCTACGACCCCCGAGAGGACGCGGGCGACGTCGTCGTCGGCACCGTGCGCGTCCACGAATCAGAGCGGGAGACCCTCGACGCGGTGCTGGCCTCGATCGACGAGTCGCCGATTTCGCCCGTCGTCGCGTCGGTCGAGTCGGTCGACGGCGGCGACGCGGTCGAGGCCGCGGTGCCGTCGAGCGTCACCGTCGACGGCGTGTTGCTGTCGGCGGGCATCGACAGCCACCCGGACACGCTCGGTCTGGTGGAGTACCACGCCGACCCGGCCCCCGAGTCGCTCCCGTACGACGACCTCGAGCCGGCCGAGCACGGCGGCGCGATCCGACGGTTCACGGACGTCATCGGGGACGAGCGCGCGACTCTCGACCTCGTGTCGCTGCTCATCGACGCCGGGCGGACGGACGTCGCGGGCGCGGTCGCGGGCGAGACGGGGCTGCTCGTCGCGGACAACCGCGAGGTGCCGCTCGCGCGCTACGACGCCACTCGCGACCTCGCGGCGGGAACGCGGGCGAACCTCGGCGGCGTCCTCGACCTGCGGCGGCCGCGGGAGTCCGGGCCGTTCCCGTGGGGGCAGCCGGGCTGGACGTTCGCGTCGCTGACGTACGCCGGCGCGGCGGAGTGTGTCATCGCGCGCTGCGTCGAAGCCGGCGTCGCCGCCGACTGGGAGACCCTCGCCGACGTCCGGCCGCGTTCGGAACTGTCCAGTCTCGGCTGACGCGCTGGACGTTTGTTCGCTTCGAGAGGGAATCGTCGCCGACTGTTCTTTACACGGTGCGAGATGCGCACACAAACTGGGGATACGAGATGCGCCGGGTAGGAACACTTATGGTGCGTAATCTGTGATTGGGTGACACGGTGGCAAGTACATGCCAGGTACAAACTCTCACGGACGGCGGGACTTCCTTCGGACGACTACCGCGGCGGGTACCGTCGCGCTCAGCGGCCTCGCGGGCTGCGCAAGCATTCTCGGTGGCGGCGGCGGTGGCTCCAGCGGACCACTGAACGTCGCCGTCTACGGCGGGGTCTTCCAGGAAGTCATGGAAGAACAGCTGTTCGAGCCGTTCCGCGAACAGGTCGACTACGAGGTGGAGTCCGAGGCGCAGCCGACCTCGGAGGAGGCGCTCACGCAGTACGAGAACGCCGTCTCCGCGGGCGAAGCACCCGTCGACGTCGCCATCATGGCGAACACCGGCGTCCTCCAGGGAATGAACTCCGACCTCTGGCACGTCTGGGACTCCGGGGACTTCGAGAACACCCAGTACATCCAGGACTCGCTGCTCCGCGAGTCCGACGACGGCCTCGTCAGCATCGGCGCGCTGTCGTGGTACATCAACCTCGTGCAGAACACCGACGTCATCGAGGACCCGGTCGACAGCTGGGCGGCCCTCTGGGACTCCCAGTACGAGGACCAGCTCGGACTGCTGACGTACGCGTCCAACTCCTTCCTGCTGGAGGTCACCGCGAACGTACACTTCGACGGGAAGGACGTCCTGAACACCCGCGACGGCATCCTCGACGTCCTCGAGAAGCTCGAGGAGGTCAAGCCGCAGGCGAACTTCTGGTACGCCAACGAGGCGGAGTTCCAGCAGCGCCTCCGCGACGGCCAGGTGCCGGCGGGCATGCTGTACAACGACGTCACCCTCGTCATGCAGGACGAGGGCGCGCCCGTACAGACGAACTTCGTCGAGGAAGGCTCGATTCTGGACTCCGGGCACTGGGTGACGCTGGCTTCGACGGACCTCGCCGACGAGGCCCGCGAGTTCATCGACTTCGCCAGCCGACCGGAAATCCAGGACCGGGTCGCCGAGAACCTCTACACGAGCCCGACCATCGAACGCCAGCACTCGGGAATCGACGACGAGACCTACGAGACCATCGCGGGCCCCGGCCCGACGGAGGCTATCGTGCCGAAGTACGAGCTCTACGTCGGCGACGACTCGGACTGGGTCAGCGAGCAGTGGAACGAGTTCATCATCAATAACTGATGAGCGGAATCTCACTCGTCGACATCACGAAGCGGTACGGCGACGAAGTCCTCGCCGTCGACGGCGTCAGCCTCGACATCGAGAGCGGTGAGTTCGTCACCCTCGTCGGTCCCTCCGGCTGCGGGAAGACGACGACCCTCCGCACCATCGCGGGCTTCGAGATGCCCACCAGTGGCACCGTCCGCATCGACGACAAGGACGTCACGGACGCGCCGCCGTACGAGCGCAACACCGGGATGGTGTTCCAGGACTTCGCGCTGTTCCCGCACATGACCGTCCACGAGAACGTCGCGTACGGCATGGAGGCAGACGGCGGCTACACGCAGGAGGAGATCGACGACCGGGTCGCGGAGATGCTGGAACTCGTCGAGCTCCCGGACACCGGTGACCGCTACCCCGACCAGCTCTCGGGCGGCCAGCAGCAGCGCATCGCGCTCGCTCGCGCGCTCGCCCCGAAGCCGGACGCGCTCCTGCTCGACGAGCCGCTCGCGAGCCTCGACAAGAAGCTCCGCGAGCAGATGCAGGTGGAGCTCCGCCGCATCCAGCAGGAGATCGGCATCACGACCGTCTTCGTCACGCACAACCAGGAGGAGGCGCTGACGATGTCCGACCGGCTGGCGGTGATGAACGAGGGCCACTTCGAGCAAGTCGGGCCGCCGGGCGAGGTGTACGACGAGCCCGACACGCGGTTCGTCGCGGACTTCCTCGGCACCGCGAACATCTTCGACGGCGACGTCGTCGACGTGGACGGCGACTGCGTCTCCGTGGACGTCGGCGACGCGACGATGCGGACGGTGTCGGGGGTCGACGTCGACGTCGGCGACAGCGTCTCCGTCGTCGTCCGGCCGGAGCGCTTCAAGTTCGGGGACGCGACGGCGGACGGCGGCGACGCCGAGAACACGTTCGAGGGTGAGATCACGTTCAAGCGCCACCTCGGCAGCAGCGTGGAGTTCCGCCTCGACACGGCGGCGGGCCGCGAGCTCGTCGTCGTGCGCCGCAGCGGCAGCGAGGACCGCGAACCAGACGACAGCGTGGTGGTGTCGGTGGACGCCGACGACTGCCGGCTCGTGAACAGATAGATGGCGACCGAAACAACCGAGGACGCCACCGAGTCCGGGCGCGCCGGCCTGAAGGACAACGCGAAGTGGTACGTGCTGTCGTACCCGCTGGCGTGGCTGGTGCTCGTGTTCCTCATCCCGCTGGGGCTGCTCGTCGTGTTCAGCTTCTGGGTGAACATCCCGGGCGGCACCTACGAGGTGGGGTTCACGCTGGAGAACTACCGGCGCTTCCTCACGACGTCGCTGTACCTCGAACAGCTCTGGCTGACTATCGAACTCGCGTTGATCACGGCGGTCGTGTCGCTGTTCCTGGGGTACCCGCTCGCGTACTTCCTCGCGAAGCTCGAGACGCCGTGGCTGCGCAGCGTCCTGCTCGTCACCATCGTCTCGTCGCTGTGGATCACGTACGTCATCAGGGCGTACGCGTGGCAGGTCATCCTCGCGTCCCGCGGCATCGTCAGTTCCATCGGCGTCGCCACCGGTCTTCTCGCCGAGCACCAGTCGTTCTACCCCGGGTACTGGGGGCTGGTCGTCGGCATGGTGTACGTGTTCCTGCCGTTCATGGTGCTGACGCTGTACTCCAGTCTGCGGAACATCGACGGCGAGCTGCTGGAGGCGTCGAAGAACCTCGGCGCCGGGCCGGCGCGGACGTTCCGGAAGGTGACCCTGCCGCTGTCCCAGAACGGCATCGCCAGCGGCACCGCGCTCGTGTTCATCCTCGCGCTCGGGGCGTACGTGCTCCCGCGGCTGCTCGGCAGCACGGCCCAGCGCACGCTGCCCGTACTCATCGAGCAACAGATCATGGGCGAGAGCAACTACCCGTTCGGCGCGGCGATGAGCATCGGCCTGGTGTTCGTCGTGCTGGCGTTCCTGTGGGTGTTGCTGCGCGTGACGAACGTCTCCGCGGGCGGGCTCGGCGGCACCGACGACGTGATCGAAGACGACGACTCCGGGCACGGCCCCGGCTCGCAGACGCTCGCGTCGCGCGCGCTCGGCGGGCTCCGGGGTGCGGCGGCAGCTGTCGGCGTCACGGCCGCGGCGAGCGCCGCCGCGGGTGCCGTCAGCGACGCCGTGACGGCTGTCGACTCGAACACGCGGGAGGCGATCACGCGGGCGACGTTCCGCGCGTACGTCTTCCTCGTGATGCTGTTCGTCGCGGCGCCGCTGGGTATCATCGTCGCCGTGTCGTTCACGCCGTCGGAGTTCCTGACGTTCCCGCCGAGCGGCTTCAGCATGCGGTGGTACGTCGAGTTCTTCACTAACTCGTCGTGGACGCTCGCGCTCGTCAACAGCCTCTCCATCGCGGGGGCGGCGGCGCTGCTGGCGACGTCCATCGGCGGCATCCTCGCGTTCGCGCTCGACCGCTTCGACTACGGCGTCGACCGCGTGCTCGCGACGTTCGGCGTGCTCCCCATCCTGATTCCGCCGGTCATCATCGCGGTGGCGTTCCTCGTGTTCTTCTTGCAGCTCGGGCTCGCGGGGAACAGCGTCGCCATCATGGTCGCGCACGGCATCTTCTACGCGCCGTTCCCGTTCATCCTCATCTCGCAGGGGCTCGGCGAAATCGACCGCACCTACGAGGAGGCCGCGATGAACCTCGGCGCGTCCCCGGTGCGCACCATCCGCACCGTCACGTACCCGCTGCTGCGGACGAACGTGATCTCGGGCGCGCTGTTCGCGTTCATCCTCTCGCTGAACGAGTACATCATCGCGTGGCTGCTGTCGCTGTTCCTCGTGGACACCATCCCCATCGTGATCTTCAACCAGCTGCGGTACTCGTACCCGCCGACCATCGCGGCCGCGAGCACGGTGTTCATCCTGCTCACGGTCGTCGTGATGACCGCCATCGACCGGCTCTCCGGGGGGATCTGGGAGTGAGCGTTCCCGCCACGGACGCCCGCGTCACGGTCGTCCAGACGGTCCCGGAGTTCGGCGCGGTCGAGGCGAACCGCGAGACGACCGTCGCGGCAGTCCGCGAGCACGGGGACTCGGACCTCGTCGTGCTCCCCGAACTCGCGACCAGCGGCTACGTCTTCGAGTCCCACGAGGAGGTCGCCGCGGCCGCCGAACCCGCGGACGGCCCGACCGCCCAGGCGTGGGCGGACGTCGCCGCGGAGACGGACACGTGGGTTGTCGGCGGCTTCCCCGAGGAAGACGGCGACGTCCGGTACAACAGCTCGCTGATCGTCTCGCCGGACGGCGTGGAGGGCGTCTACCGGAAGACCCACCTCTGGAACGAGGAAAAGCGGTGGTTCGAGCCCGGCGACGACGTGCCGGCGTTCGAGACGCCGTTCGGCCGGCTCGGCGTCCAGATCTGCAACGACATCTGGTTCCCGGAGCTGACGGTGACCCAGGCCCGGGACGGCGTGGACATCGTCGCGCTCCCGACGAACTGGGTGCCGGAGGTCTCGGACCGCCCGGCCGGCTGGACGATGGGCGTCCACCAGTCGGTCGCGGCCGCGAACGCGAACCGCGTGTTCGTCGCGGCCGCCGACCGCGCGGGCACCGAGCGCGGCGTCACGTTCGAAGGCCAGAGCGTGATTCTCGGGCCGGACGGCGTGCCGCTCGCCGGCCCGCTGCCGGATTCCGGGAGTCACGCCGCGACCGCGGACTGCGACCTCTCGCGGGCTCGCGAGAAGGCGCTGACCGAGCGCGACGACGCGCTCGGCGACCGGCGACCGGACGTCTACGACACCTAGTCGTCGAGGGCGGCCGGTACGGACGCCTCGACGACCCCGAGCCTGTTTCTCGGCACCGTCCCGTACAGCGTCACCCAGTCGTCCGCGAGGCCGTACTCGTGGAGCGCGGTGAGCAGCAACTCGCCGCTGCCGACGTACGTGATCGAGCCGAACGCCCACGTCAGGGTCGCGTTCGAGGCGTTCGCCTGCTCGCGCGGGCGGCGCAGGTCGACGGCGCCGCCGAGCTTCGCGCGCGTGGACAGCGTCAGGTCGCGCGCTTCCTCGTAGCGGTTGATGGGGAACTCGCGGTCGTCGCCGATGAGGAAGCCCGACTCGCCGTCCTCGAGGATGCTTCTGACGTCGCCGCGGCCGGCCTGGATGAGCAGTGAGATGACGTCGATGGACGAGCCCTCGCCGTTGATGACGTCGACGTAGCGCGTGATCTCGCCGCCGAGGTCGGCGGCGCTGGTCTCGCCGTCGGCATCGTCCTCGCGGGACGGCTCGTACTCCAGGACGCCCGCCGTCGAGAGGTTCGCGTTGACGCCGTGCGCGAGCAGGACGCCGTCGAGGGTGATGCTCGAGGGGGCGAGCAGCCGGTAGTCGCCGGGCTCGCTGTCGGCAGCCTCCTCGAGGGAGACGGGAATCGGGCCGAGCGGGAGCGATTCGAGGCGTTCGACGAGCGAGCGCGCGTCGTGGACGTGCTCCTCGTCGACGAACGCGCAGGACGCCACGAGCACGCCCGTGTCCTCGATGGGGTCGTAGCTCACGCGGCTGGTGAGCGTCGCGATCTGGGCGCGGATCTGCTCCAGACGGCCGCTCACGTCGCCCTGCTCCAGCTCCGTCCGGCCGCTGTCGGTGAGTCGGCGGCCCTTCCCGGGGACCTTCTCGGTGAGCCCCTTGTTGTCGAGCTCGGAGAGCGTGAGCCGTATGGTGCGGTCTTTGATGTCGTAGCCGCGGAGCTGCATCAGCTCGACGAGCTGGATGCTGCCGATGGGACCGTGGCGGTCGACGAGGCGAAGCAGGTCGTAGGTCCGTCTGTCCAGGTCCGCGTCCATCCTTGGGACGGGGTACGCGGACGGCACACACCAAGGTTTGGTTTCTGTTGACATGGTCGCCCGCAGGCAATGTTTATGGTCCGCGCCGACCGACCTCCGATGGCACCTGATTGCCACCTTGTGAAATAATGGCACTCGACACATCCCACCCGACAGTGGCTGTATCTCCCGGCGTCGACCGCGCTGCGCTCCGTCTCGACGAGGAGGCGAAGCGATGACGGCTCCCCAGGACCGCGCGTCGACGTTCCGGGAGTCGACGCCCGGCGCCGGCGTCGAGCTCGCGTACGCCGGCATCGACACGTTCCTCGACGGCGACCTCCGCGACGTCGACGACGTCGGTGACGTCGAGGCGGCCGTCTTCGGCGTCCCGTACGACGGCGCGGTGTCGAACCGCCCGGGCACGCGGTACGGCCCCGGCGCGATCCGCGAGGCGAGCAACTGGTGGGCGTACCTCTCGGCGTACAAGGGCGCGCTCACGAACATGCGGACCGGCGACCAGATCGACTTCGACGACTTCTCCGTGGCGGACGTCGGCGACGTGCCGCTGTTCCCGATGGACGCCGAGAAGACCGCCGAGAGCATCACCGCCCACGCCGCCACGGTGGCGTCCCAGACGTTCCCCGTGATGCTCGGCGGCGACCACTACTGCACGTTCCCGTCGTTCCGCGGGTTCGTCGAAGGCAGCGGCCACGACAGCGTCGGCTTCGTGCAGATCGACGCGCACACGGACACCGTCTCGGAGAGCCCGCTGTTCGGCACCGACTTCCACGGCTCCAGCACCGCGCGAATCGCGGACCTCCCCGCCGTCGACTACGACTCGGTCAGTCAGGTCGGCATCCGCGGCTACGAGTCCCCGGACTTCTTCGAGTTCGCCGACGAGAGCGGGCTGAACCTCTACACGATGGCGGACGTCGAGGACCGCGGCATCGCGCCCGTCGTGGAGGACGCAGTCGAGGCGGCCGCAGAGGACACCGACGCGGTGTACGTCACGTTCGACATCGACGCCGTCGACCCCGGGTTCGCGCCCGGCACCGGCACGCCGACGCCCGGCGGACTGACGCCACACCAGGCGCTGGACACGATGGCGATTCTCGGCAGCCACGACGCCGTCGGCGCCGTCGACATGATGGAGGTGGCGCCCCGGTACGACTCCACGGAAGGCACCGAGCGCCTCGCCGCGTACCTGCTCGTGCGACTCCTCGAACAGAAGTTCGCCGTCTAACATGGTCGACGACTCGCTACGACCGGCCCGCGACGTCGGCACCGACCGGCTGGACGTGGTCTCGGAGTCGGTCATCCGCGAGATGACCCGCGAGGCCCACCGCCACGGCGCCATCAACCTCTCGCAGGGCATCCCGGACGTCGACGAGGCGCCCGCCGAAATCAAGCAGGCGGCGAAGGACGCCATCGACGCGGAGAGCCAGTACACTATCACGTGGGGGCTCCCGGACCTCCGGGAGTCCATCTCGGAGCGGTACGCCGACTGGAAGGGCGTCGACTACGACCCGGAGACGGAGGTGACCGTCACCACGGGCACCAGCGAGGCGCTCGTCTCGACGATGCTCGCGCTCGCCGAACCCGGCGACGAAGTCGTCTACTTCGAGCCGGTGTACGAGAGCTACATCCCCGCGGTGCGGTTCGCGGGCGCCGAGCCCGTCCCCATCGACATCACGGACACGCTCGAACTCCCCGAGGAGCGGCTCGAAGCCGCCGCCGAGGACGCCAGCATCCTCGTGTTGAACACGCCGATGAACCCCACGGGGAAGGTGTTCACCCGGGAGGAACTCGAACGCATCGAGGAGATCGTCTTCGAGCACGACCTGCTCGTGGTGACGGACGAGATCTACGAGCACATCGTCTACGACGACGACTACCTCAGCCCCGTCGAGGTCGGCGACCTCGCGGCGCGCACGGTCGTCTGCACGGGGATGTCGAAGACGTTCAGCGTCACCGGCTGGCGCGTCGGCTTCTGTCTCGCGCCCGAGTACCTCTCCCGGGAGCTCCGGAAGGTCCACGACTACACCACCATCTGTGCGCCGACGCCGTTCCAGCGCGCGGGCGTGAAGGCGCTCTCGCTGCCCGAGTCCTACTACACCGACCTCTCGGACTCCTACGAGGAGCGCCGGGACGTCCTCTGCGAGGGCCTCGAAGAGGCGGGCCTCGACCCGGTCGTCCCGGACGGCGCGTACTACGTGATGGCGCGGTACCCGACCGACGAGTCGGACGCGGAGTTCAGCCGCCGGCTCGTCCGCGAAGCCGGCGTCGCCGTCGTCCCCGGCAGCAGTTTCTACACGGACAACGACGCCGAATCCGGCTGGGTGCGGTTCACGTTCTCCCGGGACGAGGAGACGATTCGGGAGGCCGTGAATCGGCTGCAGGAGAACCGCTGGTGGTGACGATGTCGGAGCTCCGCGTCTACTACGACGACGCCGCGCTCGCACACGTCGCGCCCGACGGCGAGTTCGACGCGCCGTGGACGGGCCGGCTCGCGGTCCGCGAGCCCCACCCTGACCGCCCGGAGCGCATCCGAAACGTCGTCTCCGTCCTGCGGAGCGAGCTCGACGACCACGCGACGTGGTCGGACGTCGACCCGGCGACGCGCGCGCAGATCGAGCGCGTCCACGACCCCACGTACGTCGACGAGGTCCGGGACTGGGCGGCGGCCGGCGGCGGTCGGCTTACCCCGGAAACGGGCGGAAACAGGGAGACCTACCGAGCCGCGAAAGTGTCCGCTGGCGGCGCCGTCGCGGCCGCGGAGCGCGCCGTCGACGCGGGCCTCCCGGAGGTCCCGTACGCGCTCGTCCGGCCGAGCGGCCACCACGCCCAGCGCGCGCAGAGCGACGGCTTCTGCTTCTTCAACAACGTCGCCGTCGCCGCCGCGCACCTGCTCGACGCGGGCCGCGCCGAGCGCGTCGCCGTCCTCGACTGGGACGTCCACCACGCGAACGGCACGCAGGACATCTTCTACGAGCGCGAGGACGTGCTCGTGGTGAGCCTCCACGAGGACCACGACACGTGGAGCGAGGACACCCACCCCCAGACCTGCGACCTCACGGAACGCGGCGCGGGCGACGGCGCCGGCTACACGGTGAACGTGCCGCTGCCGCCGGGAACGGGCGACGACGGGTACCGATACGCGATGGACGCGCTCGTCGAACCCATCCTCGCGGCCTACGGCCCGGACGCGCTGCTCGTGAGCGCGGGCCAGGACGCGGGGACGATGGACCCGCTCGGCCGAAACACGGTGACGAAGGGCGGCTTCGAGGACCTCGGCGCGCAGGCGCGGGCGTTCGCCGCCGAGCACGCGGACGGCTCGCTCGCCGTCGTGCAGGAGGGCGGCTACCACCTCAGCCACCTCGCGTACGCGACGCTCGGCGTGCTCGAAGGCGTGCTCGGTCGCGAGACGGGCGTCGAGGACCCGTTCGCGTACATCGACGGCAACACGGCGGCCGCGGAACGCGCCGTCGACGAGGCAATCGACGCCCACCGCGAGCACTGGCCGCTCGACTGAGGCGCTACGTCCCGCGGTCGACGCCGACCGCCCGCACGGGGGCGCCGTCGCTGGCGAGGGCGAGCGGGTACGCGCGGAGTTCGAACCGCTCGCCGACGCGACCGAGGTTCGTGAGGTTCTCCAGAATCAGCAGGTCGTCGCCGAGCAGCGCGTGGTGGGCCTGGAAGCCCGTCGGCTCGTCGTCGCGGGCGTTCGGCGACGGCGTCGGGTCGGGGTTGAGCGCGTCGACGGCGACGTCGAACCCGCGTCGGCGGCAGGCCGCTGCCGCCTCGGGCGAGAGGTAGGGGTGGTCGAGGTAGCGGTCCGTGTTCCAGTGAGCGTCCCACCCCGTCCAGAACGCCGCGAGGCCCGCGTCGGCGTCGGGGACACGGGATTCGGGGATGGAGTCGCGCGCGCCGAGGTCGCGGCAGTCGACGCGCACGGCGTCGAAGACGAACCGGTCGACGGGGAACGCGTCGAGCGCGCTGCCGTCCGGAATCACGTGCGAGGGCGCGTCGACGTGGGTCCCGGTGTGGCTGCCACACGCGACGGCGTCGACGTGGAAGCCGTCTTCCTCGTGGGTCGCGGCCTCGCTGACGGCGACCGCGGGGTCGCCGGGGAACGTCTGCATCCCGGTCTCGATTCGGTGACTCAGGTCGACTTGCACGTGGTAGTCGCGCGGGCGCCGCGCGGATAAGTCGTGCGTTAGCAAGCATCACTACCATGCAGATGTATGTTGTACTACTGACGCATTATGCCCTCAGCGCCGGAGACCGACGCGGAGACCGTACGGTTTTTAATTAGCGGCGTGGGTACGGCGTGGTAGACCATGGCAGAACGAGAGACCTGGACCACGAGAATCGGTTTCATCTTCGCCGCCGTCGGGTCGGCGGTGGGGCTCGGGAACATCTGGTCGTTCCCGTTCCAGACGGGGTCGAACGGCGGGGCCGCGTTCCTCGTCGTCTACCTCGCGATCGTCTTCCTGTTCGGCTTCCCGGCGATGCTGATGGAGTTCGTCATCGGCCGCGGCAGCAACCAGAATCCCATCTCGGCGTTCCGCGAACTCGGCTTCGGTGGCTGGTCGTTCGCCGGCACGCTGGGCGTCCTCTCCTCGATGGTGACGCTCGCGTTCTACAGCGTCATCGGCGGCTGGGTGCTCAGCTACATCGCCGGTAGCGCCACCGGCGCGTACTTCGGCAACGCGGGCGGCTTCTTCGGCTCCGTGTCCGCCAGCCCGCTGGCCGTCGGCACGCACGCCATCTTCATGGGCATCACCATCGGCATCGTCGCGTTCGGCGTCGAGAACGGCATCGAGCGCGCGACCAAGTTCATGATTCCCGCCATCGTCGTGTTGCTCCTCGGCCTCGGCGTCTGGGGGACGACACTCGACGGCGCCAGCGCGGCGTACACCTACTACCTGTCGCCCGACTTCGGCTACATCGCCGACAACCTCGCGTCCATCATCCCGTCCGCCGTCGGGCAGGCGTTCTTCACGCTGTCGCTCGGGTTCAGCGTGATGATAGCGTACGCTTCCTACCTCGGGCGCGACGACAGCCTCCCCGCGGACGGCGGCGCCATCGTCGTCATCAACACGCTCGTCGCGCTGCTCGCCGGGTTCGTCGTCTTCCCCGTGCTGTTCGCCAACGGCATCGACCCGGGCTCCGGCGGCATCCCGACCACGTTCGTCAGCCTCGCAACCGCGTTCGGCGAACTCCCCGGCGGTAAGCTTCTCGGCGTCGTGTTCTTCGTCGTGCTGCTGCTCGCCGCGCTGTCCAGTGCAATCAGCCTGCTGGAGACGCCGACGTCGTACATCGTCGACAAGTACGACTACGGCCGTAAGACCGTCGCGGGCGCGCTCGGCGGGTTCATCTTCCTGCTCGGCGTGCCGACCGCGCTGTCGACGAGCACCCTCAGCTGGTACAACGCCGTCGTCTTCAGCCTGCTGCTGCCGCTGGTCGTGTTGCTGTTCTCGCTGTTCGTCGGCTGGGTCGCGTACGGCCCCGCGACCGAGGAGCTCTGCCTCGGGAGCTCGTTCGGCGACGGCTTCACCACGTTGTGGCTGTGGTGGGTGCGCCTCGTCATCCCGGCCGGCATCGGCCTCACGCTCGTCCTGGGCGTCCAGGACCTCCTCGTGAAGGCGGGCGTCCTCGACGCCGCGATCATCCTCGCCTAAGAATCCTCACTCGGGGCCGGAGTTCGCCCCGAAATCGAAGTTCTATAACGGTCTATCAGGCTATTTTCGCGGCGAATATCGTTAGTTGACGGTTCCTCAGACGGAACTCTCAAATGCAGGGGGTTGCTACGCCCTCACAATGACACGTGAGTCCTGGCAGACCCGGCTCGGGTTCATCCTCGCGGCCGTCGGTTCGGCGGTCGGCCTCGGGAACCTCTGGCGGTTCCCGTGGATGACGAGCGAGAACGGTGGCGCGGCGTTCCTCATCGTCTACCTCGGCATCATCCTGCTGGTCGGCGTCCCCGGCCTGCTGGCAGAGTTCGTCATCGGGCGGCGCTCTCGACGCAACCCCGTGGGCGCGCTCTCCGAGCTCTCGGAGTCGAAGTACTGGTCGGCGTTCGGGCACGTCTTCGTCGTCACCGCCGTCGTGTTGCTGTCGTTCTACAGCGTCGTCGGCGGGTGGATCGTCCGGTACTTCGCGGAAAGCTTCACGGGCGCGTACTTCGCCAACCCCGGCGCGCACTTCGAAGCCGTCAACTACGGACTCGAGGCGGTGGCGTTCCACCTCGTCTTCCTCGCCATCACCGCGTTCATCGTCCACCGGGGCGTCCGCAACGGCATCGAGACCGCGACGAAACTGATGATGCCCGCCATCGTCGTGCTGCTGGCCGGCCTCGCCGTCTGGGGCGTCACGCTCGACGGCGCCGCCGAGGGCGTCTCGTTCTTCCTCTCGCCGGACGTCGCGTACCTGCAAGCGAACTTCCTTGACATCCTCCCCGCGGCCGCGGGCCAGGCGCTGTTCACGCTGTCGCTGGGCGCCGGGACGATGCTCACGTACGCGTCCTACCTCGGCGAGGACCGCTCGCTGGCCGCCGACGGCACCGCAATCGCCGTGCTCAACACGCTCGTCGGCGTGCTCGCGGGCGTCGCCGTCTTCCCCATCCTGTTCGCGCTCGGCGCTGGCGCGGGCGGCGGCGGCCCCGGTGCGCTGTTCGTCAGCCTCGCGGGCGCGCTCGCTGCGCTCCCGTACGGCCAGGTCGTCGGCGTCGTCTTCTTCGGCGTCGTGCTGCTGGCTGCGCTGTCCTCGTCCATCTCGATGCTGGAGATTCCGGTCTCCTTCCTCGTCGACGAGTACGGCGTCTCGCGGCGCGCGGCGGTCGGCGGCCTCGTCGGCCTGTTCGCCGTCACCGGCAGCGTCTGTGCGCTCGACCGCGGCATCTTCGGCACGGTCGCCGGGCCGGTCGTCGACCTCCTGCTGACCGGCGGGCTGGTCGGCTTCCTGCTGTTCGCCGGCTGGGTGCTCGGCACGACCGCGACCGAGGAGCTCGGCCGCGGCGCCGGATCGCTGACGCGCTCGCTGTCGACGCCGTGGCTGTACGCCGTCGGCGTCGCCATCCCCGTGTTCCTCATCTTCACGTTCGTCTCCGGGCTCGCCGACGCGCTCGGCGTCGCCGTCGCGCCGCTGTCGCTGCTCGGCGTCACCGTCGACCAGACGCAGGTGTTCCTCCTCGTCACCGCCGCGCTCGCCGTCGCCTCCTTCCTCGGGCTGCGGCGGTCCCAGTCCGTGCTGTAGGCCCGCAGCGCGACTCGCGGTGTGAACGTCTCGGAATCCTTTTGCCGCAGGTCGCGGAAACCACGACGTATCAGATGACGATGGAAGAGCGCATCGAGGAACTGCGCGAGAAGACCGAGCGCGCACTCCTCGGCGGCGGCGAGGACCGCATCGAGTCCCAGCACGAAAAGGGGAAGATGACCGCCCGGGAGCGCATCGACTACTTCCTCGACGACGGCACCTTCAACGAGTTCGACCAGCTGCGCACCCACCGCAGCCACAACTTCGGGATGGAGGAGAAACAGCTCCCCGGCGACGGCGTCGTGACGGGCTACGGCGAGGTCAACGGCCGCACCGTCTTCGTGTTCGCCCACGACTTCACCGTCTTCGGCGGCAGCCTCGGGGAGGTGTTCGCCGAGAAAGTCTGCAAGGTCATGGACAAGGCCATGGAGGTGGGCGCGCCCGTCGTCGGCCTGAACGACTCCGCGGGCGCCCGCATCCAGGAGGGCGTCGACTCGCTGGGCGGGTTCGCGGAGATCTTCACGCGCAACGAGAAGGCCAGCGGCGTCGTCCCCCAGATTTCGGCCATCATGGGGCCGTGCGCGGGCGGCGCGGTGTACTCGCCCGCCATCACGGACTTCATCTTCATGGTGAAGGACACCAGCCACATGTTCATCACGGGGCCGGACGTCATCGAGACGGTCACCGGCGAGGAGGTCGGCTTCGAGGAGCTCGGCGGCGCCACAACCCACTCCTCGGAGTCGGGCGTCGCGCACTTCGCCTGCGACACCGAGGAGGAAGCCCTCGACAACATCAAGCGCCTGCTCTCCTACCTCCCGCAGAACAACGTCGAGGACCCGCCCCGCGTGGAGCCCTACGACGACCCCGAGCGCCGCGACGACGCCCTCGAGAGCATCGTCCCCGACGAGCCCCGCAAGCCCTACGACATGACCGACGTCGTGGACAGCGTCGTCGACGAGAACTCCTTCTTCGAGGTCCAGGAGAACTACGCGAAGAACATGGTCGTCGGGTTCGCGCGCCTCGACGGCCGCTCGGTGGGCGTGGTCGCGAACCAGCCCCGCGTGAGCGCGGGCACCCTCGACATCGAGGCCTCCGAGAAGGCCAGCCGGTTCGTGCGCTTCTGTGACTCCTTCAACGTCCCCATCGTCACGTTCGTCGACGTCCCCGGGTTCATGCCGGGGACCGACCAGGAGCACAACGGCATCATCCGCCACGGGGCGAAGCTGCTGTACGCGTACTCCGAGGCGAGCGTGCCGCTGCTGACGGTCATCACGCGGAAGGCCTACGGCGGCGCCTACGACGTGATGGCCTCCAAGCACCTCGGCGCGGACGTCAACTACGCGTGGCCGACCGCCGAAATCGCCGTGATGGGGCCGAAGGGCGCCGTGAACGTCCTCTACCGCGAGGAGCTCGCGGACGCCGAAAATCCGGACGAGCTCCGCGAGCAGCTCATCGACGAGTACCGCGAGGAGTTCGCGAACCCGTACACGGCCGCCGACCGCGGCTACCTCGACGCCGTCATCGAGCCGACGGAGACGCGCCCGCGCCTGATTCAGGACCTGGAGATGCTCGCGAGCAAGCGCGAGGACACCCCCGAGAAGAAACACGGGAACATCCCGCTGTGATGGCCGTGACCGACCCCGACATCTCGATTCCCGACGACGCGACCGACGAGGAGGCCGCCGCCATCGCGGCCGCGGTGAGCGCGCACCTCGCGCGCCTCGAAGCCGAAGCCGCGGCCGACGGCGACGACGAGGAGACGTGGGACGGGAAGAAGTGGGCGTTCGCCGGCCGCATCGCCGGCCTCGACGGCCACGGCCGCCGCGTCCCGGACGGCGCGCCGACGGACGCGTGGGCCGCCGCGGGCCGCCGCGACCGGTTCTGAGCGACGCGCTCGATGCTCCGAGTCTGACCGTTTGTCGACCGAGTGGGGCACACGGTAACGGATTCGAACCCGCTCGTTTCGTCTCCGAACGAACGAGCGGGTTCGAACCGAAGCTATGAGTAGGGCGTCCATAGAACGGATTGTCAGAGATGTTCGAGAAGGTCCTCGTCGCGAACCGCGGCGAAATCGCCGTCCGCGTGATGCGGGCGTGCGAGGAGCTCGGTATCGAGACAGTCGCGGTCTACAGCGACGCCGACAAGCACTCGGGTCACGTCCGGTACGCCGACGAGGCGTACAACGTCGGGCCCGCACGCGCCGCCGACTCGTACCTCGACCACGAGGCCATCATCGACGCCGCCCAGCAGGCGGACGCCGACGCCATCCATCCGGGCTACGGTTTCCTCGCGGAGAACGCCGAGTTCGCCGGGACGGTCGAGGACACCGACGGCGTCACGTGGGTGGGGCCGTCGGCGGCCGCGATGGAGCAGCTCGGCGAGAAGACGAAGGCCCGCCAGACGATGCGGGACGCCGACGTCCCCATCGTCCCCGGGACCACCGAGCCCGCGGAGTGCGTCGACGAGGTCACGGCGTTCGGCGACGAGCACGGCTACCCCGTCGCCATCAAGGCGGAGGGCGGCGGCGGCGGCCGCGGCATGAAGATCGTGCGGAGCGCCGAGGAAGCCGCCGAGCAGTTCGAGTCCGCGCAGCGCGAGGGCGAGGCGTACTTCGACAACGCGAACGTCTACCTCGAACGCTACCTGGAGAACCCCCGTCACATCGAGGTCCAGATCGTCGGCGACGAGCACGGGAACGTCCGGCACCTCGGCGAGCGGGACTGCTCGCTGCAGCGCCGCCACCAGAAGGTCGTCGAGGAGGGCCCCAGTCCGGCGCTCACCGACGACCTCCGGGAGCGAATCGGGGAGGCCGCGCGCCGCGGCGCCGACGCCGCCGGCTACACGAACGCTGGCACGTTCGAGTTCCTCGTGGAGGACGACCCCGACCGGGAGGCCGGCGAGCTGCTCGGCGAGGACGCGGACTTCTACTTCCTCGAAGTGAACACCCGGATTCAGGTCGAGCACACCGTCACGGAGGAGCTGACGGGCATCGACATCGTGAAGTACCAGCTCCGGGTCGCCGCCGGCGAGGAGCTGGACTTCGCGCAGGCCGACGTCGAGCTCGACGGGCACGCAATCGAGTACCGCATCAACGCGGAGAACGCGGCCGACGACTTCGCGCCCGCGACCGGCGGCCAGCTCGAGACGTACGACCCGCCGGGCGGTATCGGCGTGCGCGTCGACGACGCGCTCCGGCAGGGCGACGACCTCGTCACCGACTACGACTCGATGGTCGCGAAGCTCGTCGTGCACGGCAGCGACCGCGAGGAGACCATCGCGCGCTCGCAGCGCGCGCTCGCCGAGTACGACATCGAGGGCATCCCGACCATCGTGCCGTTCCACCGGCTGATGCTCACCGACGACGCGTTCGTCGGCGGCACGCACACGACGAAGTACCTCGACGAGCACCTCGACCCCGAGCGCATCGACGAGGCCCAGGAGCGGTGGGGCACGGAGCCCGCGGGCGGCGACGGCGACGAGGACGTCGTCGAGCGTGACTTCACCGTCGAGGTCAACGGGAAGCGCTTCGAGGTCAACCTCGAGGAGCGCGGCGCCGCGAAGCTCGCGACCGGCAGCGACGCCGGGAACGACGGCCAGCCCCCGCAGCCGGCGGGCGGGCAGGCCGAGGACGACGCCGGGACGGCCGTCGAGGGCAGCGGGGAGACCGTCGAGTCCGAGATGCAGGGGACGATTCTCTCCGTCGACGTCGACGAGGGCGACGAGGTCGAGCCCGGCGACGTGCTCGTGGTGCTGGAGGCGATGAAGATGGAGAACGACGTGGTCGCCTCCCGTGGCGGCACCGTCACCCAGGTCGCCGTCGAGGAAGGCGACAGCGTCGACATGGGCGACGTGCTCGTGGTGCTCGACTAGGCGCCCGAATTTTTATTGCCGGTGGTGACCCTGTGTGACACGATGACCGACGTGGCGGCGTCGTCGTGCGACGAGCCGCGAGCGCTCGTTGACGTATCACGGGACTATCGGGAGCGGCGCCGGGCGCTCGCGCCGCCGGCGTCCGCCTCGGAACGCGCCACCGGTCCGGTTAACCGTCCTGGCCGCGACTGTCGACTACCGCGACGCCCCACTACTGTCATGGCAAACACTACTCCCGCCAGCGACACGACTCGTCCGCGAGCACACGGCGTCCGCTCGCTGCGAGTGTTCGCAGCGAGGCTGCCGCGGGGCTCGCCGCGTCGGAGACGGATGCAGCGATGAGACCGGAGTTCACGCCGCTGGTCGACCCGGACGGTCTCCTCGTGCGCGACCCCATCGAGAACGCGCAGTTCGAACTGTACACCGACCGCGTCGTCGACCCGGTCGAGGCGGACACGGAGCAGTTCGTCCTGCCGGTCGACAGCGCCGTCACCGTCACCGCCGGCGAACTCGAAATCCCCCGACTGGTGAACGTCTTCCTGTGGGACGACACCGGGACGATGGTCGGGGAGTCGGTGAACCAGCAGCACACCGAACATCCGTCGAAGTGGTACTCGCTGGACTTGCCGCTCGGACCGATGAAACTCCAGCTCGTGGTCGAGAGCGGGTTCTCGGTTCGCCGCTCGGAGAACACGACGCACGTCGACTTCGACGAAGTGGCCACGTTCCAGTTGGGTGTGCGGTCACACCACGAGTCGCCTGCCGGCTCGATAACCATCGGCGACAGCATCGAGGACGCGATGCACGCCGTCGCGCTCAGCAGCTCGGCGCTCAAAACCACGTCGCCCGAGCGGTCGTTCCCGACACTCCGCGGTCACCCGCCGCTCGTCGAGCGCGGCGACACCTTCGACGCGCCCGACGCGTTCGAACGTCCCGACACCGCCGTCACTATCGAGATCCCGCGCGACTACGGTGACCTCTTCCGTGTGAGTTCGCTGGCGTACTACCTCGGCGCGGACATCAGGCCGGGCGAGGAGCGCGTCCTCGACGTGGACGGACACCGGTACGGCCTCGACACCGAACGGGGCTTCGAGGCGGAGGTGTCGAAACTCCTCAAGCACGTGTTCTTCCTCGACTGCGTGACGCGGACCGAGGGGTTCTACCAGGTCGACCTCCACGAGCGTGAGGCGGTCGAAGACGCGCTCTCGTTCGACCCCGCGGCGGTCTACGACGCGTCGTCCGCGGAGCGGCTCCGTGCGTACCTCGACGTCCCCTACGAGGTCACGATGCCCCACGTCCCGCAGTGGAAGCTCACCGCGGACATCGAGGCCGACCCCGACCACGTCGAGGCGGTGCCGTTCGTCGCGAACGAGCTCGCGACCGTCCGCATCCCGCAGGACGACGAGGAGCCGACCGTCCACGAGGAACCGGAGGAATTGACGGAGTTCTACCGGGCGGACGGCCAGACGGTCCGGAGCTCCCCGGAGGCGGCGTCGCCGACGGACTGGTCGAACGTCGTCAAGCCCGAGGAGACCGACGCCATCGAGCACACGTGGGTCGCAGAGGGGTTCCCGCTCGGCGCGACCAAGACCCGCGTGGAGTCGTACCGCCGACGGCTAGAGCGGCCGGCCCGCGAACAGGGTTCCATCAGCATCGAGATCGTCTGCAACGAAGACGAGATGAACGAGGAGGACATCGTCGAGCAGTTCTACGGGACCCGGGACATCTTCGAGTTCGACATCACCGTCCACTACGACCTAACCGGCGAGGAGTTCGCGGACGTCCTCCGGAGTGACACGGACTTCCTGCACTACATCGGCCACGTCGACAGAGGCGGGTTCCAGTGTTCGGACGGCCTGTTCGACGCGCGGACGCTGGAGGGAGTCAACGTCGACGCGTTCCTGCTGAACGCCTGCAAGTCCTACGAGCAGGGCGACGCGCTCGTCGAGCGCGGGAGCTACGGCGGCATCGTCACGCTCGCGAACATCAGCAACGACCCCGCGGTCCGCATCGGACGCGCGCTCGCTCGCCTGCTGAACAGCGGTTTCACGCTGCAGGCGGGGCTGTCCGTCGCGCGGAACGTGACGCTGTTCGGCAGCAAGTACATCACCATCGGCGACGGCACGCTCCAGCTAGTGCAGAGCAAGGACGGGACGCCGGTCGCGACCGAACTCACGGAGACCGCGGACGGCTACGAGTTCACGATACGGGGCTACCCGACGCCCCGGTCGTCCATCGGGTCGCTGTACTTCCCCCACATCAAGGAGAACACCAAGCAGTACCTGAACTCCGGCGTCATCGACACGTTCGACGTCACGGCGAGCGACCTGCGCGAGTTCTTCAACCGTGGCGTGGTCCCCGTCCTGTTCGACGGCGAACTCACGTGGAGCGACGAACTACTGCAGAACGAACTCGATTAGGGACCGCTCGTCGTGGTTCCGTGTGCTGCCGCCGCGGCGCCCGTCGTCGACAGGAACACCATCAGGCTGAACAGCACGCCGATCATCCGCGGGTTCTCCTCGAGGAACTGCGTGAACTTGCTGTCTGTCATCGTCTATCGATACCATTTCACGGTGACATATTCAATCTATTTGAAAATAACAGAGATAAAATATTAGTAATTAGGTCGGTGTAAATTCCCGCGGTGGTGACGCGAGACCGAAGCGGCCGTTTCCAGCGACGTAAGCCCGGGTTTTCAGTGTTTCCCGAGAATGGCGAGGCTTTTGACGCCGCGGCGGGTAGTCGGCGGCGATGAACGAGACGCGCCGCGCGGTCCTGGACGCGCTCGCGGACGGCCCCGTGGCGGGGCCAGTGCTCGCCGATACCCTCGGCATCTCGCGGACCGCGGTCTGGAAGCACGTCGAGGCGCTCCGCGACGCCGGCTTCGACGTCGACAGCGAACCAGACGGGTACGCGCTCGCGGGCGTCCCCGACTACGGCGCGGAAGCCGTCGAATTCGGGCTGGACGCGCCGTTCGACGTGGAGTACCACGACGCACTCCCGAGCACGAACGACCGCGCGCGTGAACTCGCGGCCGACGGCGCCAGCGACGTCGTGGTGCTCGCGGACCGCCAGACGGGTGGACGCGGGCGGCGCGGCCGCGAGTGGTCGTCGCCGTCCGGCGGCGTCTGGATGAGCCTCGTGCTCCGGCCGGAGCTGCCACCCGCGCGCGTGCCGCTGGTGACGCTCGCCGCCGCCGTCGCCGTGACAGACGCCGCCCGCGAGGCGGGCGTGGACGCCGCCATCAAGTGGCCGAACGACTGTATCGTCCCCCGGGAGGGCGCCGAGCGCGGCGGCGACAAGCTCGCGGGCGTGCTCACGGAGATGGAGGGCGAGGCCAGCCGCGTCTCCTGGGTCGTCGTCGGCGTCGGCGTGAACGTGGACGTGAATCCGGGCGAACTCGTGGGGGACGCGACGAGCGTTCGCGCGGAGGGCGGCGACACCGACCGCCGGGCGTTCGTCCAGCGCGCGCTCGAACGGTTCGACGCGCTCCGCGCCAACCCCGACGCCGTCCTCGACGCGTGGCGGGAGCGCGCGGCCACGCTCGGCGAGCGCGTGCGCGTCGAGACCGCGGACGGCGACGTCGTCGGCGACGCCGTCGACGTGACCGAGCACGGCGCGCTCGTCGTCGACACCGGGGACGCGAGACGCGTCGTCCACGCCGGCGACTGCCAGCACCTCCGCCCCGTCGACGGGGCCTAACTGGTCTCGACGCGCACCGTCAACACCGGTACCGACGACGACCGCACGACCTTCTCCGTGACGCTGCCGAGCAGCAGCCGGTCGATGCCGCCGCGGCCGTGCGTCCCCATCACGACGAGGTCGCAGTCCTCGTCCTCGGCGTACCGGACGATCTCGCGGCTCGGGCTGCCGTCGACGAGCGCGCGCTCGATCGGGACGCCGGCCTCGACGGCGAGCTCCTCGACCTCGTCGAGGGCGGTGGCGCCCTCCTCGTTCATCATCGCGGCGACGCTCTCCCACGAGGACTCCATGGGGAGCCCGGAGAAGCTCGCGGAGTTGACGACGTACAACGCGTGAATCGTCGCCCCGTGTTCGGCGGCGAGGTCGATGGCGTGTTCGACCGCCTCCCGTGTCTCCTCGCTGCCGTCGGTCGGGACGAGGATGCGCTCGTAGCGGCCCATGTGTGACCGATTGTCGGGGAGTGGCTTAACGTTCGGGGCGTGGTCCCGCTCCGCGGCTACTCGTCGGGCGAGACGACGCGTTTCACGTCGCTCGCCCCCGCCCGGCGGACCACCGCCCGCACCGGGTCGCGGGCGCCCGAGAGGTTGTCCGAGCCGCCGTCCAGCAC
>SDGW01000184.1_pt1 | contig 26731 bp, 26 predicted proteins | sample 2873831 | NCBI WGS metagenome assembly SDGW01 (sample SAMN08132700, study PRJNA421101) | hypersaline lake metagenome | isolation source: celular fraction 0.22 microns magnesium sulfate-rich crust from ephemeral... | place: Spain: Penahueca Lagoon, Toledo | collected 2011-07 | reverse complement strand
CCGTGGGAACGTCGGGAGCGAGGTCCTCCCCGGGGTGGTCCGGATCCGGTACCGACGGGGCGTCAGGCCCGAGGCTGTTCGGATCGAACTCCTCGGGCTCGTGGGGCGATTTCTCCGACTCGTCGTCGGGTAACACGCGACCCGCTACGGGCGCTCCGGTGAAAGGGGTCACGTTCTCGGGCGTTCGCTGGAACGAAAACGGAAACGAACTCGCGCGCCGATCAGGCGACATCGTCCAGCGCCACCGGAGACTCGGCCTGGATCCAGGCCATCGGGTTCTCGGCGTCGTAGAACACTGTCCCCTCGTCGGTCTCGTAGGTCTCGGTCGACTCGACCGCGCTCGGCAGGCTGGGTTCGGAGCGCAGTTCCTCCGCCTCGTCGTCGGCACGTGCGTGGTTCGACATGGGGACGTCGACCGATGGTATGACACGAGTTACCAAATACCTTCTGGCTTCGGCGGGGCTCGCCGGACCGTCGCTGTTTTTATCGGGCATCCCGAACGACGCCACGTTATGACCGACGAGGGCCAGCAGGGCCTGGACGCGTTCGTCGACGACGGCGGGGACGACGGGCGGGACGCGGCCGAGGAGGCCCGTGCCGTGGCCGGCAACGGCGGCGGCGGTGCCGACGTCGTCGACGCCAGCGACCACCTCTTCCCCGAGGTCGACGATAGCGTCGAGATCGCAGTCACGCAGGTCGACTACACTATCGAGGGCTCGGGGGACGACGAGTACCCCGTCATGAACGTCTTCGGGCGGACCGACGACGATGAGGCCGTCCACGCGCGAGTGTACGACTTCAAGCCATACTTCTACGCCCCGGCCGAGAACGTCGACGCCGACCGCCTCCGCCAGTACGACAGCATCACGGGCTGGGAGGAGACCGACGACGAGGGCGAGCCCTACGAGTCCATCCGCGGGCAGCGTCTCGTCAAGATCTTCGGCCGCACGCCCCGCGACGTGGGCCGCATCCGGGACGACTTCGAGCACTACGAGGCGGACATCCTCTTCCCCAACCGCTTCCTGATCGACAAGGGGATCACCAGCGGCGTGCGCCTCCCCGCCCGCGAGGCCGACGACGGCGACGCCCTGCGGGTCCACCACAGCGAGGTCGAACCCATCGCGGCCAGCGCCAGCCCGCGGGTCAACACCTTCGACATCGAGGTCGACGACCGCTTCGGCTTCCCCGAGGACGGCGAGGAGAAGATCGTCTGTCTCACCTCCCACGACTCCTACCGCGACGAGTACGTCGTCTGGCTCTACGAGTCGCCCGACGGCATCGACGGTCCCGAGGCGCTGGACCGGTACGAGCCGATTCAGGGCGACTTCGAGGCGGACGTCCGGGTCTTCGAGGAGGAGGAGCACATGCTGGCCTCCTTCCTCGACTACATCGAGGACACCGACCCCGACGTGCTGACCGGGTGGAACTTCGACGACTTCGACGCCCCCTACCTCGTCGACCGGCTGGACGAACTGGCCGGCCCGCACCACGACTACGACCTCGACTCCGACCGGCTCTCCCGCGTGAACGAGGTCTGGGACAGCGGCTGGGGCGGCCCGGACATCAAGGGCCGGGTCGTCTTCGACCTGCTGTACGCCTACCAGCGCACCCAGTTCAGCGAGCTGGACTCCTACCGGCTCGACGCCGTCGGCGAGGAGGAGCTCGGCGTCGGCAAGGAGCGCTACCCCGGCGACATCGGCGACCTCTGGGAGGACGACCCCGAGCGCCTGCTGGAGTACAACCTCCGCGACGTGGAGCTGTGCGTCGAACTGGACCGCGACCAGAACATCATCCCGTTCTGGGACGAGGTCCGCTCGTTCGTCGGCTGCAAGCTGGAGGACGCCACCACGCCCGGCGACGCGGTGGACATGTACGTCCTCCACAAGCTCCACGGCGAGTTCGCACTTCCCTCGAAAGGGCAACAGGAGGGCGAGGACTACGAGGGCGGCGCCGTCTTCGACCCCATCACCGGCGTCAAGGAGAACGTCACCGTGCTCGACCTCAAGTCGCTGTACCCGATGTGCATGGTGACGACCAACGCGAGCCCGGAGACCAAGGTCGACCCCGAGGAGTACGACGGCGAGACCTACCGCGCGCCCAACGGGACCCACTTCCGGAAGGAGCCGGAAGGCGTCATCCGCGAGATGGTCGACGAACTCCTCACGGAGCGGGAGGAGAAGAAGTCCCTGCGGGACGACAACGATCCCGACTCCCAGGAGTACGAGCGGTTCGACCGCCAGCAGGCCGCAGTGAAGGTCATCATGAACTCGCTGTACGGCGTGCTGGGCTGGGACCGCTTCCGCCTCTACGACAAGGAGATGGGCGCCGCCGTGACCGCGACGGGGCGTGAAGTCATCGAGTTCACCGAGGAAGCCGCCAACGAGGTCGGCCAGGAGGTCGTCTACGGTGACACCGACAGCGTCATGCTCGAACTCGGTGCGGACGTCGAGAAGGACGAGGCCATCGAGCAGTCCTTCGAGCTGGAGGAGCACATCAACGAGTCGTACGACGACTTCGCGCGCGAGGAGCTCAACGCCGAGGAGCACCGCTTCCAGATCGAGTTCGAGAAGCTCTACCGCCGGTTCTTCCAGGCGGGCAAGAAGAAGCGCTACGCCGGCCACATCGTCTGGAAGGAGGGCAAGGAGGTCGACGACATCGACATCACCGGCTTCGAGTACCAGCGCTCGGACATCGCCCCGATCACGAAGAAGGTCCAGCACCAGGTCATCGAGATGATCGTCCACGGGGAGGACATCGACGACGTCAAGAGCTACGTCCACGACGTCATCGAGGACTTCCAGGCGGGCAACGTCGACCCCGAGGACGTCGGCATCCCCGGCGGCATCGGCAAGAAACTGGACAACTACGACACCGATACGGCGCAGGTCCGCGGCGCGAAGTACGCCAACCTCCTGCTGGGGACGAACTTCCAGAGCGGCTCGAAGCCCAAGCGGCTCTACCTGAAGCGAGTCCACGACGACTTCTTCCAGCGGATCGAGGCGGAGAAAGGTCTCGACCCCGCCGAGGACCCGCTGTACGGCGAGTTCCGGCAGGACCCGGACGTCATCTGCTTCGAGTTCGCCGACCAGATCCCCGAGGAGTTCGAGGTCGACTGGGACAAGATGCTCGACAAGACGCTGAAGGGACCCATCGCGCGCATCCTCGAGGCCATGAACGTCTCCTGGGACGAGGTCAAGGCGGGCCAGGAGCAGACCGGCCTCGGACAGTTCACGTGACCCGTTTCGGCCCGGTATTCCGGTAGCGAAAATTTTCGTTTTGGGATCGAAAAACGCGACACAGAAATCCGTAACCTTCTTGGGTCGAACCCCCCTCTTTTCGGTTGACCTAAGTAACTACCATGGCAGTACTCGAAATCAACAATCTACACGCTGAAGTGGCTGAAGAGGGCGGTGAGCAGATCCTGCAGGGCGTCGACCTCGAGGTCGAGTCCGGCGAGATCCACGCGCTGATGGGTCCCAACGGGTCGGGCAAGTCGACGACCGCGAAGGTCATCGCGGGCCACCCCGCCTACGAGGTCACCGAGGGCGAGGTCCTCATCCACCTCGAGGACGACGAGTTCGGCGACGAGGTCGACATCCCCGAGGACATGCGGACCTGGGACCTGCTCGACCTCGAGCCGAACGAGCGCGCCGCGCTCGGCGTCTTCCTCGGCTTCCAGTACCCCGCCGAGATCGAGGGCGTCACGATGGTGAACTTCCTCCGCACGGCGCTCAACGCCAAGCTCGAGGAGCGCGAGGAGCTCTTCGAGGACGACGAGGAAGCGGACGAAGCCGAAGCGGATGGCGAGGACGACGAGGGCTACGAGACCTCCCCGATGGAGGGCCCCGCCGACGAGGGCGAGATCGGCGTCGCCGAGTTCCAGCAGATCCTCCAGGAGAAGATGGAGCAGCTGGACATGGACGAGAAGTTCGCCAACCGCTATCTGAACGCCGGCTTCTCCGGCGGCGAGAAGAAGCAGAACGAGGTCCTCCAGGCCGCGATCCTCGAGCCCTCGATCGCCGTGCTGGACGAGATCGACTCCGGGCTAGACATCGACCGCCTGCAGGACGTCTCCAACGGCATCAACGCGCTGCGCGACGAGCAGGGCGCCGGCATCCTCCAGATCACCCACTACCAGCGGATCCTCGACTACGTCGAGCCCGACCACGTCCACGTCATGCTGGACGGCGAGATCGCCAAGTCCGGCGGCGCCGAGCTGGCCGAGCAGCTCGAGGACGAGGGCTACGACTGGGTCCGCGAGGAAGTCTACGAGGCAGCGTGAACGTGACCCCGGTCGTCCCAACCCGTATAACTACGCAGCGACAAGCGACACATAACAAACTATGAGTTCCGATCAAGACCACCTCAAAGAGACCGACACCGAGGCCCGCTTCGAGTTCAAGAAGGAGGAGAGCTCCGCCTTCGAGACCGAGGCCGGCCTGACCGAGGAGACCGTCCGGGTCATCTCCGAGGACAAGGACGAGCCCGACTGGATGCTGGAGCGCCGCCTGCGCGCGCTCGAGCAGTTCCAGCAGATGCCGATGCCGACCGACTGGCCCGGCCAGCCGGACCTCTCGGAGATCGACATCGAGAACATCGTGCCCTACATCCGCCCGGACATCGAGACCCGCGGCGGGGCCGAGTCCTGGGAGGACCTCCCCGAGGAGATCCAGGACACCTTCGACAAGCTCGGCATCCCCGAGGCGGAGAAGAACGCCCTCTCCGGCGTCGGCGCCCAGTACGAGTCGGAGATCGTCTACCAGAACATGCAGGAGCAGTGGGAGGAGAAGGGCGTCATCTTCTGCGACATGGACAAGGCCGTCCAGGAGCACGAGGAGATCGTCAAGGAGCACTTCATGACGAAGTGCGTCCCCCCGAGCGACAACAAGTTCGCCGCGCTCCACGGCGCCGTCTGGTCCGGCGGCTCGTTCGTGTACGTCCCCGAGGACGTCACGGTCGAGATGCCCGTCCAGGCGTACTTCCGGATGAACTCCGAGGGGATGGGCCAGTTCGAGCACACGCTCATCGTCGCCGAGGAGAACTCGGAAGTGCACTACATCGAGGGCTGTTCCGCGCCCCAGTACGCGACCCACAACCTCCACTCCGGCGGCGTCGAGGTCTTCGTCGGCGAGGACGCCCACGTCCAGTACTCCACCGTGCAGAACTGGTCGAAGAACACCTACAACCTCAACACCAAGCGCGCCATCGTCGAGGCCGACGGCACGATGGAGTGGGTCTCCGGCAGCATGGGCTCGAAGGCCACGATGCTGTACCCCTCCACCGTCCTCAAGGGCCCCGGCGCGACCGACAACCACATCACCATCGCGTTCGCGGGCGAGGGCCAGAACATCGACACCGGCGCGAAGGTCTACCACAACGCGCCCGACACGAAGTCGACCATCGAGTCCAAGTCCATCTCCAAGGACGGCGGCCGCACCAACTACCGCGGGCTCGTCCACATCTCCGACGGCGCCGAGGACTCCTCGACGTCCGTGGAGTGCGACGCGCTGATGTTCGACAACGAGTCGACGTCGGACACCATGCCGTACATGGAGATCCAGGAGAACAAGGTGGACGTCGCCCACGAGGCGACCGTCGGCAAGATCGGCGACGAGGACGTCTTCTACCTCCAGAGCCGCGGCCTGGACGACGACGACGCCAAGCAGATGATCGTCGCCGGCTTCATCGAGCCGATCACCGAGGAACTGCCCATCGAGTACGCGGTCGAGCTCAACCGCCTCATCGAACTCGAGATGGAGGGCTCGCTCGGGTAACCCCCGGTGACTACCATGAGCACGCAGGTACACGCGAACCTCACGGAGGAGCAGGTACAGCAGATCAGCGAGGAGCTCGACGAGCCCGAGTGGCTCCTCGAGACCCGCCTGGAAGCGCTCGACGCGCTCGAGGACCTGGACATGCCCGACGTCATCCGGACGCCCGGGCGCCAGTGGACGAACCTCGACGCGCTCGACTACGAGACGCTGGTCGATCCCCTCGAGTGGGAGCAGGAGAAGGACCGCGTCGAGGCCGAGGGCGTCGACGTCCTCGCTTGGGACGAGGCCCTCGAGCAGCACGGCGACGTCATCGAGGAGCACTTCGGCAGCGTCGTCGACCCCCAGCGCGACTACCTCACCGCGCTGTCGACCGCGCTCTTTAGCGCCGGCACCCTCGTGTACGTCCCCGAGGGCGTCGACGCCGAGGACGTGAAGATCCGGACGCGGATGAACAGCCGGTCGCTGTTCAACTACACGCTGGTCGTCGCCGAGGAATCGTCCTCGGTGACCATCCTCGAGCGCCAGTCCACCGGCGAGAACGTCGATGGCGACCAGTACTACTCCGGCGTCGTCGAGGCCGTCGCCGGCGAGAACGCGAGCGTCCAGTACGGCGCACTCCAGAACCTGGCCGAGGACACCTACAACTTCCAAGTCAAGCGCGGCCACACCGAGCAGTACGCCACGCTCGACTGGATCGAGGGCAACATCGGCTCCCGGCTGACCAAGACCAGCGTCGAGACGCGCCTGCTGGGCGACTCCTCGGAGTCCCAGATCGTCGGCGCCTTCTTCGGCCACGAGGACCAGCACTTCGACCTCGGCAGTCGCGTCTGGCACGAGGCCGAGCACACCACGGCCGACCTCGTGACCCGCGGCGTCCTCGACGACACCGCCCGCTCCGTCTACGAGGGCGTCCAGGACGTCGGCCGCGAGGCCTGGGACACCAACTCCTACCAGCGGGAGAACACGCTGATGCTCAGCGATGACTCGGAGGCCGACGCCTCCCCAAAGCTGATCATCAACAACCACGACACCGAGGCCTCCCACTCCGCGACGGTCGGGCAGGTCTCCGAGGAGGACATGTTCTACATGACCTCCCGCGGCGTCGACCCCGAGAGCGCCGAGAACATGCTCGTGGAGGGCTTCTTCCGGCCCGTCCTCGAGGAGGTCGCCGTCGACGAACTCCGCGAGGACCTCGAAGAGCTGATCGCCGCGCGGCTCCGGTAACAGCGCGGTAGCCTCGTTTTCGCCGTCTCTCCCTCTCTCTTTGGTATCACGCGAGCGGCGCGTAACGCGCACCCCCGCTGACCGACGTAGCGAATGCGACGTTTCCGACGAGGAGGAGGGAACCGCTTAAGTCGACGCCTCCCCGAGAACGCATCATGACTGTAGCGGGCCGCGACTGTCGGGGGTGTCGACGGTGAGCCTCCAGCGGCCGGTGGGATCGGACCACCAGCTCGCCCGCCTGCTCCAGATCGGCGTCGTTCTGGAGGAGGTCGTCGAGGCGCGGGCCGACCAGCACGCCCAGCTCACCGACGAGGTAACCGATCCCGAGCTGCGGGACATGCTGGACGAGGCCGTCGAGGAGTCGGCCGAGCACCGCGACCGCCTGGAGTCGCTCATCGACGAACTCGACGCCGAGACGGTGCCCTTCGAGGAGATCCAGACGCTCGTGGCAGCCCAGTACGAGACCGACCGCGACACCGACGGCGTCCTCTACGACCAGCTCGCCAACGAGGAGACGGCCTACAAGTTCTACGACGACCTGATCGGCGCCATCCGGGCCTCGGACGTCGAGTTCGGCGTCGACCGCGACCGGCTGCTCGAGACGCTCTCCGAGATCCGTGACGAGGAGGCCGACGGCGTCGAGGACGTGACGCGACTGATGGAGGACCGAGAGTGATGCTCGCATGAACGCCGTTGAAACTCCGTGTCAACAAGATTCGTCTCGCAGCGCCCGACTCACCACCGTAGCACGCGAAGCGCGCGACGAGCCCATGCTCGTCACCGGGAGGTCCCTCGCATGAACACGGCAGACCAATATCTCAAGGCGATCTATCTGGTGCAGGAACAGGAGGACGGCCCCGCCTCGACGGGCGACGTCGCGGACATGCTCGAGGTCAGTCCGGCCAGCGCCAACGAGATGATCGGCAAGCTCGAGGAGGAGGGGCTGCTCGAGCACGAGAAGTACAAGGGCGTCGACCTCACCGACGAGGGCATCCGGCGGGCCCGCGAGGCGCTCCAGAACTACTGCATCATCGAGCGGTTCCTCCTGGAGGTGCTGGAGGTCGAGGAGTTCCGCGAGGAGGCCAAGCAGCTGGAGGGCGTCATCGACGAGACGGTCGCCGAGCGACTTGACACCATCATCGACCGCGAGCCCCAGTGTCCCGACTGCTTCGACGCAGAGGGCGACGTCTGCGGCCTGCTCGAACCGGAAGTGGAAGCCTCGGACTGACTATTTCGCCCACCATCCGGTAATTCAAGCCCGGTCACGCGCCCAGTCCGGAGACATGGACTGTCCGGCGTGCGGGAAGTCACTGTCGACGGAGCGGGGCATGCGCCAGCACCACACCAAGGTCCACGGCGATCCGCTCCAGAACCGGACCTGCGAGGGCTGTGGAACCGAGTTCTACGACGAAAAAGCCCGTCTGAAGTACTGTGACGACTGCGATCCCAACGCCGGTGCACACAACGGCAACTGGAAGGACGCGAAGGAGGCGACCGAGTGCAAGCGGTGCGGGAGCGAGTTCAAGTACTATCCGTCGGACAAGGACGGCGTTTATTGTCCGGAGTGCGTCGAAGCGGCTGACGAGTTTCTCGGCGAGCACTATCGAGACGTCCACGACATCGAGTCCGAGCAGAGGGAATGCGAGCACTGCGGAGAGACATTCTCGATTCTGCCGTGCAATATTCGCGCTGGAGGTGATAGATTCTGTAGCCATAACTGCCACTCTTCTGGTCTCTCTGAGGAATGGGGAGACGGTACTGCGGTCTATAACGGTGAGTGGTACCCAGTGAAGCGGCAGGTGCTTGCCCGAGATAACCACAAGTGCCAGTACTGCGGAAAAGATACGGAGAACATCGGACGAGAACCGGACGTACACCACATCACACCGGTTCGGGAGTTTGACGACCCGCAAGAGGCACACACATTGGATAACCTGGTGGCGCTGTGCCCGAAGTGCCACAGTAACGCAGAGTGGGGAAATATCCCGGACTCTGAGATCAAACCGAGGAGTGCAGTCAAGTCCCGAAACCAATAAAACAGCGTGACTGCAATGCCGTAGTGAGAAGTCCCGTGGTGTAGTGGCCAATCATATGGGCCTTTGGAGTGACATACTCGACACCAATTGTAATGAGTTTGTCACGAGGAAAGCCCATGACGGCGGTTCGAATCCGCCCGGGACTACATGAAATATCTAACATGTTTCGCCCGCTCCCAGCTGCTGGGAACGGTCGATCCGCTTTAAGTGACAGACGACGAATAAACGGGTGACGATGGAAGCAGGACTCACGCTACTCCCGAGCGGCGCCTATCTGGCGCATACCACCTCCGTCGAGACGCTCGTGGCGGACACGGTCGTCGGAGTCGCCGTCGCAGTGGTGCTGTTCGCCCTCTACTACGCGCTGGTGTTACAGCGGGCGGGGTCTCAGAGGTAGGAGGCGTCCCAGCGCGTGGGCTTGCGGGCGTTGCCACAGTCGTCGCACTCGATGCGACCCATGGCGTCCATTGCGTTGGCGACGGTCTGGCAGTTCGAGCAGTAGTAGCCGAACCTCCGTTCGGCGTCGTCGTCGGCGTACACCACCTTGAATGGGGCGACGGAGCCGTCCTCGGTGACGTCGTGGTCGACGTAGACGGTGCGGTCGCCGACGGGGATGGCCTCGCGGCCGGAGTCGCTCTCGACGTAGCGGTTCTCGACGTAGGCGTGGCCGGCGATCTCGACCTCCTGCTGACCGGCCTCCTCGAAGCCGTGTTCGTGGTAGAAGGCGTTGCCGACGGCGTTGTCTGCCAGGACCCGGCCCTGGAGTCGCGTCGCCCCGCGTTCGGCGAGGTGATCGCGGGTCGCCTCGAAGAGGTCGGTCCCGATGCCGCGGCCGCGGTGGGCGGGATCGACGTGGATCCAGAGGACGGTCCCGGTCTCGTCGCCGGTCAGGACGCTCTCCGTGAACGCGACGACCTGGCCGTCCCACTCAGCGACGAGTACGGCGCGGTCTTCGCCCTCCAGCGTCTGCGCCAGCCGGTCCTCGTCGTACCACTCCTCGATAGCGGTGGTGATCGCCCGCGGCTCCAGAGAGTAGGAGGCCTGTAGCGAGCGGCGAGCCACGTCCCTGATCGCTGGTCGATCGGCGTATTCGGCTGGTCTGACGTCCATACGCGCAGTGGACGACGACCAGCCTCTTAAGCATTCACTCGGTTGTCACGAGGCGGACGCGCGTCCAGTTCGCCATGCTTCGACGGTACGTCCACCTAATAGCTTCAATTGTTTAAAGACATCCGGATAAACTCTTAATACGAACCACATCGTCTGCACTCGTGCCGGGGAATCAGAGGATATCGAAATTCCCGGTGCCCCGTACAGTCGAGCGACCGCAGCGAACCAACGCGGTCGTCACCTGCGAACGGACGCCCTGGCGCGCGGTCGGATCCGTCGCTCAACCACTCCGGATCACCGACCGTCTTCTTCCCGACGCGGGGCCGACAGTGGTACGGTCCCCGTAACGTGTGCTAAACGGTGTCATAAGGCGCTGTTACCGGACTGACACCGCCGGCGTGTCCCGATATGGGGCCGAGAAGTCGTAGCGCTGTCTCCGCTCTCCCCGTAGTTTCGGCGTTCGGTGCGTCGTAACGCTAAAGACCCGAACGCACCATCGTATCCGTAAGATGAACATCGAATCGCGACGACGGAGGTGGTTCCGTGGGCGTCGAGATCCGTGAGTCGCCGGTCTCGGACGATGAGTTCGAGGCCATGAAGGAGTTCGTCCACGACTATCTCGCGGCCAGCGTCGAGACCGAAGAAGAGGGCGGTCGGATGCGGTGGTACCCCTGGCACTCAGCGGAGTACCGGTTCAACCACATCCTGAACGTCGTCGAGCTCGCCGAGACGATCGCCCGGGAGGAGGGCGCCAACGTGGACGTCACCAGGGTCGCGGCTCTCTTTCACGACATCGCCAAGCTCGAGGCCGAACAGGACGCCCACGCCGAGGCGGGGGCGACCATCGCACGCGAGTACCTCGAGACGCACGGCGACTACCCCGAGTCGTTCGTCCAGCAGGTCCACCAGGCCGTCCGCGACCACTCCTACCAGGGCGACCTCCGGGACCTCCCGCTGGAGACCCAGTGTCTGATCGAGGCGGACATCCTCGACAAGGTCGGCGCGAACGGGACCGCACTGATGCTCCTCCGGATGGGTTACGAGGCCCGCTCGCACATGGACGCCGCCGACATGGTCGGTCGCGTGATCGAGCGGGGCGAGGACGCGCGAGAGCGGATCGTCAGCGACGCGGCCCACTCTATCGCTCATCGCCGCCTCAAGCGAGTCCGCTGGTTCAGAGAGTGGCTCGAAGAGGAGGTCGCAGAGGTGGACGCCGGTACCGACCTCGACGACGCGCCCTCCGGCCCCTAGACCGGGAGCGCGTCCCACAGGAAGAGCAGACCGAAGGCCGCGAGGACGGCCGCGGAGAGCCACGCGATCAGCTGTGCGGCCCCCTCGACGCGGCGCCTGGCGACCGCGATCGTAGCCGGGAACCCGGTGATCCAGAGCCCGATGCCGCCGAACAGACCGCCCAGCAGCGCCGGGCTCCCCGTCTCGACCACGAACGCGCCCGCCACACGGTCGCCGACGGCCGGCAGCGGCGCCAGCACGTCTAGCCGTCCCGGTTCCAGCAGGCCGACGCCCACGGTCAGCCAGAAGAGGATCTGGTAGGGGTTCGTGATGGCCAGCGCGAACGCCTTCCTGAAGCCCTTCGACTCGCCGGTCGCCTCGACGCCCTCGCCGACGAACGTCCCGGCGGCGCGAGCCGCGTCGACGGCGAAGTACAGCATGAGCAGCCCGCCGACCGCGACCATCGCCGTCCGCAGCGCCGGTGTCCGCTCGACGACCGCGACGGCGCCCAAAAGCGCTAACACCAGAAAGCAGGCGTCGGCGACCATCGCGCCCAGCCCGGCCCGAAACCCGGCGGCCCAGCCGCGGAGCGCGCTCTCTTCGGCGATGACGGCGTTCATCGGCCCCGGCGGGGCCGCCAGTGCCAGTCCGAAGACGACGCCGCCCGTTATCGTCGCGACCAGTCCCATCGCCGGCGTCTCTGTGCCGAACCGCCATATAAGTCGCGACTGTTCGTCGCGGTACTACCGGCGGTCGGCCAGCTGCTGCTGGGCGTCGGCGATGGCCTCGACCGCGCGGAGGAGCCGCCAACCGAAGTAGAGGCCGGCGAAGAGGACTCCGAACAGAACGCCGAGCAGTACCTGCTGAACGATGAGCAGTGCGTAGGCGAGCACGAGCGCGTACAGCGCAACCGCGGCCGCGACCGCTCGCGGGGAGGGACGAGGCGGGGACCAGCCTGTCATGCGTACACGTGGGAAATTCCGCTGCAAAGCCCTTGCGGTCCCCGCTACGCGGGGGAACCGACAGCGCAGCCGCTACGGAACGGAGAAAACGTGGAGAAGAGACGCCGGCTTAGAGCTTGCCGGCCTTCTGCAGCTTCATCAGATCCTCGGTGTCGAGGGTTTCGCCTTCCTTGAATTTCTGGTAGATCTCCTCGGCCTCCTCGCGGGCGGCCTCCTGCTCTTCCTCGCGCTGGGAGCGCTCCTCGGCCTCCTCCTTCTTGTCGAGTTCGCGCAGGCGCTTCTGGACGCGGACGAAGTCCTCGTGGTGGCGGTCGGCGGCCTCCTGGGCCTCCACGAACTTCTCGTGCATCTCGTCGGCCTCGTCGCGGATCTCGTCGGCCTCGCGATAGGCCTCGATCATCTGGTTGTGGTGCTGCTGGGCCTCGTCCGCCAGCTCGGTCACCTTCTGGTGGTGCTGGCTGGCCTCGCTACGGACCTCCTCGGCCTCCTCCTTGAGGTCCTCGAGGTCGTCGGTCTGATCGAGCTTCTCCTTCTTCTCGGCGAGCTTCTCGCGCTTGGTCTCGATCTTCTCGATGAGCTCCCGCTCGTCCTCGCTGGAGAGGACTTCGGTCTGCTGCTTGAACTCGAGGTCTTCGATCTCGTCCTCGAGCTCCTCGATGGACTTGCCCTCGTCGAGTTCGAGGTCGTTCTTGAGCTTGTCGACCTTGTCGAACAGCTCGTTGGCCTTCGCGTTGAGCTCGTTGCGCTTCTCCTTGTGCTCCTGGACCTGCTCGTTGAGCTCGTCGCGCTTCTCGCGGTGCTCCTGGGCCTCGTCGACCTTCTCGCGTGTCTTGGCGTTCAGGTCGTCGCGGTCAGAGGCGCGCTCGGAGGCGAGCTGGTTGAGCTCGTTCCGTCGGTCGCGGAGCTGCCCGGCGAGCTTGATAAGCTCGCCCTTCGACTTGTTTTCGAGGTCCTCTTCGGTGAGTTCTACGTTCTTTGATTCGTCTATCGAGTCTGCCATGTTTGTCGTACCTCTATGCCATGCCGCTCTGGCGCGGAACAGTCGGATGCCTACCGATGATGGGCTGCCACCGATAACAAGGGTTCCCTGTCATGCTGGGCGTAAGCGATACTGCCCGAACGCCGGAGCGTTCTGGTGACTGTAACTTGTGGTGGGAGTATTTTAAACGTTCCGGTCACTCGAAACGCGTGCAGCGGTGTCACACGCGCTGGGTCCGGGGACGTGAGAAGCTAACACGGACTCGAGGAGGCTTAAATACGGTAGCTGTTGCGGGCGACCTCGTCGTCGACGGCCACGGCGAGGGTCACGTCGTCGCCGGCCGACAGGGACAGCGTCGACACCGTCGCCCGGCCGTACACGTCGACGGCCACCTCGGTCTGTTCCCGCTCGCCGTCGACGTCCCACTCGACGGTCACCGTCGACCCGGTGGGTCGATCGTGCAGCACCACCAGGTCGCTCTCGCCGGGCGTGGGATCGGCCAGCACCGCCTGGACCGGTTGGTGGGCGCGCGCGAGGCGCTCGAAGGCGGGTTTGGCCGCCCCATCTGCCCCGATGAGGCCCATCTCCGAGTCCCCGACGTCGCGGAGCGCGTACGCCGCCAGCGCGTCGGCGTCGCGGCGACGCAGCGCCTCCGCCGTCCGGCCGACGACGGTCGCCTGGGTCGACTGCGCCCCGTCGACTCCGCCGTCGGCGCGCGCGGCGCGCGGTTCCCCCTCAGAGGCGGCGTCCCCGGTGGCGTTCTCGCCGGCCGGCGCGCCGGCGCCGAACTCGGCGACGACCTCGCCCAGTCCGTAGCGGTCGCGGATCCACTCGAGGTCACCGACGTCGCCGAACTCCCAGCCCGGGTACAGCGTCGCGGCGTCGGGCTCGATGCCCGGTCGGCCGACGACGGGGTGCGTCGGTACCTCGCTCACGGCGTCGGCCACCGACTCGGCCGGCCCGCGATCGTAGCCGGCCCGCCAGGCGCGCCACCGGAAGCGGAGCCGGTCGACCAGTCCCGACCCGAGCCCCTCCGCGTAGGCCGGCACGGGGTCGTCGTGGACGGAGACGGCCGCCAGGCTGGGGTGACGACGCCGCGTCCGCTCCAGGCGCTCGGCGAGGTCCCCGCCCCGGTCGGCGTCGAACTCGCCGGGGCCGGTCAGCGGGAGGTCCTGCCAGACGAGCACGCCCGCCTCGTCGCAGGCCTCGTAGACGGCCGGCGAGAGGACGTGTGCGTGCGCGCGAACGAGGTTCGCGTTAGCCTCGACGGCCCGCTCGACGTCCTCTGGCGTCCCGTCGACGAGGTTCACCCCGCGTGCGGGGACTCGCTCTCCGTTCACCGCGAGTCCGTCGTCCCACTCGACCGATCGCAGCCCCGTCACGGTGGTCCGCACCGCGTCGTCCAGCTTCGCGCGGATGACGTATCGCGGCTGGTCGCCCAGGTCGTGGGGCCACCACAGCGAGGGGTTCCGGACGTCGAGCGTGCCGCTCGCGTTGGACCGGCCCGGCCCCATCTGGACAGGTACGCGGTTCATCATCCCGCCGCCGCGGCCGTCTCCCTCCGGCCGTAGCGAGAGGGTGAGCCGGTCGTCCAGCGGTTCGTCGCTGACGACCGTCGCCGACACGTCGACGGACGCGTCGTCCTCGCCGTCGACCCGGGGCGCCGCCGTTAGCGACTGGACGTACGGGTCCGGATACGTCTCGAGGCTCGCCCCCCACCAGATCCCGGGCACGCCGTCCGCCTCGGGGACCGCGTCGGTGTCGTGGACGCCGCCGAAGCGGTCCTCCGGCCGGCGACACTCGACGATCACCTCGTTGTCCGCCTCGACGGGGAGGTCCACGCGAAGCGGCTCGAAGTAGGCGTCGTGCTCGGCGACCTGCTCGCCGTTGCACCACACGCGTGCGTGGGCGTACACGCCGTCCAGTTCGAGCGCGGCGTGCTCCTCCCCGGGCTCGCGCGGGTCGGCGAAATCGGTCCGGTAGGCGACCGCGTCCGCACCGGCGAACGCCGCCGGTCGCCCCGGCAGTTCCACGGGCTGCCACTCGGCGGCCGCCGGGATCCCGTCCCCCGGGTCGACCGCCGCTCCCCGCCACGAAAGCGACATGTGTACCCGGGTGTGCTCCGTCGTCAAATCCTTTGCGCCCACTACTTTCACTTTCACCGCGCGGTTGGGTCGCCTTGACGTGTGTCCGGAACCGAGGACGAGACATGATCGAGGAACTCGGCGGCGAGGCGATCACCTGCGAGGCGGCCGGCTGCGACCGCACCCTGGACGAACCGGCGCTAGTCTACCGGACGGCGGCCGGCGAGCGGCGCGCCTACGAGTGCCCCTGCGGCGCCGTCACGGTCACCGTCGCGTCCGAGTCGACCCGCTGAAGTGCGGGTGTCGGAAAGGGGGTTGTATGGAAGAAGTCGTCCGCGCGCGCGGCCACGAACACGTCAGCGCCGAGCACGCGAGCACGCTCGAGGTGACCGGAGACGACTACCTGACGCCGGCCGGGGACTGCATCCTCGCGATCGACGCCGGCCGCGTCCCCGCCGACTTCGATCCGGAGTTCGTCGCGGCCTGTCGGGACCCCGACGCGACGATCACCGCTACGATCGAGGCCGGCAGCGAGCGCGCGACCGTGACGGGGCGGGGCGATCCCGACCTGACCTTCGACAGCGAGCGCAGCCACGTCTGCCGGACCAGCGACTACGTCGACGACCGCACGGTCATGGTCGGGGCCGACGCCGCAGCGGCCGACATCGACCGGGACCTCGTGGCCGCGCTGGCCGACGGCGCCGAGGCCACGTTCACGCTCGCCGTCGAGCGATAGCGAGCCCTTTTCCTCCGCTGGCCGCCTTTCTCCGCCCATGAGCGAGGATCCGGAGCCGGCCCGCAACATCAGCGGCGGAGCGGTCGGCGGGGGGACCGCCGCCGAGTTCGACCCCGAGACGGCCGGCACCCGCGCCGAGCGAGTCGTCGACCGGCTGGGCGAGCTGTACTGGCAGAAGACCTACGGCGGCCGCGACGCCTTCGAGTGTCTCGTCCGGACCGTCCTGAGCCAGAACACCTCCGACAGGGCGAGCCAGCCCGCCCACGACGCGCTGATGGAGCGGTACGCGCCCGAGGGCGGGGCCGGCGACGCAGACGACGCGGACGGTGACGCCGACCCCGAGTCGGACCTCGCCGCCGCTCTCGCCGAGGCCGACCAGCCGACGCTGGCAGAGACGATCCGGCCGGCCGGGCTGTACAACCAGAAGTCCGAGACGCTGATCGCGCTCTCCGAACGGGTGCTCGAGGAGTACGGCTCCGCCGCGGCGTTCGACGCGTTCGTCCGCGAGGAGGATCCCGAGACCGTCCGGGAAGCGCTACTGGACATGAACGGCGTCGGCCCGAAGACAGCCGACTGCGTGCTGCTGTTCGCCGGCGGCCGCGGGGGCGTCTTCCCCGTCGACACGCACGTCCACCGGATCGCTCGCCGGCTTGGCGTCGCGCCCGCCGACGCCGACCACGAGGGGGTCCGGGCCGCGCTGGAGCGGGACGTGCCCGCCGAGAAGTGCGGCTTCGGTCACACAGCGATGATTCAGTTCGGCCGGGAGTACTGCAAAGCGCGCAAGCCCGCCTGTCTGGACGATCCCGAGGCCTGCCCGATGGCTGACTGCTGCGACCAGGTCGGCGTCTATCCGGAGACGGACGAGGTCGTCGATCCGGCCGAGGCCGCGGAGTAGACCGGCTGACTGCGGCCGCCGGACAGTATCGCAAGAAATACTTCCCCGAACTTGACGCGGAATTAACGTGGTTGGCATCACGCCGATTCGGGGTGGACATCCGTGACGAGAGAGTACACTCGGCGAGCGTTCGCGTCGCTGCTCGGCGGGCTCGGGGCTGCGGGCGCGACGTCCGGTCTTGCGCAGCCGGCCGACGACGGCGAGGTCGGCCTCGACACCTACACGACCGTCATCAGCCCGGGGGCGTCGGAGCTCGAGTTCAACCCCTACGGTGCCGGGCTGACCGCCGAGACGGTCGTCGACGCCGTCTTCGAGCGGTTCGCCCGGCACGACCTCACCGACGGCGGGTTCGTCCTGGTCGGGCTCGAGGACTGGAGCGTCGACGGCGACGCGGTCACGCTGACCGTCCGCGAGGGGCTCACGTGGCACGACGGCGAGCCGGTCACCGCCGCCGATCTGGAGACGAAGCTCCTGCTCGACGAGATGCCGGCTTCGGCCTCGGTCTGTACGTCGAAGACGTCTCGACCGTCGGCGACCGGGCGGTCGAGGTGACCCTCACGGAGTCGTTCAATCCGCGGTTCGTCAAGCACAGGCTGGCCGACCAGTGGATCGACACGCCGCGGTCGGTCTACGAGCAGTTCCTCGACGGTTCGGAGGAGGACCTCCAGTCGTTCAGCCTCGGCTACGAGGACGTCGTCGGCTGCGGGCCCTTCGAGGTGCGAACGAGCGCGAGGACATACCGGATCCCGGAGCGCTGTACACGCGCCGCTTCGACGACCATCCGGACGCCGACGACGTGGCCGTCCAGCGCTACACGTTCCTCCCGAGCGAACTCCTCGGCGACCAGCTGGACGCGGTCGACCACGGGGTCGTCGACGGCGGCCTCACGACCTTCGCGACGCCCGGGCGCGTCGCCGCCAGCGACGACCTGGTGGAGGTGCAGCTCCCGGACAAGTGGGGGTACGGGCTCGTCCCCAACCACGAGCACGACCACGTCGGCCGGCGGGCCGTCCGACAGGCGATCATGCACGTGATCGACCGCGACGCGGTCGCACAGGCGGCCGGGCCGCGGACGAAGGAGCCGGTGCCCGTCCCCACTGCCGTCCCCGTCGACGACCAGGAGCGGTGGCTCGGCGACGCCGTGGCGGACTTCGAGACCTACGGCGTCGACGAGTCCCGGACCGAGCGGGCCGCGGAACTGCTCCGGGACGCTGGCTACGAGACGGCCGACAGGACGTGGGTCGACGAGAGCGGCGCGGCGGTCGAGCCACCGATCACGGTCCCGGAGGGGTGGCTCGACTGGGTCGACGCGACGGAGGCCGTCGTCGAGCAGCTCCGGGCGTTCGGGTTCAGGTCGGAGGTCGACGCGCGGCCGATCACGGATCTGACTGACGGCGCCTGGCCCGACGGCGACTTCGTGCTCGCGGCCTGGTCCTGGCTGCCGGGCCGCAACGCGGCCTTCCCGAGCGTCGGGTTCGAGCACCAGTTCGCCGAGACCGGGCTCGGCCTCCTGGACGGGTATCCGGGCGGCGGCGACGGCGAAACCGACACGGTGACGGTACCCGAGCGGGACGGCGACAGCGACCTGGCGGTCCGGCCGGTGCTCCTCGGGAGCCGGATGACGCGCGCGACCGATCGGTCCGAAGCGAAGTCCGTCGCACGCGAGGGGGCCTGGGTCGCCAACCGCGACCTCCCGATGCTCCCTGTCGTCGAGAAGCGCCAGCAGCTCTTCTACGACGGCGATCGAGTCGAACTCCCTCCGATAGACGACGGCGCCTACCGGTTCTGGTTACCGACGGCGTGGTTGCTCCGGACCGGGAAGCTACGGACCACCGAGGGCGAGGCGGAACCGGCCGTCGTCGACGGGACGCTGGCGACCGACCCGGACGACGACGGGATCTATGAGGACCTCAACGGCAACGGGGAGGTCGACTACGCCGACCTCGTCGCCCTGTTCCAGGAAGTCTGACGCACCGGGTGCCCGGAGACCCGATTTGATCGTTCGTCGGGCCTGTACTGGTTCGAGAGATCGACGCCCTCTCGTCGGTGCTGACCGCGCTCGTATTCCACTCGCAGCCGGCGGCCCCATTCGCTCAGGAACGATCAGGCCGATACGTACGAACAAAATATTAGTAAAGATAGCGATGAACAGAACGGTCGCGTCCAGTCGCCGGAGCGGTTCGGCGAGTGCACGTGACTGCGCAACCATGACTGAACGCGACAACGCGGACGGTTCGAGGGGGGTATCGACGACGGGGACGACCAGGCGGACGTTCCTGCGAACGACCGGCGCGGGGGTAGTCGCGGCCGCGACGACGGGCGCGCTGTCGGGCAGCGCAGCTGCGGACCCGCCCGACGAGTTCGTCGGCACCGACGGGACGGAGTTCGTCCTCGACGGCGAGCCGATCCACTTCAACGGGTCGAACAACTTCTGGCTGATGGACGAGTACTTCGGGACGCCGGAGCTGCACGACGCCGTCTTCTCGCTGTACGACCGGCTGGGGCTCAACTTCGTCCGGACCTGGGGGTTCCGCGACGGCACAAGCGACGCCGGGCCGATGCTCCAGCCGGAGCCCGGCGAGTACAACGAGGAGGCGTTCCGCCGGTTCGACTCGCTGGTGGCCAAGGCCGGCGAGTACGGAATCCGCCTGGTCCTCCCGCTCGTGAACAACTGGGAGGAGTACGGCGGCAAGCACCAGTACGTCGACTGGGTCGACGGCGCGAGCAGCGCCGACGAGTTCTTCACGAACGACGAGTGTAGGCGGCTGTACAGGGACTACGTCGAGTACGTGCTGACTCGGGAGAACGCCATCACCGGCGTCGAGTACCGCAACGATCCGACGATCGCCATCTGGGAGCTGGGGAACGAACCGCGGGCGAAGACGCTCGACGACAACGTCGGGGCGATGGGCGAGTGGATCCAGGAGATGTCCGCCCACATCAAAGAGCTGGCACCGGACCAGCTGGTCTCGACGGGCATGGAGGGCTTCTACGACGGCTCCGACTACGGGAGTGGCTTCGTGTACGACGGGAGCCAGGGAACCGCCTACGTCGATCACCACCAGTACGACACGATCGACGTCTGTTCGTACCACATGTATCCCCAGGCCTGGAACCAGGGGGCCGAGTGGGGAACCGACTGGATTTCCCAGCATCAGACCGACGCCGAGGAAGAGATCGGCAAGCCCGCCTACCTGGGCGAGTTCGACCTCTCGCTCGGCAACGTGTCCGCGTCCCAGCGGAACCAGTACTATCAGGACTACTACGACGCCCTCGACGAGCACGACGCCGCGGGCGCGCTGCTCTGGCAGATCACTACCGACGACGCCCCGAGCCGTACCGACAAAGAACGAACACACGCGATCCTCGAGAGCGACCAGGAGACCATCGACATCGTCCGCGACTACGGCGCCCGCGCCCGCGCGAAGTCCGGGGTCGCGCTGGAGCCGGACGCGCCCGTCGCACCGTCGAACGTCGGGATGACGGGCCGAACGGCCACGAGCGTCGACCTCACCTGGGATCCGACGAAGGGCTGCGGGGTCGGCGGCGACCGCTACTCGATCCGACTGGACGGCTCCGAGGTGGCGACCGCGCCCGCCGACCGGACGGCGGCCACGGTGTCGGACCTCGACCCCGCTACCAGCTACGAGGCCAGCGTTGTCGCCGTGGACACCGCGGGAGACACCTCCGAGGGCACCACCGCGAGCGTCGCGACGCTCCCGGAGGAGACGACGACCACGACTGACCCCTGCGAGGACCTGAGCATGCTCGCCGACGCGTCCGACACCGGCGCGCTCAGCACGGACACCTCCAACACGGAGTATTTCGTCACGCCGGACGGCGACACCGACGGCGCGCGCATCGTGCGGGGCTCGCAGGGCGAGGCCGCGCTGGTCTACACCGTCGACGGCCAGCTGCTGGACGCGTCCGCGCAGGTCCACCGCAACACCAACCAGGGCGGCACCGTCGAGTTCTACGAGTCCGCCGACGGCGGGGCGTCCTGGCAGCAGATCTCGGCCGTGACGACGGTGTACGACGGCTCCGGCTCCGGCGGCTGGTCGAACGAGCGCCACTCCGTCGTCGGCTTCTCCGAGGGCGTCGACCGCGTCAGGATCGTCATCACGGGCGGCGACGCCGCGTGGGCGCCGCAGGTCGGCGCCGTGACGCTCGTCTCCGGCGACGAGTCCGACGACCCCCGCGGCGACGGCCCGGGCGCCGACGCGCAGGACCTCGACGACGACGGCGTCTACGAGGACGTCAACGGCAACGGCGAGGTCGACTACGACGACGTCGTCGAGCTGTTCAACAACATGGACGAGTTCGAGCAGCCGGCGATGTTCGACTTCAACGGCAACGGCGAGATCGACTACGCCGACGTCGTCGAACTGTCCCAGATGGTCTGACGGACCGGCGGCGCGGTGCAGCCGGGGCGTTCAGTCCCCGCTCGCGCCCGCCTCGTCGATCCGCGCGCGCTGCTCGTCGGAGAGGTCCACGTCGACGGCACCGAGGTTCTCGTCGAGCTGGTCGACCGTTCGGGCGCCGACGATGGGCACGCAGGTGAACCGCTCTTCGTCCATCAGCCAGCGCAGCGCGACCTGCGCGGGCGTGGCGTCGGCCTCCTCGGCGACGGCCTCGACCGTCTCGACGACGTCCCAGGCCTGCTCCGAGAGGTACCAGTCCTCGAAGTGCTCCTCGAGTTCGCCCCGGGAGCCGTCCGGCGCCTCGACGTCGCCGTCGTCGGTGCGCTCGTACTTGCCGGTCAGCAGGCCGCCGTGCAGCGGCGAGTACGGGCAGACGGCGAGGTCCTGGTCGGCGCAGACGTCGAGGTAGTCCTCGACGGGCTCGCGGTGGACCGCCGAGTACTGGGGCTGGGTGACGGTGAACGCCTCGTAGTTCTCGACGTCGGCCTGCCAGAGGCCCTTGGTGAGCTTCCAGGCGTCACAGGTCGAGATGCCGACGTGGTGGACCTTGCCCTCGCTGACGAGGTCGTCGATCGTCCGCAGCGTCCGTTCGATGGGCGTCTCGTCGTCGAAGCGGTGGAGGTACAGGACGTCCAGGTAGTCCGTGTCGAGCTTCTCCAGCGACCCCTCGACCTCGGCGCGGACGTTCTTCCGGGAGAGGTTCTCCTGGAACCGCGAGACGTCCGACCAGTAGCACTTCGAGGCGATCACGAAGTCCTCGCGGTCCCGCTCATCCAGCCACTCGCCGATCCAGCGCTCGCTGCGGCCCTCGCCGTAGCCGTTGGCCGTGTCGATGAAGTTGCCCCCGCGCTCGGCGAAGGCGTCCAGCAGCTCGTGGGCCTCCTCGCGGTCGGTCTCCGTCACGCCGCTGGAGATCTCGCCGAAGCGCCAGGTTCCGAGGCAGATGGGCGACACTTCCAGACCAGTCGTCCCGAGTCGGACGTAGTCCATGCACGTCGGTGCTCCCGCCGGCCCCATAACTCCACTGTCACCTGCGCTACCGTTCGAGCCGCCACGCGGCCAGCATCGCAGCGCTGACCAGCAGGAAGGCGGTCAGCGCGAGGTTCGGAATCGTTAGCCCGGCGATACGATACTGGACGCTCGCGCAGCCGCCGATCGAGCAGGACGACGCCGCGCCGGACACCTGCAGCCAGGAGTGGTACGCTGCGACCCCCGCACCGAGGACCGACAGCGGCAGGACCGTCTGGTAGGCGCTCGTCCGTCCCTCGAGGGCAGCCACCCCGAGCACGACCACTAGCGGGTACATCAGGATCCGCTGGTACCAGCACAGTTCACAGGGTAGCAGCCCCATGACCTCCGAGAAGTAGAGGCTCCCCGCCGTCGCCGCCGCGGCGACGACCGTCCCGAACGCCAGCAGCCGCCGCTCCGTTACCCCGTCCACCCCGTTCAGCGCGTCGCTCACGGGCGCGGGGTTCGATGGACTGTTCCTTGGGCTTTCCCCTCAGAATGATGCCCGTATAACAGCCGTTGTCGTTCTGGCCGCGAGCGCGTTTCATCGCGCGAGTCGGGGAAAGGCAGGACTGCCAGCAAGCATCCGCGCCGAGCGTAGCGAGGCGCGGTTCACCGGAAGCGCCTCCGGCGCTTCCGGGAGTTTTTCGCCACCGGAAGACTCGCTCCGCTCGTCTTTCGAGCCCTGCTTTGCTCCGCTCAGCAGGACCACGTTTTTCCAAGGAGTGGTGCCCGCAGCGAGCGAAGCGAGCGAGGACACCCGACGCAGGAAAAAGGTGGCGCCTAGATAAAGCGAAACGTCTCCATGTTCTGCGGGGCGAACGTGCGCATGTTGAACTCGTGGTAGAGGCCGGAGGAGAGGTCCTGCGAGGCGGACTCGTCGCCGTGGACGCAGAGGACCTTGTCGGGGCGGGGGTTCATCGTGCGCACGAAGTTCTCCAGGCCCTGCCGGTCGGCGTGGCCGGAGAAGCCGTCCAGCGTCTGGACGTCCATCTCGAGGTCGACCGTGCCGTCGTCGACGGGGACCTCGCCCCAGCCGTTCTGGATGCGCCGGCCGAGCGTGCCCTTAGCCTGGTAGTCGACGAAGGCGAGCGTCGAGTCGGCGTCGTCGCCGAGGTACTCGAGCCAGGACCTGGCGGGCCCGCCCTCGAGCATGCCCGTCGTCGAGAGGACGATACAGGGGTCGCCGTCGGCGATCGACTCGCGCTCGTCGTCGCCGCCCTCGACGTGCTCGAAGGCGTCGGCGAGGAAGGGGTTGTCCGCCTCGTCGAAGATGCGGTCCCGGACGTCGTCGCTGAGGAACTCGGGGTAGGTCGAGTGGACGGCGGTGGCCTCCCAGATCATGCCGTCGAGGTAGACGGGCAGCTCCGGGATCTCGCCCTCGCGCATCGCCTCCTCGAGGACGACCATCAGCTCCTGGGCGCGGCCGACGGCGGCGGTGGGGATCAGGACGGAGCCGTCGCGGTCGTAGGTCTCGGTGACGAGGTCGATGAGCTTGCGCTCGGCGTCCTCCTGGTCGGTCTGGTAGTCGTTGCGGCCGCCGTAGGTCGACTCCAACACGAGCGTCTCGACGCGCGGGAAGTCGTTGACCGCGCCGTCGAACAGGCGCGTGTCGTCGTACTGGACGTCCCCGGAGAAGGCGACGTTGTACAGGCCGTCGCCGATGTGGAAGTGCGAGATGGCGGAGCCGAGGACGTGGCCGGCGTCGTGGAGGGTGAGCTTGACGTCCGGCGCAATGTCGGTGACGTCGCCGTACTCCAGCGGGATGGCGTGCTTGATGGCCTCGCGGACCATCTCGGAGTCGTACGGCGGGGTCCGGCCCTCATCGGCGGCGCGGTCGAGGTAGTCCAGCGTCAGCAGGCCCATCAGGTCGCGGGTCGGCTCGGTGCAGTAGATGGGGCCGTCGTAGCCGTACTCGAAGAGGAGGGGGATCAGCGCGGCGTGGTCGAGGTGGGCGTGGGTCAGCACGACGGCGTCGATGGTGCTGGCGCCCGAGCCCAGCGCCTCGGGGAGCTGGAGGTACGGCTGCTCCTCGGTGGCACCGGGCTTGTTCCCGCAGTCGACCAGGATGCGGGTGTCGGGCGTCGAGAGGATGAACGCGGACCGGCCGACCTCGCGACAGCAGCCCAGCGTGGTGACGCGGACGTACTCGTCGTCGGACATCGGCTCGCGGTGGATCTGGCGGCCGACGCGCTCTAAGATGTCCCGGCGGTCCTCGCGCTCCTGTTTGAGGAAGTTCCGGACGTTCTCGACCGTCGTGGACTCGATGGGCGGCGTCCTGACGACCTCCGGCGTCCAGCCGACCTCCTGGGTGATCTCCCTGAGGGTCTTGCCGTGGCGGCCGATGACGACGCCGGGCTTTCTGGCCTGGATGACGACCTCGCCCGTCTCCGGGTGGAACTCGAGGTCGGTCACGCCGGCCTCCTCGGGGATCACCTCGAGGATGCGCTCCTCGGCGTCCTCCGGCCGGGCGAGGACGTCAGGGTCGGGGCGGACGGTGATCCGCTTGCGGAGCTTGCTCGCCAGCCGGCGAATCAGGTCGCCGTTGCGGGCGAACTTCTTGGGGTCCCGCGTGTAGATCACCAGCTCCGGCCCCTCGTATTTCACGTCCGAGATGGAGATGTCCGGCGGTACCTCCTCGGCGATCTCTGCCCTGACCGTCTCGAGTTGCTTGTCGACCGTGCTCATGACTGAGAAGCGATGCCCGTCTCTGCCGCGGTCGGTCGAACCGACCGGCGAGCGCTGGAACGGACGCTGTGTGAGGACATAGTTACGTAGACTGCTCGGCGTCGACGTTCACTCCGAACCCCGCGGGCCCGGAAAACCGACGTATACCTCAGGGTATTTGTCGAGGATTATAAAAGCCTTCGCAATACCGGAAGTTAGACCGCGGCGCGGCCCCGGAGTCGCGGAACGGTACCGGGCGTCTCGCCGTCGCGGGCGACAGGGAGTAGTGGCGGCGTCGCAAACGCGACGGATATGAACGTCACGCCTGCCCGCGTGCGACGAGAGGCCGACTGGGTGCGGGAGCGAGCCGAGGTGGTGGCGCTGATCAACGACACGCGCGAGCGCCTGGGGTCGGAGTTCGGGGCCGACGTCGATCCGGTGACGGCGTCGGACTACGAGGCCGAGGTCGACGCGGTGTTCGCCGACGGCGACCGGGCGGTCAACGTCGCCGCCCTGGTCGGGTTGCTCCGCGACCTCGACGTCGAGGGCGATTACCCCGGCTTCGTCGTCGACGAACTGCTCGGCCGGGAGCTGGCGGCGACCGTCGCGGGCGACCAGCCGCTACGGTTGCTTGCGGAGGCGACTTTCCACTACGCGGACGTGCACACCCACGGCGACGAGGGCGACGCCGCGGGCGCGGACGACCTCGACGCGGCGCTGGCGGCGGGCTTCCAGACCCGGCTCCCGGGCTGGTCCTGGCGCGAGGGCGAGAGCCCGTTCGCCGTCGACCGGACCTGACAGCGAGTCCACACCCTTTTGAAACCCCCGGACGTGGGGCCGACCATGGACACCATCGGGGTCATCGCGGAGCCCGACCACGCCGTGTTCGGTCGGGTGGCCGAGCGCCTCGCGGCGCGCGGGTTCGAGGTCAGGTTCTTCGAGCCGGGCGAGCCCATCGACGAGGAGAGCGTCGGCGGGCTCGCGGCGCTGGTCAACGGCCGACTGCGGCGGCGCTCGCTGGCGGCGCTCCGGACGGCGGACCGGCGGGGGGTCGAGACGTGGAACGGCTTCCTCCCGTCGACAGCGCTGTCCTGCCGCCTCGTCGCGCACCGGGCCCTCGAGGCCGTGGGCTGCGACGTCCCCGACGTGCGCATGACGGAGGGCGACGGAGACGGTGGCACTGCCTCCGATGAGGTGACCGACGGGCACTACGTCGCGCGCGGGCTCTACGACTGGGACCCGCCCGCCGGCGCCGACCGGCTGCTCTACCGGGAGCGGGTCGGTGACGACGCGGTCCACCAGAAGTACTACGCCGTCGACGACGGCGTCGAGACCCACGTCACGGCCGTTGCGGTGCGCTCGGAGCTGACCGACGACGAACCGGCAGTCTGCGAGGCCGACGTGGCCGTCGAGCGCGCGACGCGGGTGCGGGAGCTACTCGACCGCTTCGGGGCGCGGGCGCTCGCCGTCGACTTCGTCGAGGACGGAGACGACGCCTACGCCGTCGACGTCGACGCGGCGCCCTCCTTCGTCGGGGCGGGGATGGATCGCCGGGTGGCCGACTCGATGGCGTCGCTGACGACCATCGGCGCCTGACTCTCCTGA
>SDGW01000182.1_pt1 | contig 26824 bp, 31 predicted proteins | sample 2873831 | NCBI WGS metagenome assembly SDGW01 (sample SAMN08132700, study PRJNA421101) | hypersaline lake metagenome | isolation source: celular fraction 0.22 microns magnesium sulfate-rich crust from ephemeral... | place: Spain: Penahueca Lagoon, Toledo | collected 2011-07 | reverse complement strand
ACGTGTAACGACCCCGTCTCGTACGACTTCGCGCGTGCCTACGGTGACGACGGTACCGTCGACTGGTGTCCGCGCTGCCGAACGGACTGAATCGCTGAAAACGAGCGAAACCGAATTAGCGGTCGGTCAGCAGGCGTCGCAGGATGTCGCCGTAGGCGGGGCGAGTGATGAGAACCCCGACGAGGACGCCGAGGATGGTGATGATAGCGAACCCTTTGAGGTCGCCGAGACTCAGGACCGCGAGCGGCGAGAGCGCCACGATGGTGGTCGCGGCGGCGGCACCGATGACCCAGAAGGCCTTGCGGAACCGCGACTGGAAGACCCGCTCGGAGCTGACGTCGCCTTCGTCCATCACCTCGTCGGCGATGATCACGAGGTCGTCGACCCCGGTCCCGACGACGGCGATGAACCCGGCGACGTGGGAGAGATCGAGCGGCATGCGTATCAGCGCCGCGAACCCGAGCAGGATGACCACCTCCGCGATCGCCGTGACGATCATCGGCAGGGCGACGCGGGTGTCCGTGTAGCGGCCGTAGACGACGCCGCTGACGGTGACGACCGAGAGCAGTCCGATCAGCAGCGAGTACTGTTTGAACTGATCGGCCTGGCTGGGCTGGATCGAGTACACCTGATCGTTATCGAAGTCAAGCGGCGCGGTCAGGCTGCCGGCGCGGAGGTTGACCGAGAGCGACTGGGCCTGCGTTTGCTCCGGCGCACCCATCTGGAACGTCGGATCGTTCTCCCAGCTGCCGTCGTTCATCGGATCGGCGAGGTCGCCCATCGAGTGGGCGTCGACCACCTCGCCGTCGACGACGGTCAGCAGACAGTACTGCTGGCCCTCGTGATCGAAGTCGACGCCGTCCTCGCCGCTGCTGAGGCTGCACTGCCCCCGCCCCTCGGTGGTGAAGCCGAGGTCGACCATCTGTTGTTGGAACCGCGGCGCGGCGTCTTCGCCGACCTGAACGGGAACGAAGTAGCCCGAGCCGCGCGGGTTCTGTTCTGGCGGATCGACGTTCACGATGTCGTCGCCCCGCAGTACCGTGTCGTTCGTCTGGGTCCCGTTCTCGTTCGGATAGTAGGCGACGACCTCGACCTGTCCCCGCTCCGAGAGGATGTTCCGGAGTTCGTCGGAACCCATGTTGGGGACCTCGACGACGATGTAGTGTTCGCCGCTCGCCGTCGTCGACTCGTAGGCCGTCCCGCCCGAGAGGCCCGCGGCGTTGATCTTCGTCTGGATCGTCTCGATCATCTCGTTGCGGGTCTCCTGTGTGACGCCGTCGCGGATGTCGTCCTCGGAGGCGTCGACGTCGGCCGACTGCAACGCCGCGGCGAACTCCGCTTCGCTTACGTTGTCGGTATACACCTCGGCGGTGACGGTTCCGTCGTCTCGCACGTCGACGCTGGCGTCGGCCGGATCGAGGTCGAGTTCGGACTCCAGCGTCGACTCGATCTCGTCGAGTCGCTCCTGGTCGACCTGTCCGTCGTCGCTGACCGCATCGGTCGCGATGTCCTCGGCGGTCATGCCGGTGACGGGGGCCCTGATCCGGCTGCCACCCTCGAGTCCGAGGCCGAACTCGAGGTTCGTCGGGCCGCTGTCGACGCTGTCGTCGGCGAGACCGTCGTCGGCGACGATCCCGCCGGGAATGAACAGCGCGACGGCGGCGAACGCGAGAAACGTCACGAGCAAGAGGATCCGCCAGTTGTTCTTGATCGCACCGAGCGGGCTCATGAGCGGATCCCCTCGAACTTGTACCACCGAAGCAGGCTCAGGTTCAACATGTAGGTGTTCATCAGGTCAGCGGCGAGGCCGACGAACAGGATGATGCCGATCGACGCCAGCAGCCCGATTCCGAAGATGTACGCCGAGACGGCCATCACGAGCATCGCGGCCATCGACGTGACCGTCATCGTGACGCCGGTCCGCATCGCGCGATACGTGCTCTCGTAGAAGTCGCCGCTCCGGCGCAGGACGTGGTTGTTCAACAGGATGTCGGAGTCGACGGAGTACCCGATGAGCATCAGCAGGCCGGCGACGGTGCCCAGCGAGAGCGGGATGCCGGCCAGTCGCATGAACGCGAGCGGGATCACGAGGTCGGAAAACGCCGAGATGACGATCGCGATCGAGGGAACGAACGTCCGAAAGAGCAGGAAGGCGATCGCGCTCATCCCGACGAAGGCGACGACGAGCCCGATCATGGCCGTTCGCTGGCTCTCCGCTCCGAAGCTCGCCGACGTCGAGGAGACCGACTGGACGACCTCGTCGTCGCCGTCGGCCTCGAGGTTGTTCTCTGCCTGGTCGCCCAGCGCCTCCGAGTCGGTCGAGGAGAACTGCACGATGTACTCGTTGGAGCTCCCGGTTTCGGTCACGGACTCGGGGTTTTCATCGAACGCAGTCGCGATCTCTCCTTCCGGGGTCGTCGTCTGGACGGTCAGTTCCGTCCCCCCGGCGAAGTCCATACCCAGCGGAACCGGCGTTCCGTACGCGAGAAACGCGCCGCTGAGGACGAGCAGTGCAACTGCGAGGACCGCGAGCGGGACCGCCAGGAGTTGGCGGTTGCTGTACCGGGTGTAATCGATCTCCGGTACGTCGAAATACGCCATATACCGGAGCACTTGCACCCTCCCGAAGTAAGCCTTCTCACTTACGGCCGCGCGAGCGGAGGTCGCACACGCTCTCCGCGACCGACCCGGTCGGCGGCTCCTCGATCGACGTGGCCGACCGGCGCTCGACCGTCGTCTGCGACGACTCGCCGCGGACGTCCCGACTCGGCCGGCTGTCGGTCGCGGTTCGGCGATCGCTCGTCAGTCCGGCAGATAGCGGACGCTCAGGACGCCGTCGTCGGCGCGGCGCACCTCGACGCGGACCGCCTCGAGCCGGGCCGCCCGGGAGATCGTCTCCTCGTCCCCGAGGACGTCCTCGGCGGCGGCTTCGACCTCGCCCTCGGGAACGCGGAAGACGTGGATCTCGCCGGTGCCGGCCCGTTCTTCCTGCACGAGGTCGCCGACCTCGGCGTCGGCCGCCAGCTCCTTTTCCCGCTGTGTGGGCTCGAGATCGCTGTCGACCAGCTCGATCGAGCGGCGGTCGTCGACCTCGATCACCTCCCAGGTGACCTCCATGGGCGGTTCGGGGGCGACGGTCGCCTCGAGGACGTCGCGTACCTCGAGGCCGGGGTTCGAGCCGAGGGGGTGTACTTGCGCGGTCTGGACGTCGCGGACGACCGCCGAGTCGGGCTCGGCGTGGGTCACGACGAACGTGCCGGTCTTTTCGGTCATGGACGCTCGTAGCCGGCGGATCGGTTTCGGGGTTTCGGCTTTCGATCGTCGGCCGGTTCTCGGTCCGGGGTCGGCCGTCGTTCGAGCGGAGACGCCGACGAGGTGGCCGCCGAAAGGCCCGTACCGGGCTCTGGGGGCGACGCTCCCGCGGCCGAAACCTTCAACACTGTGAATCGTCCGGGATCGGAAAGTGTTAGTCGCTGGTGACAGCCATTGTCCCGTATGGTGTTACCCGAGGGGTTCGTCGTTCCGCCGTGGTACATGGTGGTGCCGGCCGTCGTGATTCTCGGGGGGGTGATCGCGCTGCTGTGGGCGATCGAACCGCCCGTGACCGACCGGACCGTGCTGGCTTTCACCCCGTGGATGATGTTCGGCGCGACGTTACACGTCCTCTACAAGATGGGGTCGTTCCCGTCGTCCATCGAACCCCTGTTTACCGCACCGATGGTCTACGTCGTGACGGCGATCATCGCGGGACTGGCCTGGATCGTCGGCGTCTTCCTCCACGTCGGGGGCCTCCAGCCGACGATCCCCCGCTTCGTCGGCGTCGCCGGGACGGCCTTCTTCACCGTCTTCACGATGTTCGCGCTCTTACAGAGCATCCAGACGGGGACCCTCGAGCCGTTCTGGCCGGTCATCACGGTCGTCGTCGCCGGTATCGTCACCGCCGTCGCCTGGCTCGCCCTGAGCCTCTGGTTCACCGACGTCGCGGCGACCACGAGTACGACCGGCGCCCTCGTCGTCTTCGGGCACACGTTGGACGGCGTCACGACCGCAGTCGGCTACGACATCCTCGGGGCCGGCGAGAACGTCCCGCTCTCGCTGCTGTTGCTCGAGGCCGGGGAGGCGCTGCCGACCGCGGAGTACGTCGGTGCCGGCTGGCTGTTCGTGCTGGTCAAGGTCGCCCTCGCGCTGGTCATCGTCGGGCTGTTCCGCGAGTACGTCGCGGACCGGCCACAGCAGGGCCGGACGATCCTCGCCCTCGTCGCCGCGGTCGGGCTCGGTCCGGCCGTCCACAACGTCCTGTTGTTCGCCGTGATGTGACCGCACGCCGACGCGACCCGCTCGGAACCGACGCCGTGACCGCCCCACCGACGGTTTCGATGCCCCCTCAGCGTCTGCCACCGAAAGTCAGGTTTTTGCCGGCCGGTCCCGTCCCCTTCCTATCGGCGAATGGATTCGATCACCGTACTCGCGGCCGGTCACGTCAACTGGGACGTGACCCTCCGCGTCGACGGACTGCCCGAGGCCGACGGCGAGGCGGCGATCCGATCGCAGCGCCAGTCGGGCGGCGGCAGCGCCGCCAACGTCGCCGCGGCGCTCGCCGACCTCGGCGTCGAGACCGGGCTAATCGGCAGCGTCGGCGACGACGATAACGGCCTGCTCGCCCGCCGCGAACTCGAGGCCGCCGGCGTCGCCATCGAGGGGGTCCGCGTCGTCGAGGGCGCCGAGACGGCGGTGAAGTACCTGCTGGTCGACGACGACGGCGAGGTCGCGATCCTCGGCAACGACGGCGTCAACGAGGCCGTGGCGCCGGCGGACCTCGAGCGGGCGCGGATCCGGGCGGCCGATCACGTCCACCTCACGGGACAGCGACCGGCGACGGCCTCCGCGATCGCCCGGATCGCCGACGAGGCGGGCATCGGGGTCAGCTTCGATCCCGGTCGACGAGCCGCCGGCCGGGAGTACGGCGAGACGCTCGCGCTCGCCGACGTCGTCTTCGTGACCGACCGGGAGGCCGCCGCCCTGTTCGACGGGGACCTCGACGGGGCGACCGACGACCGGATCGTCGTCGTCACCGCCGGGGCCGACGGCGCGGCGGCGTACGCGCCCTCGCGGACCGTCGTTCATCCGGGGTTCGACGTCGACCCCGTCGACACCGCCGGTGCGGGCGACGCCTTCGCCGCCGGATTTCTCGCGCGTTGGCTCGCGAACCGCGACCTCGAGCGGGCGCTCGCGACCGGCAACGCCTGCGGGGCCGCGACCGCGAGCCGCGAGGGGGCCCGCAGCGCGCCGACCGACGCGGAGCTCGCGGCCCTGCTCGAGCGCCGCCCCTGAAAAGACGGTCCGGCCCGTCTCGGTTCCGTCACGTCGCCGCCGCGCGGTTCTCACCCGGTGTCGTCTGACGGTAGGTATATAGGCCGGGCCGTTGGCCACTCGACTGAACGGTCACGATCCCGTGACTGAGAGACATGACGGAAGGAAGGGTAACCGAGTCCCACGGATGCGGCCTCAGACGACGCATCCAGTACGACCGAGACGCCGACGAACCGCCGAGTATCGCCGCTGCGACCGCCCTGGCCCGCTATCACGGTCACGACGTCACGGCGGCCGGCACGCAGCTGTACGACTACGTCGACCCCGACGCGCTCGACGCACTGTTCGCCGACACCAACCGCGGCGCCGCTCGAGCGACGGGGATCGTCGAGTTCGAGATCGACGACGCGATGGTTACGGTTCGGCCCGACTGCGTCGAAGTGCGTCCGACGGATTGATCGGAGCGGAAAGGGGGTGGCGTCGAGGCTGCCGAGACGGATCGGTCGCTCCTCGACCCTTCCTCGAACCTTTTTTCTCGCCGCCCGCGGAAGCGAGGGTATGACGCAGCCACACCTGCTGGTCGACGACGGCGATCTGACTGACATCGCACTGCTCCCGGGCGATCCCGGCCGGGTCGACCGCATCGCCGACCACTGCGACGAGTCGGATACGATCGCGCAAAACCGCGAGTACAAGGTCGTCAACGCCACCTACGAGGGACGGGAGCTGACGATCTGCTCGACGGGGATCGGCTGTCCCTCCGCGGCGATCGCGATCGAGGAACTGGCCAACGTCGGCGTCGAGACGTTCCTCCGGGTCGGGACGACCGGCGCGCTCCAGTCGGGGATCGAGATCGGCGACATGATCGTCGCGACCGGCGCGGCGAAGAACGAGGGGACCTCGAAGCGCTACGAGGCCGTCGAGTACCCCGCGGTGCCCGACTACGACGCGCTGTCGGCGCTGGTCGATTCGGCCGAAGCCAACGACGAAGACGTGCACGTCGGCCCGATCGCCTCCGACGACGCCTACTACGCCGAGACCGACGACGCCGTCGACGACTGGGAGGCCGCCGGCCTGCTCGCCGTCGAGATGGAGGCCGCCGCCGTCTTCTCGCTGGCCCGCCGCAAGGGACTGGCCGCCGGCGCGATCTGTACCGTCGACGGCAACCTCGTCGAGGGCTCCCAGAAGGGGACCGACACCGAGGACGACGAACTCCCCGACAAGGCCAAGAACAACGTCGGCCGCGCGATCGACATCGCGCTCGAGGCCGCGACCGAGCTGTAACGGCCGCGACGACGCGTTCACTCCTCCGAACGACCGAACAGCCGCTCGCGTAGCGATCGGTCGGTCGGGCGTTCGGCCAGCAGCACGGAACACTCGAGGTCGTCGACGATGTCGGAGACGAGCGAGCCGCTGACGAGTCGGGAGAGCAGGCCGCGTTCGGTCGCGCCGACGATCACGAGCGTCTCGTCGGCGGTCTCGCGGGCGATCGCGCCCTCGACGTCGCCCGAGGTGTCGACGGTCAGCACGGCGTCGCCGATGTCGTGATCGGCCGCCCACTCGGCGAGGAACGCCTCGCCGGCCTCGCGCTCGCGATCGGAGTCGACGACGTGGAGCAGCTCGATCGAGGCCCCCGTCGCCGAGCGCAGCGTCCGCGCGACCGCCGCGCCGAGATCGGAGTCGGGGCCGCCCGCGGTCGGGACCAGGATCCGGCTCGGATCGAACCCGCGGTCTTTCAGGACGAGGAAGTCACACGGGAGGTCGCCGGAGAGTTCGTCGAGGGTCCCTTCCGCGCGACCCGCCGTCCACGGCGGGTCCTCGCTCCACCCCATGACGACCAGATCGGCGTCGTGAGCGCGGGCGGCGTCGAAGACCTCCGCGAACGACCGATGCGAGACGATCGTCGTCGTTTCGATCGGCGCGTCGTAGTCCGCGGCGTGCTCGCGGGCCCGCTCGAGCAACTTCTTGGACTCGGCGTCGATCCGCTCGCGTTCGGCGGCGCCGCGGTCCAGCGGCGTCTGGTCGGGGACCTGCACGATGTGGACCGCGTGGACGATCCCGTCGCGTTCGGCCGCCAGCGTGGCGGCCAGTTCGATCAGGTGTTGCTCCGTGCGGAGGTTAGCAAGCGGGACCAGCACGCGGTACTCGCTCGAGCCGTCGGGCTCGACCCTCGATCCGGTCATTCGACTGTCTCTAGGCTCGAGGCGGCAAAAAGAACGAGGTCCCTACGCCGCAGTCAGCCGCTCCGCCAGCGTCGTCGTCCGGTCGGTCAGCGTCTCGGTCGTCGCCGAGGCGTCCTGCAGGCGGTCGTTGATCGCCCCGAACAGCCGCTCGAACGCGAGGTCGCCGTCGTCGGTCTCCCAGTCGGCCGTCTCGCGGGCCGCGAGCCCGCAGGTGTCGCAGGTCGACCCCGACTCGAGGGCGTCGAAACAGCCGTGACACCGCTCGAGGCCGGCCGGGACGGTTTCGCTCAGCGCGACGACCTCGCGGAGCCCCGACTGCAGTTCGGTCGCGGTTTCGGAAAACGCCGCGAGAGACGTCTCGACGTCCGGATCGCCGGCCGCGTCCTCGACGGCGGCCAGTTGCTCGAGGCGGGCGTCGACGACGTCGATCGCGAGCAACACGTCGCGTCGGTGGCGGCGATACTCCGCGATCGATTCCTCGACGGCGGCGTCGGTCTCGCCGTCCTCGAGCGCGGCCTCGAGGGTCTCGGGGAGCGAGGTCGCGACGGAGGCGAACGAGGCGACGTCCGAGATCGTCTCGCCCTGCATGCGGGTCGTCTCGCGGATGCGGTGAAACAGGTCGTCGGCGTCGACCGACGCGTCCGGCGGCGGGTCCGACAGCGTCCCGAAGCAGTCCGCACAGACGGTCACGAGCGCGCTCTCGTGGACCTCGCCCTCGAGCGGCACGTCGCCGACGGGGGAGGCCCGGAGCGCCTCGGCATCGTCGCCGGCGGTCCCGCAGTGTCGACAGCGCCGCGCGTCGCGGTCGAAGACGGCCTTCCGGTCGGCGTGCCAGTCGCGTGCAGTCACGAGCGAGCGAAGGCAGGGCGTCGACAAAAACGCACCGACAGGGAGCCCGTCCCGAACCGGCGTTCAGGGGGCGTGGCAAACACTAACCCGCTTCCTCCCGAACGCGTCGGTATGGCGGATTCCGACGAGACCGACGACGGGTTCGAACTTGAACGCACTCACGACCGGGCGGAACTGGCGGCCGTCTTCCGCCAGTTCGCGACCGCCTTCGAGTCCGGCCGCCCGATCCGGCTGAACGGCGAGGTGCGAAGTGCCGAGATCGCAGTCCCCGAACGGGTCGTCGCGGCGTTCGAGGCCGAACTCAACACCGCCGCCGAGCCCACGATCGGCGAACTCGAGATCGAACTCGAGTGGGACGATCCGGACGGGGAGAGCGTGCGGATCGCCGAGTCGGCAGACGACGCCGACGGCGGCGAACCCGCCGACGGGACGGCGGCCGGCGGCGTCGACCCCGCGACGGCGGTGATGCCCCTGGAGGGACTGGCTGCCGGCGACGGCCCGACGGACGGGAGCGAGACGGACGAGACGCCGGTGACGGCCGACGAGTCGGGAGCGACCGACGCCGGGGCGTCCGGCCGGACCAGCCGGTTCGAGGTCTACGAGGACAGGGGCGGGCAGTGGCGCTGGCGGCTCGTCCACTGGAACGGCAACATCGTCGCCGACAGCGGCGAGGGGTACGCCTCGCGGTCCAACGCCGAACGCGCGGCCAGAAGCGTGATGCGAAGCGCGCCGACCGCGACGATCGACCGTCTCGAGTGAGGGGCGCGGACCGCCGGCCGGTCCGTCGATCGTCTCGAGCGTCGACCGGACGCGCCCTCGAGTGCCGGCCGCGCTACCGCCGTACCTCGTCGGCCTCGAGATCGACGTCCAACTCCGCGGAGTGGTCGACCCGCTCGTACGACAGCGAGGGGCTCGCGTCGGCCGGGACCGCGTTGTACTCCCGGAGGAACGCGACGATGCCGCGGCGGCCGCCGAAGTCGCCGCGGTACTGCCGGAAGAGCCGCGGAACCGTCGCGGTCTCGGTGTCCCGGTCGTAGCTGACGTTTTCCTCCAAGAACCACTCGATGGCGATGTCGAGTTCCTCGTCGACGTCCCGCGGCGAGTAGACCGCGATCGGCGGACAGTGATCGGTCGCGTGGCTGATCGCGAAGTGGATCCGCGGATCGCAGTCGTCGAGACGAAACTGCCGTTCGAACGACGAGGGAAACGGCCGCGGGAGATAGCCCATTCCCCACGGCAGTTTCGAACTCCGGAGCAGTCCGTGTTCGATGTCGTTGAGACTCAGCCAGACGCCGCCGACGGGGACCCGATCGCGGGCGAAGAACTTCCAACCCTCGAGCAGCCCGCCCTCCTGGAGATTCGGCTCCTCCGCTTCCAGCAGGAGCTGGGCGTAGGCGTTGTAACAGTTGAGCCAGAAGGCGAGTTTCCCCTCGCGGCCGGACAGCGCCCGCTCCAGCTGTGACCGATCGATCGTCGCGAGGTGGTCTCGCAACGGCTCGGCGTCGCCCTCGGTCTTGACCGTATACAGGAGGTCGGCCGAGAGGGACAGGGGATCGAGCTGGGTCGACATTCGGCTATGAATACACGTACCAGCCCCTTGAAGCCGTGTGGCGCTTTGTCACGACAGTCCGGAGTGGAAATAGGTCCAAGCCGTGGTTTTATGCCTCGGACGGGGGAAATAATGGCCGTGAATCTCAGCAAGGGGTTCCTCCTCGTCCTCGTCGGGCTCTTCGCGTATCTCTCCCTGTTGCTCGTGTTGCCGTTCTCCCAGTACGTCCTCGGAGCCATCCTCGTCGCGTACGTCATGTACCCGCTCCAGCAACGCCTCGAGGAGCGGGTCGCGCCTCCGATCGCCGCGTTCGCGCTCGTCGCGCTCGCGGTCGCCGGCGTCGTCGTCCCGCTCGTCGTCCTCGTCGCCGCGATCGCCAGCGACGCCCGGCGGCTCCTCGAGAGCGCGGATACCGGCTCGTTCGAACTGGCCGAACTCGAGCGGACGATCGAGGAGCGGACCGGGCAGTCGGTCGATCTCCCGTCGGCGCTGGTCGACGCGGCACAGAGCGTCGGCACGATGGTTCTCGAGAGTTCGACCCAGTGGTTCAGCGCGATCACCCACACGCTGATCGGGCTCGGGCTCGCGATCTTCCTCCTGTACTACCTGCTCAAGGACGGCAGCGGCCTGCTGGCGTGGCTGCGAGAACTGACGCCGCTGCCCGACGACGTACAGGACGACTTCTATCGAGCGCTGGACGAGGTCATGTGGGCCGTCCTCGCCGGCCACGTCATGATCGCGATCATTCAGGGGACCATCGCGGGGCTGGGGCTGCTGGCGACCGGCGTCCCGAACGCGGCGTTCTGGACGGCGATCATGATCGTCCTGTCGTTGATCCCGCTGATCGGGTCGTTCATGGTCTGGGGGCCCGCGGTGATCTACCTGTTCCTGATCGAGGAGCCGCTGCTCGCGGTCGCGCTGTTCGTCTACAGCGTGATCATCGTCGGGCTGTCCGACGACTACCTCCGCCCCATCCTCGTCGATCGGTACGCCGAACTCAACCCCGCCGTCATCATCCTCGGGGTCCTGGGCGGCGTCTACGCGTTCGGCGTCATGGGGCTGTTCTACGGTCCCGTCGTCCTCGGCGCGCTGATCGCGGTCCTCGACGTGATGAACGATCACTACGACCGCCTCGAGAACGAGCCCGGGATGCAGTGATCGGCGACCGGCCCGCTACGACGGGTCGCCCGCACCCGCGAGCAGGTCGTCGACGAGCCGCGTGAACCGGTCGACGAGCCGATCGGGAACCGTCGGCGTCACCGCCGTCAGGAGCCGTCCCGTCGCCTCGGGGTCGGCGATATCGAGGACGACGCGGTTCCGGTCGTCGTAGCGCTTCTCGACGACGTCGTGGGCCACCAGCCGATCGACGTGGTACTCGAGGGTGCTGCGGGCGATCCCGAGGTCGTCGGCGATATCGGCCGGTGCAGCGGCGTCGGTCTCGATCAGGGCGACGACGATCTCGCGTGCGGTCTCCCGGCGAAACAGCGCCAGCGCGGCCCGCTCCCACTCGTCGTAGGTCGGCGGATAGTAGTGGGTCCGACCGTAGAACTCCTCGCGGACGAGCCGGTCGTCCTCGAGCAGTCGCCGGACGTGGTACTGGATCTGTCCCGGTGCGAACGCCGACTCCCTGACGAGTTCGTTGAAGTGGACGCCGGCGTTGGCCTCGACGTGTGCTCGAATCCGTTGTCGCGTGTCTGTCATGGTGGCTTCCGCAACCGTGCCCTAGCGACGGCTAGCGCTGCGGGGTATATAACGGGTCGTTCGCGTTCCCGGCCGCCGAGAACCGCGTTCCCTTCCCGGTGGATCGGCCCGACGGTCGTGGTATCACGACTCTCGGAAGGGTTATCCGCGTGTTGTCCCTACGTTCGTTCGTAATGGCGAAAGGCAACGTTGATTTCTTCAACGACACAGGCGGCTACGGTTTCATTTCGACTGAGGATGCGGACGATGACGTGTTCTTCCACATGGAAGACGTCGGCGGCCCGGACCTCGAGGAAGGCACCGAGATCGAGTTCGACATCGAACAGGCCCCCAAGGGTCCCCGCGCGACGAACGTCGTCCGCAACTAATCTCGCCGTCAGCGTCGATTCGACGGCGCTGTACGACGATTCCGTTTTTCGAAACGTTTCGTACCGAGCCGCGGCTTCCCCGATTCGCGACCGAGCGGCGGAAGCCGGCGGTGACGACGCGGAGATGACTCCAGCGCGGCACCGAAGCGAATAGGTGGCCGGAACGCTGAGTACCGGTATCGATCGCATGGTGTTCGCAATGTCGGTCGCCGAGGGGTGGCTCGACCCACAGCTCGCACCCGTCCTCGTCGCCGTGATCGTGCTGGCCGCGCTCGGCACGACCGCGCTGTTCGTCGTCGGCGTCGTCGCCTACGCCCGGCGCCGGACGGCGCGCTACTGCGTGATCGCGGTCGTGCTGGGAATACTGGTCGTCCGGTCGCTGACCGGCCTGGGGACCGTTTTCGGGCTCGTCCCGATGACGGTCCATCACCTCGTCGAACACGGCTTCGACTTCTTGATCGCGCTCTTGCTCCTCTATGCAGTCTATCGGAGCGGCTCGTCCGGCGACGATCGAGCCGCCGCCGTCGACGACTAGAACTCCGTCGGGACCGTACCGCGACCATGCGCGCTCGTCACTACATCTACGATTCCGATCGTGCCGCCGACCACGTCGACGCCGTCCTCGAACGGCTCGCGGCCCGCGAGGAATCGGTCGACCGGCTGGACGTCGCCGCGGCCGCGGACCGGGACGACGCGATCCGGGAGGCGATGCTCGCGGTCCGCGAGTCGATCCGGATCGGCTCGAGCCCCGACGAGATTTACGACGAGGGCGGCGATCCGGACTTCTCGGTCGGCGTCCTCATTACCCAGGAACCGACGGGTCGACGGCACCTCTACACCGGTCGGGCCGCCCTCGAGGCGCTGTCCGAAGCGGCGGCGGACGAGTCCGACGACGCGTGACCGCCGTGGGACCGTGCGAATCGCTCTCGAGGCCGCACGGCCGGGATCCGTCGGGCTTTTGGCCTCGCGCGCCCGATCACTCATCGAACCGATGGCCCGGTATCACATCGAGACCTACGGCTGCACGTCGAACCGCGGGGAGAGCCGCGAGATCGAGCGGCGGCTCCGCGACGCGGGCCATTACCGGGTCGACGGCCCCGAGGAGGCCGACGTCGCCATTCTCAACACCTGCACCGTCGTCGAGAAGACCGAGCGCAATATGCTCCGGCGGGCCGAGGAGTTGTCCGAGGAGACGGCCGACCTCTTCATCACCGGCTGTATGGCGCTGGCTCAGGGCGAGGAGTTCGCGAAGGCCGACGTCGACGGGCGGGTACTCCACTGGGACGAGGTCCCCGAGGCCGTCACCAACGGCGAGTGTCCGACGACGACGCCCGACGCCGAGCCGATCTTAGACGGCGCCGTCGGCATCCTCCCGATCGCGCGGGGCTGTATGTCCGACTGCTCGTACTGCATCACCAAGCAGGCGACGGGCAAGATCGACTCCCCCTCGATCGAGGAGAACGTCGCAAAGGCCCGGGCGCTGATCCACGCCGGCGCGAAGGAGATCCGCATCACCGGCCAGGACACCGGCGTCTACGGCTGGGACGAGGGCGAGCGCAAGCTTCACCGGCTGCTCGAGCGCATCTGCGAGATCGAGGGCGACTTCCGGGTGCGCGTGGGGATGGCCAACCCGAAGGGCGTCCACGGCATCCGCGAGGAACTCGCCGCGGTCTTCGCCGAAAACGAGGAACTCTACGACTTCCTGCACGCGCCCGTCCAGTCGGGCAGCGACGACGTACTGGGCGACATGCGCCGCCAGCACCAGGTCGCGGAGTACGTCGAGGTCGTCGAGACCTTCGACGACGCGCTCGACTACTGGACGCTCTCGACGGACTTCATCGTCGGCTTCCCCACCGAGACCGACCGCGACCACGAGCAGTCGATGGCCCTGCTCCGCGAGACCCGACCGGAGAAGATCAACGTCACGCGCTTCTCGAAGCGGCCCGGCACCGACGCCGCCGACATGAAGGGACTCGGCGGGACGGTCAAGAAGGAGCGCTCGAAGGAGATGAGCGAGGTCAAGCGCGAGATCGTCCGCGGGGCCTATGCCGACATGGTCGGCGAGATCCGCGAGGACTGCCTCGTCGTCGAGGACGGCACCGCCGACTCCGTGAAGTGTCGCGACTCGGCCTACCGGCAGATAATCGTGCAAAACGCCACCGACTACGGGCTCGAGCCCGGCGACTTCGTCGACCTCGAGGTGACGGCCCACGAGACGATGTACGCCTTCGGCGAACCCGCCTAGCGGATCGTCTCGGACCGAATCCGCACGGACTGATCCCAGTCGTCGGGAACCAGCTGTGTTATCAAAGTAGCCGTCCCTCCTACCGTCAGGTATGGGCGATCAAACCGAGCAACCGACCCGCTGTCCGCGGGCGGAACGGGACGGCACGATGGGGTGTAATCCCGACCGAGTCATGGAGTTGCTCACCGACGACGACGCTCGAGCGGCGTACCTGTACGCCGCGGAGCCGGTGACGGTCAGCGAGATCGCCGAAGCGCTTGACATCCCGCAGTCGACGGCCTATCGGAAAGTCGAGAACTTGCAGGAGGCGGGGCTACTCTCGCAACTCAACGAGCGGTCGCGGACCGGCACGCCCGCCCATTACACGCAGGCCATGGAACACGTGACCGTGACCTACGACGACCCGCTACGGATCGAGTGCGAGTGCAACGGGAGGACGTTGTACTGCGAGCCCTGAGTCGCTACAGCTCCGCGACGGCGGCTTCGATCTCCTCGCGGGGCAGCGGCGAGATCCAGTCGTCCGCGACGAAGGCGTACCGGACCTCCCGATCCGCGTCGACGACGAACGCCGACCGCCACGGCGTCGAGACGTTCGCCATGTGGTCGCGGTCGGCCAGCAACTCGAGCGACTCGCTGACCCCGCCGTCCACGTCGGCGAAGAAGCGGAACCCGGGCTCGTCCAGCCAGCGGAGGAACTCGTTTTGCGCGTACGGGCCGTCCCGACTGACGCCGAGAACGGCGACGTCCTCGAACTCACCCCAGCCGGCCCGAACGAACCGCTTCCACCAGTTCTGTGCGATCGCGCTGAACGCGAAGCCGGTACAGACGACGACGCCCCCTCGAGCGTCGAGCCCCTCGGCAAGCGTCGCCGAGCGAAACGTCTCGCCGTCACACAGCAGCGCCTCGAAATCGGCGACGGTGTCGCCTTCGGTCGGTGGCATACGCGAGGATGCTCGTGCGAGTACTAAAACCTCGGCGTAGCGGCCCTCCCGTGTCACCGAAAGAGGACCGTCGGGAGCTGGGCGACGGCCTCAAGCGAGTCGTCGGGCCCGATCCCGGGCAGTCGGACGGTCGCGACGGAGCCCTCGCCCCCTTCGTTCGCCCGGATCTGAAAGGAGCCGCCGTAGCGGGTGACGATCCAGTTGACCAGCCACAGGCCGAGTCCGGAGCCGTGTTCCAGGGCCTCCTCTTGACCGTTGGCGATGACTTCGGTCTCCATCTCGGCGATTCCGGGACCGTCGTCGTCGACGGTCAGGACGATCCACTCGCCGTCGTCGTCGACCGATAGTCTCACCCACGGCTCGGGCGCGGGGTTGTGTTTCAGCGCGTTCTCGACGAGTTCGGCCACCGCCCGCTCGAGTTCGGGACCGACACAGAACCGGCGATCGGTGTCGACGGTCGCGTCGATAGTCGCCGACGGAAAGCGCTCCCGATAGTCGGCCACAACGTCGGCGAGGAGCGGTTCGGGCGGGAGCCGCTGCGGGTCTCGCACGCGCCGGGTATAGCGTTCCAGGTCGCGGGCCTGTTCGCTCAGTTCGATCAGCGCCGCGGCGGTGTCCGAGACGTGCTCCCCGAGTGCCGCGGCGTCGTCGGCCTCGCCGTCGCCGATCCGGTCGCCCAGTCCGAGAAGGATGTTCATGTCGTTGCGTAGGTTGTGCCGGAGCACCCGGTTGAGCAGTCGCACGAGCTGTTCGGTCCGCTTTCGTTCGGTGATGTCGGTCTGAAAGCCGAGGTAGTGGGTCACGTCGCCGTCGTCGTTCTCGACCGGGCTGACCCGAACCTGGTTCCAGAACGGCGTTCCGTCGGCCCGGTAGTTGAGAATCTCGACCGACGCCGGTTCGGTTGCGTCGATCCGCTCGCGGAGCGTGGCGACGGCCTCCGGATCCGTCGCCTCGCCCTGTAGAAAGCGACAGTTCCGGCCGAGCGCGTCGGCCGTATCGTATCCGGTCACCCGTTCGAACCCCTCGTTGACGTACACGATCGGTTCGTCGGGTTGTCGAGCGTCCGCAATCGAGATACCGATCCGCGCCTCGTCCATCGCGCGGGTCTTGATCCGCAGTTCCCGTTCGCGCTCTTTCCGAGCCGTCACGTCCCGGCCGACACCCTGCACCCCACGAACGTCGCCGTCGTCGACGATCGGAGCGCCGTTCACCTCGAGCACGACGCGGTCGCCGTCCGCGTCGACGAACTCGAGTTCGAGATTTTCGACCGGTTCGCCCTCGATTATCCGCGAATAGCCCGTTATCGCCGCTTCGGTCGAAGACTGAGCGACGAACTCGGTGATCGGTCGGCCGACAAGCGCTTCGGGCTCGTACCCCAGGACGCGCTCGACCGCCGACGAAACGTAGGTGAATTCCGTCTCGAGTCCCACGCGGAACAGAATGTCGAAGCTGGTCTCGGCGATCCCCTCGAAGCGCTGTTTCTCCCGCTCGAGTCGCTCGTTTCGCTCTCGGAGCTCGCGCTCGTGGGCGCGTCGCTCGAGCGCCTGTCCGATCAGTTTCGCCAGTAGCTCGAGGGACGTTTCTTCGACCTCGGAAAACGGGGTATCGCGTTCCGTCTCGGCGGCAAAACAGACCGTCCCGTACGGATCGCCGTCGACCACGACCTTGCTGCCGAGATACGTTCCCAGATCGAACGTCTCGAGCGCGGTCTCCGAGACGTCCGGCGACGCCGAGGCCCGCTGGACGGCCAGCGGCGCGTCGATCTCGACGGTCCGACGGCAGTACGCTTCCTCGAGCGGGCAGGATTCGCCGGGCCGGATCAGTTCGTGCGAGCCGGTCGCCTGCACGATCGTCTGGGTTCCGTCCTCGACCCGAGTGAGAAATCCGATCGGAAGATCGAAATACTTCGTCCCGATTTCGAGAGCGCGGGCGACCCGCGCTTCGACGTCGCGGTCCGTATCGACGAAAACGTCGTACAGTGCTTCGCGATACGAGGTCGCCTTCATCGATACTGTCTTGCCACGACGAATCTTAGGTATTGTGCCAAACCATGGACCTCCGCGAGGTGGTGATAGTGGTGACGGCCGGCCGAACCTCGATTCCATCCGAACTGAACACGTCCCTCTTCGAGTGCTCCCCGGCGTTCGAGCGAGGCGTACTCTTTTGCCGGTCTATACCGTAGCACGACGCATGCTTACGCTCTACCAACTCGAGGGCTGTCCGTACTGCGAACTCGTCGCCGACCGTCTCGACGAACTCGGCGTCGAGTACGACAGCGTCTGGGTCGAGGGGCTCCACTCGAAGCGCAACGAGGTCAAGCGCGTCTCCGGCCAGCGACAGGTCCCGGTCATTGTCGACGAGGACCGCGGGGTCACGATGGCCGAGTCCGAACGGATCGTCGACTTCCTCGACGCCACTTACGCCTGAGCCGTCGCGAGCCGCGTTGTGTCACTCATCGTCGAGTCCGTGGGGGTCCAGCCCCGGGTCCTCGACCGCTGGCGCGCCGATCGCGAGGACCACCCCTTCCTCGTCGCCGACGTTGCGGTGGCCGTGGCCGACCTCCGGTTTGGCGATCCAGAACGTGCCGGGGCCGGCCTCGACGAACTCCTCCTCGCCCGAGCGGCCGAGTTTGAGCGAGAACTCGCCCTCGAGGACGTAGTAGAGTTCCTCCTGCTCGGCGTGGGCGTGATACTGAATTTCCTCGCCGGGCTCGAAGTACCAGAGCTTCAGGTTGACCGCGTCGGTCTCGAGGAACTCGTCTAACGCTCGGATCCGCAGGTCCGGCGGGATCTCCGCGACGTCGGAGAGGTCGGTCATCGGGACGTCGTCGGTGTGGACGACCTCGTAGTCCATGCTGTCTCATGGCACGACCAGGACCAAAAGCGTCCGGTCGCCCCACACGGATTGCTGGCTCTCCGGGACTGCCGTCCGGGATCGCCCTCGATTCGGCCCCGTGATCCGTCGTCGCTACTCGAAGACGACCGCGTCGTCCTCGCCGGGGACGGTCGCCCCCTCCTGCGCGGCGAAGGCCTCGCGGACGCGGTCGTAGGTCTCGTCGAGGGCCTCGACGATCACCGAGGTATCGCCGATGACCGGCATGAAGTTGGTGTCGCCCTCCCACCGCGGGACGACGTGGGTGTGGAGGTGGTCGCCGATGGAGCCGCCGGCCCCGTCACCGAGGTTCAAGCCGGCGTTGAACCCGTTCGGCTCGAGCGCGACCTCGAGCGCGTCGAAGGTTCGCTGTTTCAAGCGGGCGTGATCGAGCAGGACCGCGTCTTCAAGGGCTGCGTACTCGCCGGTGTGGGTGTGTGGGATCACCATCGCGTGGCCCGGATTGTAGGGGTAGTTGTTCAGCATGACGAACGCGTGTTCGCTCCGCGCAACGATCAAATTCTCCCGATCTGAGTCCTGTTCCGGGAGTTCACAGAAAACGCAGTCCTCGATATCGGCGTTTTTATCGTCGCGTTCGATCCACTCGATCCGCCACGGTGCGAACACCTGCTCCATACCGAATGGCACGCGAGGCGCGCCTAAAGCGTTTCAGTCCCGCCGTTCGGGGCGAACGTACCGGAGAAAGTTACCTCCTCTCGGCCGCCGAATAGGGTGAAAACGACTGTAACGCGACGAGAAGGGCCGATAAACGGAATAGGACGCTCTCGACCGTTCTCTCGGCGAAGGTAACGCCGTCTTGCGGTTTTTACGACTCACGCCTCAAAATGAAGCGTGGGTTTAAGATGGGACTACTGCAAGTAATCCAGTAATGGCAACGACTGACGACTCCTTTAACGGGATGACCGAACACTGCGAGGAGTGCGAGTTGGAGACGCTTCACGAGGTGTCGGTCCAGATCCGAACCGAGAGCATCAAACAGGAGAACGCGCAGTTCTCCCGCGAACCGTACCGCGTGAGCGAGTGCCAGCGGTGTGGCAACCGCTCGAGCCAGCGGATGAACAACGCCTGAGACGGCTGCCCTAACGGTTTACAGCGTCCGTCGCTAGAAGTCGAACCGGCGCAGTCGCCCGGTCTCCCGTTTTCTCCCCTCCGCGATCGCCCGTTTCGGTTCTCGGAGCCGATTTCGGTTCGATACCGACCGCGTTATTCCGTCGTCACTTCGCAGCCGTCCTCGGTGACGATGATCGTGTGCTCCTTCTGGCTGACGAGGCAGCCGTCGTCTTCCTTGAGGACCGGATAGCTGTGGACGATGTCGTTGCGCTTGAGCCGTCGCAGCGCCATCTCCGGTCGATCCGTCTCGAGCCACCGGGTCGCGAACGGCAGCGTCCGGAACTGCTCGGTGATCTGTTCCAGGGCGTCGCGGGCCTGCCGGTTGCGGACGGTGCCCTCGCGCTCGAGCGAGAAGATTTCCTCGCTCGCACCTTCCGAGACCTTGCCGCCGCCGTCGGTCGCGAACGGCTCGATCGCGACGACGTCGCCGACCTCGAGCGTCGTCCCCTGCGAGACGGCGCGGTTGGGGATGTTCGGACTGGTGTGTTGCTCCCAGTGGCCCAGCCCGTGTCCGGTGAGGTTGACGACCGGGTTGTAGCCGTAGCCGTCGATGACGTCCTCGATCTCGGCCCCGATCTCGCCGGTCTCGACGCCGGGTTCGACGACGTCGAGCGCGGCCTCGAGGGCCTGTTCGGAGGCCTCGGCCAGTTCCGGATTGCCCGAGAGGTCGACGGTGACGGCGGTGTCGGCCAGCCAGCCGTCGACGTGGACGCCGATGTCTAAGTTGATCATCTCCTTGCCGAAGGTCGTCTCGTCGTCGATCGACGGCGTCGCGTGGGCCGCCTCCTCGTCGACGGAGATGTTGACCGGGAAAGCGGGCTCCCCGCCGAGTTCCCGGATGCGGTCTTCGGCCCACGTCGCGACCTCGAGGTGGCTCGCGCCGACCTCGACGCGCTCGGCGGCCTCCGCGCGCACCTGCGCGAGGATCTCGCCCGCCTCGCGGTGTTTCTCGTACTTTTCGGACTCGAGGTCCACCTCGGATTCGGCCATGCACCGGGGTTGTACCGGTCGACAAAAAGAGGTTCCGTCTCTCGGCGATCCGATACCGGTCCCGTCGTCAGCGATCCGTCCGGTCGGTGATCCACTGACAGTCGGGACAGGCGGCGAGCCCCTGGACGTTCGCCAGCGGCAACTCACACCGCGGACACTGCCGGAGCGCGTGCTGTGGTGCTCGGAGCATGGTTGCCCAGACGAATACGTCGATAATAAAACTACTTCACGTCGATCGTCGAAACACGGGGCGAGGCCGTTCGAGAGAACCGTCACCGGCACGCCGCCGCTCGCTCGAGTGGGCACCCGGTCGCGGCCTCGAGAGCGCGACGATTCGCCGGAACAACCACTATGTTCACATATCCGATCCGCCACATCCGCGGGACCGGCCGCACGGCCCGCGACGCACCGCAAACGACGATCGACGACTACTGGTGTACTGTTCGACGAAATTATGATAACGGTTGTCCCTGTGTATTTCCCGTCTGACGGATTCACGCTCCCGATTTTTGTAGAATCGGGGTCGTGACCGGGTCGATACGCGAAGACTGTCGGGCGCGACGGACGGAAATGGTAGACCTTTTACCCCCGTCGAAGAACCGTACAGACGAGATGAGCTACGACAAGATCGAGGTCCCCGAGCAGGGGGAGCAGATCACGCTGAAAGAGGGTACCGACGACGAACTCGAGGTACCTGACGACCCGATTATCCCGATTATCTACGGCGACGGCGTCGGCAGCGACGTCGGCCCCGCCGCCCAGAAGGTTCTGGAGGCCGCCGCGGAGGCGACCGGCCGCGAGATCAACTGGATGCGCGTCTACGCCGGCGAGTCCGCACGCGAGAAGTACGACGAGAACCTGCCCGCCGAGACCGTCGAGGCGATCAAGGAACACCGCGTCGCGATCAAGGGCCCGCTGACGACGCCCGTCGGCGCCGGCTTCCGCTCGCTGAACGTCGCCCTGCGGAAGAAACTCGACCTCTACGCGAACGTCCGCCCGACCTACCACCTCGACGGCGTCCCGTCGCCGGTCAAGAACCCCGGCGAGATGGACATGGTCACCTTCCGCGAGAACACGGAAGACGTCTACGCCGGCATCGAGTGGGAGGAGGGCACCGACGAAGTCCAGGAGGTCAAGGAGTTCGTCGAGGACGACATGGGCTTCGACAGCACCATCCACGACGGCCCCGTCGGCATCGGCGTCAAGCCGATCACGGAGTTCGGTACCAAACGGCTGGTCCGCCGCGCCATCGACTACGCCCTCGAGCACGACCGCGACTCCGTTACCCTCGTGCACAAGGGCAACATCATGAAGTTCACCGAGGGCCAGTTCCGCGACTGGGGCTACGAGGTCGCCGAGGAGGAGTACGGCGACGAGGTCATCACCGAGGACACCCTCTGGGAGGAGCAGGACGGCGAAGCCGACGACGACACCCTCGTCGTCAACGATCGCATCGCCGACAACATGCTCCAGCAGCTGCTGACCCGCACCGACAACTACGACGTCATCGCGACGATGAACCTCAACGGGGACTACATGTCCGACGCCGCCGGCGCGCAGATCGGCGGCCTCGGCATCGCCCCCGGGTCGAACTTCGGTGACGGCCTCCTGCTGGCCGAACCCGTCCACGGCTCCGCGCCCAAATACGAGGGCCAGGACAAGGTCAACCCGACCGCCATGATCCTCTCGGGCCGCATGATGCTCGACTACCTCGGCTGGGACGACGCCGCCGACCTCGTCCGCGACGCCGTCGAGGAGACCATCTCCTCGGGCAAGGTCACCTACGACTTAGAGCGCCAGCTCGAGGACGCCGAGAAGCTCGCCACCAGCGAGTACGCCGAGGAAGTCGTCGCAAATATCGAGAAGCTCTCGTAGACGGTTTCGCATCCGCTCGCGGTATCTACCCGTCTCGATTTCTTTCGCTCTCGACGCCGATCAGCGCCGGCCAGATCGCGTCCGTTCGCCCGTCGAACCCCCTTCGATCGGCGGACGCTCGCGTTCCCCGCTTCGTAACACTCTCACTCCCGGCCGTCGTAGTCCCCGTCGATGGACGACCGCGACCTCGAGGTCAGCGTCGCGACGACCGACAGGGAACGAACGGACGCCTTCGACGTCCGCCACGAGGTCTTCGTCGAGGAACAGGGCGTCGACGAGGATCTGGAGTACGACGAGCACGACGAGACCGCCGTCCACTTCGTCGCGTACGACGGCGGTGGCGAACCGATCGGCGCGGCGCGACTCCGCGAGTACGGGGACGGCGTCGGCAAGGTCGAACGCGTCGCGGTCCTCGAGTCGCGCCGGAGGGACGGCGTCGGCCGCGCGCTGATGGCGGCCCTCGAGGAGCGCGCCGCCGCGATCGGTTTCGAGACGCTGAAACTACACTCGCAGACGCGGGCAGCCGAATTCTATCGCGACCTTGACTACGAGCAACGCGGCGAGGAGTTCGAGGAGGCTGGCATCCCGCACGTCGAGATGCGGAAGTCGCTGGCGTAAGAGACGTCTTGCGGAGAACGCTTACGGGCCATCCGCTCGAAGTGTCACCGATGCCGAACTCGGCACCACCATCACGATGGTCCGAATTTGACCTTCCCGAGCACAGTATCCTCTCGCTCGAGGAGTACGGCGAGTAGTCGACACCCCGTCGACCCGCCGGAGCGAGACGGCCACCGGTCGGCGTCCGCCGAGCGTCTGACTGGGTTTCAAGGGGCGAAGCGTTGGCGACTGGGGTATGGAACAGGACGTTCGCGTCCGTACCGATTCGATCACCGGTACGGTAACGACGGTACGGCGACTCGGCCGACTCATCGTCCCGCTCGCGATCGCGGCCGCCGTCACCGGCGGCGGACTGGTCGTTTTCTTCGCGGCGGTCACTGGACTGCTGCTGTGACACTTCGAGGAGAGGGCCGGCTCGAGGCGAAGCGCGATTACTCCGGCCGCCAGCTCGGGTCCTCCCGCGGCGGACTGAAGATGTCGACGCCACGGACGACCTCGTCGCCGCGGTTCTCCGCGGCGTGGGGCTGATCGCCGGGAATGGCGTAGGAGTCGCCGGGGCCGCAGACGATCTCTTCGCCGTCAGTCAGGAAGGTCAGTTCCCCCGCGCAGATGTACCCGGTCTGTTCGTGCGGGTGGCTGTGTTCCTCGACGACAGCGCCGGGTTCGATCTCGAAGTGCTGGACGTTCATCGAGTCGGTGCCGGCCAGCAGCGCCAGGTGGACGCCGTCGGCGGCCTCGGACGGTTCGCGATCGGTCAGGGAGACGCGTTCCATACGACCGTCGAACGACGATCTCATACATAATTTCACGGGTTCCGATCGATTCCGAAGTGATCCGACCGATCCGGACCGGACGGTCGGTTCGTCGCGGACGGATCGCAACCGGATGTCGTCTCGGACCGGCCGCGCACTGACGGCCGTCGCCGAGCGAGCTGCGGATCACTTTCGCCGCGCGTGGCGAAGCTTCAACTGTCCCGAGCGGCCACTGCGAGCCATGTACGCCGTCGTCGGCTGTAGCGAGTGCTCGAACCTCTGGATCATCGAGGGCCGCTCCGAGACGACCCAGTGTCCCCGCTGTGGCGCGCGGAAAGCCTACGAGAAGCGCAAGAAGTTCGTCGAGACCGACGACGCGGCCCACGCCCGCGACGTGCGCGCGTCGATGCTCGCTAATCGGCAGGGCGAGGGCGAGGCCTTCGCCGAACTCGACTCCTTCGACGCCCTCGAGGACGAGGTCGCCGACGGCGTCGTCGACGACGACGAGTACCTCGCGGAGTCGGGACTGGACGTCGACGCGGTCGACGCCGCCGGCGAGCGTGACCCGCGCGGGCCGACCCGCAGCGGGAGCAAACGCGAGATCGTCGAACGGGCCCTCGAGACCCTCGAGGAGCCGACCGAGGGCGAGGTCGTCGACTACGCCGCCGAGCGCGGCGTCAAACCGGAGTACGTCCGTGACGCCCTCGAGAAGCTGACCCGGCGCGGCGTCGTCAGCGAGAACGGCGGCCGGTATCGGTTGCTGTGATACGGCCTACTGTAACGATGTACCGGCGCAACCGCGACCGCTCTGCGGTTCGCCGGTACTGACTTACAGTAGACCGTACGAGTCTCCAGTCGCCGCTCCCCCCTACCGGCCGAGGTCCTCGTGGGCGCTCGCGAGGTGGTTCGACGCCAGCGCGCCCAGCAGGGAGAGTTCGCCGGCGAGCGCGCCGACGGCGATGATCTCGGCCAGCGCGTCCGCGTTCGAGCCGGGGGGATCGCCCCCGCCTCGGAGACCGAGCACCTCGAGGGCTTCGGCCTGGGTCGGTAGTTTCGTGCCGCCGCCGACGGTGCCGACCTCGAGGGAGGCCAGCGAGACGCTGGCGTAGAGGTCGGTGGTGCCGTCCTCGCGCTCGCGGGCGTCCATCGTCGTGATCGCGTTGGCGGCCTCGACGACCTGGGCCTCGTCCTGCCCGGTCGCGAGGAAGGCCGCGCCGACGACGTTGGCGGCGTGGGCGTTGAACCCTAGACTGCCCGCTTTGGCGCTGCCGACGAGGTTCTTTCGGGTGTTGGCCTCGGCGATGGCGTCGGCGGTCGTGTGGAGTCGTTCCTCGACCAAGTCGCCGGGGATCACGGCGTCGGCGGTGACCGAGCGGCCCCGGCCCTCGACGGCGTTGATCGCGGCGGGTTTCTTGTCCGAGCAGAGGTTGCCCGAGAGCGCCACGAGGGAGGCGGGGGTTTCGGCCTCGACGAGTTCGCAGGCCTCGCCGGTGGCGATCGTGGCCATGTTCATCCCCATCGCGTCCTTGGTGTCGTAGGCGAACCGCAGGTAGACCGAGTCGCCGACGACGTACGGCTCGACGTCGAGCAGTTCGCCGTGGCTCGTGGTTGACTCGGCGGCCTCGGCCAGCGCCTCGACGTTCTGGGAGACCCAGTCGACCGTCTCGGCCGCCTCGGCGACGCCGGCGACCCGAAACACCGGGGCGCGGGTCATCCCGTTTTTGGTCACGCGGGCGTCGGCACCGCCCGCGGCGCGGAGCACGCCCAGCCCGCGGTTGACCGACGCCAGCAGCGCGCCTTCAGTCGTCGCCAGCGGCAGGTAGCGGTCGCCGTCGGCCGCGCCGCCGTCCACCGGGACGGGCCCCACGACGCCCATCGGCACCTGCGCCGCGCCGATCATGTTCTCGATGTTCGGCTCCGCTTGCTCGGCGTCGAAGGCGTAGTCGCCGATCGCATCGAGGTCGGTCCCCGACTCGCGCTCGACCAGCAGCCGCCGGGCCGCGGCCGCGGCGTCGTGGTCGGCGTGGGACTCGAGTTCGTGGATGCGGAGCTCCCCCTCCTGGACCCGGTCGGCGAGGGTCTCGGGATCTGTCATGGGTGGGCAGAGACGGGGCCGGCCCCTAACAGTTGCTGATTGGCCGCGGTCACTCCGAGCCGAGGTCGAACGAGAGATCGCCGCCGGCGGCGCGGTATCCCGCGAGGCCCTCGTAACAGACCAGCGCCAGCAACGCGCTGATTCCGATCGCGGCGATGGCGAGTTCCCGAACGCCGTCGGCCTCGGCGGCGAACGCGACCGCGAACACGGCCGTCGCGAGCGCGGCGAACCGGAGCCGGCTCCGGGGACGGATCGGGGCGTCGGTCGCCGCGAGATACAGCTGCGGGAGGGCGACGGCGACGCCGGCGAACAGCAGTACCGCGACCACCGGGCCGTCGCGAAGCGAGACCCCGAACTGTCCCTCGAGGACGACCGAGACGGCGACCGCGAGGACGAACGCCAGCAGCGAGCCGAAGAGAACGCGGCCTTCGCGATCGAGCATACCGGTCGGTCAACGGGCGAACGGGTCAACGTTGCGCTCGGTTGCAGTTTCGGCGACAGCGAAATCGCAGTCGCAGGACCTCGAGACCGCCGGCCGAGCGTCGACCCGAGGGACCGCTCGAGGGGGTCGATTTTTGCCGCTGGATCGAGAGGACGGGAGCATGGACGTCGGACTCATGGTGACGGACTTCGGCGACGCAGACCTCGCGGACGTGGCCGTTCGCGCGGAGGACAGCGGCTACGACGCGGTCTGGCTCGGCGAACTCTGGGGGGAAAGCAGCGTCGTACAGGCGACGGAAATCGCCTGCCGGACCGACGAGATCGGCGTCGGCACCGCGATCGTCAACGTCTACTCGCGGACGCCGGCCGTCCTCGCGATGACCGCCGCTTCGCTCCAGCGAGCCTCGGACGGTCGGTTCACGCTCGGCGTGGGGACCAGTACCGCGACCGCCGTCGAGGGACTCCACGGGATGGACTTCGACCGGCCGGTGCGACGCGCCCACGAGGCGATCGAACTGGTCCGCGAACTGACCGCGGGCACCGGCGAACCGGTCGAGTACGACGGCGAACTGCTCGAGGCCTCGACGTTCCCGTCGATCGAGGCGTCGGTGCCGATCTACCACGCCGGGCTCGGCCCGGCCAACCGCCGGGTCGTCGGCCGGCTCGCCGACGGCTGGATTCCGCACAACGTCCCGTTCTCGCGGCTCGAGGCGGCCTTCGAGGAGGTCGCGGCGGCCGCGCGGGAGCGCGACCGCGACCCCGAGGCGATCGAGATCGCGCCGTACGTGCCGGCGGCGGTCAGCGACGATCCCGACGAGGCCCGCGAGACGCTGCGGCGACACGTCGCCTACTACGTCGGGAGCGGCGAGGGGTACCGCCGTGCGGTCGCGACCGAGTCCCCGGAC
>SDGW01000181.1_pt1 | contig 26895 bp, 17 predicted proteins | sample 2873831 | NCBI WGS metagenome assembly SDGW01 (sample SAMN08132700, study PRJNA421101) | hypersaline lake metagenome | isolation source: celular fraction 0.22 microns magnesium sulfate-rich crust from ephemeral... | place: Spain: Penahueca Lagoon, Toledo | collected 2011-07 | reverse complement strand
CCGATAGTCACGGCGGTATGTGGCTGTCAGCGACCACTGGCAACCAAGCATTTCAGGTCGTCGACAGCCTGTCTCGGGGCACTCGCCAGACTATCCCGCAACTCGTCGTCGGGAGTAATCGTCGACCATATGCTACTGTCCACTGCCGGATGGGGTTATAATGAACACAACTACTGAACAAACTTAGTGAACATTTGGCTACACTGCTTGCAGACTTCGAGGTCGAAGCTACATTACAAACGACCCGCTGTGTACAACCATTGGAAACAGACGGTAGTCAGGTGGCGATTACGAGCGAAGCGCCACGACTGGAAAAACGGCCACCTCTTCGATGGAACACAGCCGGTCACGCCATGCCACAGCATCGTTCACCGGACATACCAACAAGACGATCCTCCGGGAGCGAGGCCTTGAACTCGTGTTCCGAACCATCAAAAAGACGTGCTGTGTCTCGGACTGGTGTAAGTTCGCGGTCGACGGTGGATCGCTGGCGAGGACGTCGATGAAGATGCACCGGGTGTGTTACTCGACGGACGCACTCGACTGGGGGATCTCCACGCCAACGTTAGCCAGCTGGCGAGTCCGCTCAAGCGGTTCAGAAAGCAGGGCCTTGGTGACACACGGTTCTATCACAGCGGACTACTGCCACAGGAGTTCGTGCCCGACTTCTTCAGCATCACACGGAGATGAGCTACGCTAATGTCGGTAATTGGTCCGTGCTCAGTCCTCGCGGACGTTCTCTGTGGCTTCAGCGACGATCTCATCGGACAGTCGAAATCGACGAGTTGTACGTCTCTGCGGAAAAAAGGCTGCGAGCGCGAATTAAGACTCGCGCTCGCGTGGCTTGTCTGCGCGTGGGGCAGAACAATATTACGGCGATAAGCCACCCGTGTCCATTATCGCAGACCGCGGTACCCGACAGCGGTACGTGATCCCAGCGAAAGCCGCTGACGAATCGACGATTCGACTCCTGCTGGGTGACCGCCAACACGAGTTGCTAACCGTTATACCGACGGCTTTCGAGCCTACGAACCAACTGAATCGCACGACGTATTTGACCGTGAATACGTCGTCCACAGCGACGGAGTACACGTCAATACCTGCGGGAGCCATGCGTAGCTGGTGCGAGGGTGGCTCTCACTGCATCGAGGGATCTCTAAAAACAAGTTGACACAGTACCTCAGAGCGTTCCAACTACGCCGAGAGCTGTATCGAAAGCCTGGTCGAGATGCCCTCAAACAAGCTGTTCGAGCGACGCTGTGAAATCAACAATGTGCTACGTAAGAGCGAATTCTCTTAGCCTGTGTGTCTAAAGGTACAAAATCCAAAAAGCACCAACTCTCACCGCAGTTCCAGCCGCAAGGTACTGGTATCGATATCGCTGAAGACGAAGTCCCGGAGATAATCAACAGTCGGGTCGATGTGGTCGATGCCGACTGCGATGACGAGAGTGTGGTGGTCGGCTGTGAACTCGGTTCGACGAGTTCCTTCTTGGTGAACTGTGTCTGTGGTATTATCATCACCTGGAGCTCGATAGCGGATTACCCGAATCGATATTTTTGAACGAGAGGCGTAATCTCATCCATGACGACGTCTTTGTCGACGTAGTCCCAGCCCGAGATGCCCTTAACGTTCTTTGAGGAGTTAACCTGGATGCCTTCTCCTTCGTCTTTCTCCATTCGGTGTCTGAGGACGAGTGGTACGATCGCTTCTTCGACGACCTCTTTCGGCATTGGTATCCAGCCCTTTATCGAGGCTCCCGAGCCGAGATAGAGTTTGGCAACTGACTGGCTTGGTGGCTTCGTGTACTCTGACGGCTTTTTCAGCATGTCGGTCTGGCTGGCGTTGTCAGCGTCGGCCCCGGTGTCGTCGCCGTCATCGAAGTCGCCCAACCGCCCGCTACTCTGTTCGTCAGTCGGAGAGTCTTGGTCTGGGAGGTCTTGTTGAGAGCTCGCCTCGGCTTTCTTTTGCTTGCTCGCTTCTGCAGCTTGCTCTCTGTCGACACTCGACCAGAACTCAGATAGTGTTTCAGGTAGCGATTCAGGGTCGACTGGTTCGAACTCCCGCTGCTCGTCTGGGGAGAGATTCGACTTCGCGCCGTCCCAGTCGTCTGATCCGTATCGATTATCGACGAGAAGCCGAACACCTACATCTTCGGTTCCTCTGATGACTCGGCCGATTGCCTGTCGCGCCTTGCGAACCGCCGGGATTTTGATCGCGGTCTCGAACCCGCCTGCGGAGTTAACCCGCTTGCTGTAGGCGTATTTGACGGCCTTGATGCGCTCCGATCGGGTATCGATTAGCGGGATACCAACGACTGCACAGCAATGCAACTTCGAACCGTCGTAGTCGACGCCTTCGGTGATTGTCCCGCGAGTGGAAGTGAACATAACAGCGTCTTCCGAATCGTCGAAGAACTGCTCCAAGAGCCGGTTCGTTTCTTCATTGGTACTGGACTGATCGAGGAATAGCTGTTTTGAAGTCCTGCTCTGGAGCCACTCGTAGGCCCATTCTGCTTCGGCATACTTCGGCATACAGATCAGGACGTTGCCCTCCGACTCAGCGATGTCCTTGAGCGTGTTGGCGTACTGCCGGCGGATCTGCGTCATGGCAGCGTCGTCGGTCGTAATCGACCCTCTGTTCCGTGCAGTGTACTTCGGTAGGTCGACGACAGCCGACAGCCGGTTCTCCTCGGGGAATCGAAGTTCGAACTGATCGAAAGCCCACGGTCGAACATCATCAGTTGTGTCAGTGAGTTCGTCGTGCGGGGGCACAGAGTCAATCCCGACTGCCTGGACAAACGCGTCGGCAGGGCTGAGAGTCGCACTCATCAAGATGCCTCCACCGACTTGGCAGAGGATCGTCTGTAGCGGCTCGGTCGGAATGCAGTTGAACAATTGGAACTTCGGCGTCCACTCACGAACCCACCCTGGGTACTCTGCAGGGACGTTCTCTTTCCGGCTTGGCTCCAGGATGAGCTCGCGATGGTAGTCGATGACGTCACAGGTCGCCCAGTCGTAGCAGAACTTCCCGATCCCGATACCCTGCGGTTCGCGGTCGTAGATACCCGCTTCATCGTAGTAGTCGAACAAGATGTCGAGAGCCTCGAAGACGCCGTATGCCTTCTTCATCAACGCCTCGGCGTTATCGAATCGGCTTTTCACTTGGCGGATTAGGAGACCGTCTGCGTTGGGGAGCTCGACGTTCGTAAGTGGCTTTTCCTCCTCGCTGGCTCCGTTATGTTCGACGTGCCGTTGCCACCCTTGTGGATATTCGTCGTTGAGATGGTCTGCTGCAAGCTCGTTGAGCTTCTGTTTCAGGAATATCAGCAGCTCCTCGACGGCCGGGAGATCTGCCTTCTCAACCGTGTCGAATGGGACTTCATCGAGTGAGGCTTCTGCGAGTTCGGCGGCGAGTTCTAACTGGTCTGAATCAAGGTCGGGCGTCGGACTTTTGCTGATCTCGCCGTTCACGTAGGCTTTTGCTATTTGTACGTCTGCAATTGCTTTATCCAGCGTGTAGATGTCGAGACTCGTCGAAAGCATATCCCGAACCTTCCCCTCGATCCGGTGGGCTTCATCGACGACGACAATCGTTTCCTCATCGAACAGCCGGATCTTCGTATCAGTCAGCCGTCGTGTCTGGGGGTCGAATAGGTGGTTGTAGTTACCCAGCACGACGTTGGCTTCACCGGCGAAGTGCGACATCGCCTCGTGTGGGCAGACGCCTTCACTCGCTGCGAGCTCAAAGAGCGTCTCCCGGTCGAGCACGTTCCCCTCGGCGTCACAGAAGCCAAACGACGGGTAGCCTGGTGCGAAGAATGACGCATAGAACGGGTCGAACTTCCCGCTGTCGTTGGGATCGAGTTGCTGGAGTCCCATCTCCTGTAGTTTGTCGGTATCGACGATATGCCGCGTATGAGGGACAACGTCAGGGAATGGAGTCTTGACGCCGTCGACGACCAACTGCTCGTAATCGTCGTCGTTCTCTTGCTTGTCGATCAGGATCTTCCGAACAGCCTTTGCTCGGATCGGGTCGTACGGAGTTGCTTCGCGGCGCTGTTCTGCGTCAGTCGACGCTTTCGACCAGTCGTAGTCGTGGTAGGCCGACGCTGGTGGGTTCATGTCTTCCGGCCAGTCGACCGGGATGTCGCTGTTGAACTTGATGATCTCTCGGGTTCGCTTGCGGAGGTCGTCTGACCCTTCCGAGATTCCCTTCCGATCGAAGGGTGGGAGATCGACAAACGCGTACGGCATCATGTCGCTTTTTCCCTTCATGACGACCGTGTTGACGTCGTCGACGTCGCCTGGAAGCGACTCACAGACACCCCGCATCTCGTTGATGAACTGCCGGAGTTGCTGTTTGTTCGGAGTCACGACGACTGCTCGGCTGTAGTCTGGGTAGTCGTCGTTCCGCATTGCTTCGAGAGCGGCTGTGACCGCGATAAGCGTCTTGCCAGTCCCACACGGCCCTTCGAGTGCGTAGAAACCGTTCTCCTCAAGCAAACTGAGGAACCGCTCGATGCCCTCGTACTGATCAGCGTAGGCTGCATCATAGCGGAAGTAAGGGCTCCATGAGGCGTCACTTTCAGATACAGAGACCATCTCTGAAGACGCCGTCTGGTCATCAGATACCTCGGTGCTGGCGGCGGTGTTTTCAGACGGCATTTGTTATCCGTCCTATTTGACCGATGGTGTTAATGATTTATTGGTTCTCCAGCTGTTTGGGGGTGGTTCATCCCTCCTGAACCAAGTCAGTCTGTGGCAGACAGGTCGATTACGAACAGTTCGACAGTAGTATATCGTTCGAGATCCTTGTCGATTGTCTTCCAGTAGAGTGATTCTACGGACCATAGACAACCACATCTTAACCAACTAACCTCTGATATCGTGTTCCAGTGTTGGTTAACACGACTTCAGCGGTCCCCTGTTCGATGTGGGTCCGGAGCAAACAGATTCATTGGTTAATCACACCCCGGTATCGATGTGTTGCGGAGCGGCAGTAGTTACTCAACTGTCGCCACACTCAAAGGTCGGTCGCAGAACGTTGTGTGTGGGCTCCGTGGTCTGCACAGACCTTTTCGACACGATCTGCTACCGAGCTGGCTTCCTCGCCGTCGACGTGGATGATCAATGTGGGACGATCAGGGGAGCTTGTATCGTTGATGAGTGAGATTGATTTGAATTCGGTAGGTTGTTTGTAAGGTGTGAATTCATCATCAACTTTGTCAGCGAGATCTTCAAGAGAGGTGATAGAATCGGTTGTCATAGGCGTATTGTCGAGAGAAGACGATTAAAAGTTGAGCCACTTGAGGTTGGTCGACTGGGTGTAGATGCCCCACTGACAAGATTCTAATCGAGTACTAGCATTACCTGACTACGATTTTGAGCGAAACGAAACCTTCGATTATTCCATTTAATTTCTCGATAGTTTTATGGTAGAAAACCGACACCTCCGCTGGCGATAAGTCGCTATGGGTTTCGGATCGTAGCCCTAGTGACAGAAAGACAGACTAAATATTAAAACGATCCTGAAATTCGCATAAGGACTAAATCACAGGAGAATAACACAACTATTGCCGGGGGCGGCCCTCCAAAGACCCCCATACCCCCGGCATTTCATGCTAATTTGTTCACTATATAATATTCTATTGATTCAATAGTTTGTCGAGTGAGCGAATTAAGGCATAACTCGATTAGATCTCAGAAGTCTGGAACTCACCACAGACACTCAAAATCGGTTTTCAATCAGTAGCTGAATTACATCTGGTGCATCCAATTCCGTCTTTATTTGATCTGAGGAGATTGTTCTGTGTGAGTTTTTGACTACACGATGGACACTGTACTTCATCTGTTATTCCAATACCGCTCCCATATCCGACAGTCATACTCTGTGTGATTTCGCCCGACAGAAATTCAAACTCAATTTCTCCGCGCTCGTACTCGACTTCTGTTACAGTCAATGGGCGCACCCTCACATTAACAGCATGCCTCTGTCGGATCTCTTGTTGTTTCTCGGGAAACCCCTGCTCCCGACGCTTGCGTAGGTCGGTGAGTTCCGAGTCGACCTCTTCGTATTCTGATTTGAGCTCTTTTCGTTTTTTTAGTGCTTGGACTCGGTCGTCCTGCTCACCGGTGTTGATCGTCTCTCTCAGATCATCTATTTTTGACGAGAGGTTCGAGTGTTTCTCTTCGATTTCTTCCAAGCGTTGTTGTTGCATTTGGCGGTATTCTTCTACCTCTGCGTCAGCTGCTCTGGAGGCTTCCTGATGGATCTCATCGACAGTCTCCTGCATCCGGTCGACCAGCTCCTGGCGAGCCAGATCGAGAAGCGGTTGTACGTCTGATTCTGTGAGTTCAGACTGCGTGCTTTGGCCTGTATCCCCAGACGACGTGGAAATCTTGAGAAACGTATCTTCGAGTTGTGGTAGAACCTCTTCAGAGTGGGTATCGACAGCGATTGCACGGAGGAGTTCGCTCTGATACTCACTTACCGTCTCAATGCTCACTTGGAAGAGAACTACAAGTGCAGTACGGTCATAGTACGGGGTAAAACAGGAATCAACTAATTCAACATCCCCGTTCTGAATCCACGCTGGAATCTTGGTTTCTGTGCGCTCTGTATTAATCGATATTTTTCCCGTTGGGGCCTGCTTACTAGCTTCTGTAAGAAGTTGTTGGAAGAATTGGCTGTCTGGATAAAGCGGTTCTTGATTGCTCTCGTCGCGGACTACATCTTCCCCACAGTAGAGAGTGAGTTCTCCCGAAAATAGATCTGTATCTACGTCAGTTGGAACCACCACGTCCCATCTGTCTCCTTCTTTCTCAATCTTGCATCCAAGAGAACAAAGATATTGGTCGGTGAACCGTTCCACAACAGACTGCGTCACGGAGAGTGCTGCGTCAGTCATCGCTCGCCCCCAGATCGAAGCCGTCGAATACGCCGCTATTGAACTCCTCTAACTTGTCTGCAAGATCGCGTTGTTCTTGCAGGTCGACGGCCATGTCGTCGAAGTCATTCTCAAGATCGACTTCTGAATCTGCTGTGACCAACCGTTCAAATATCTCGTCTTCAAAGCTTGTTCCAGACTCCTCCAACCGACTCAGTATCGCACTCATCTCCCCGATACTCTGTTTGAATAGATCGATTTTGTGGTAGAGTCGGTCCAGAACGTACTCTTCGACGGTATCTTTCAACGCCATATTGAAAATGAATACGCTGCGCTTCTGGCCAATCCGATGGATGCGGCCAATACGTTGTTCGACACGCATTGGATTCCACGGTAGGTCGTAGTTCACCATGATGTTGCAAAACTGGAGATTTCGGCCTTCGCTCATCGCGTCAGTCGACACAAGGACGCCGCCGTCTTCCTCAAAGTTCTCAACGATATCTTCTTTCTCCTGGCTAGAATGACCACCATGGAACGAGTGGACAGTGTAGCCCTCTGCGGCCAGTCTCTCAATTACCTGCCGCTGGGTGGCTCTGAACTGCGTAAAGACGATCACACGACCTTTCTCAACGTTATTGCGGGCTTCCTCAACGATGTCAAGTAACCGTTCTTGTTTGGTGATCGTGTCGACGTTGTCGATTAGATCCAAAATCGATTCTAACTCGTCTACGTGTGTGAGCTCCGATTGCTCACCAAGCCGTTTTTCGATGGTTCCCTTGAGTGCTGCAGGGCTGCTGACGACCTCCTTTTGCAAAAGCATCAACACCAGCTTTTGACCCTCATCCTGGCTGTATGCACCCTTGACGTACTCGGAGACAGCTTGGTAGAGCTCTCGTTCTTCGGGAGAGGGATCGAACTTTCGTGTATCAATCGTTCGTTCGGTGAAATCAATGTCTGTGTCTGCCCGTCGGTTCCGAATCATGACCTTGTTGAGCCGGTCTTGCAGCTCATCTCGGTTGACAAGCGTCTCCTGATTCCTATTTACAAAATACTGATGGAAGACATCGCGTGTCCCAAACAGTCCTGGACGGAGCAGCGAGACAATATTGTAGAGGTCGGTCAGTTCGTTCTGAATCGGCGTCGCCGTCAAAAAGAACGCGTAGTTGTACGACAGGCGGTCGATGAGGTTGTAGCGATCTGTCTCTTCGTTTTTGACGTAGTGAGCTTCATCAAGGACAAGCACATCCCAGTTCCGCTTGAGGACTATTTCTCGATGGCGGTCGCTCTTTGCGGTATCAATGCTGGCAATGATGTATGGGTGGTCGTCGAACCCGTTGAACTCGTCGTCGTAGTTGCAGACAAAGTCAAGTCCAAACTTTTCGCGAAGCTCTGCTTGCCACTGTTTGGCCAGTTGTGCCGGTGTCAGGATGAGAACGGAGTCATTCGTCTCCCGGAAGTGCATTTCCTTGAGAATCATCCCGACCTCAATTGTTTTCCCCAATCCGACCTCGTCGGCGAGCAGTGCTTTGCCGTCCATCTGAAATAGGGCTCGGTATGCTGCGTCGACTTGGTGTTCGAGCATCTTGACTGAGTTTTCATCAAGCTGTTTCAGAGAACGGAGTTCAGAGTCGGGTTGGCCTGCCTGGAGTCGGACTGCTTGGACTGATTGTGTATGTGCTCCGCCAGCGGAGTCTTCAGATAATGAATCGAGAACGTCGTCTGCGGATTCGTGTGTGACCTCAATGTCGACGAGGTCGTAACTGCTCATGAGAGAGCACAATCAGGAAAGTATAAAATAGGTTGTGTGAATCGATCATATTATGATGTCGTATTGACTCTGGAACGATATGTCGGCTGAAAATTATTGTTGGAACTGTGGTGAAACAATTTCACGAGATCAAGATACGTGTGCAAACTGTGCTGAACCACAAGTAGAAAAGAGTCCTCGGTTTGCTGCATTACTCAATTTTAGTTTACCTGGTGCAGGATACATATATTTACGAGAGACAAAGAAAGGAATTCTCTGGGGACTAACTCTAGCAGCACTTGGGTATTCCGTGGTTGGCTTTGTTTTGGCTGTTCCATTGTGGCTGTTCGGAATTTACTCTGCTTATAAAAAAGCAAAGCAGGACTTCAGATAAGGTATACTAGAGTCTGAAATACAACTATATTGATCACCAGATCGAATTCTCAGTAGTATCATAGTGTTTATTGCGCCATACTGATGTGTGTTTAAGTATCACAAATGGCAGAAACAGGAACCCTGTCTACAACTCTCGACGATACGGTTACTCTCAGCCGTGAGCTCCGAGAAGACGGACAGATTGACGGTCAAGTAAAACTCTACAATGTCGACGACGACAACGAGTTCGAGTCGAACGCTGAGCTCTTTTTTGATCGTACGTTGATGACGCAGGGGCTTCGAGAGGCGTTGTCTATCTTACGTGATTCACTCCGAGGGGATGATCCACGAGGAACGCATATTCTCTACGGTCCGTACGGTAGTGGGAAGTCCCACCAGATGGTTGCACTGTACCACTGTTTCAACAATCCTGCGGCTGCGGGTGCGTGGGGTAACGAGGAAATCGATGGATTCGAAACTGCCCTTCCGGATTCCGCGATCCCGGTAACGGTCGCCATACAGAACGAACAGTACGAATACCTCTGGGAGCCGCTCTTCGAGGCACTCGATTATAATGCGGGTACGTTTGAGTCGGGTGGTTATCCCGATATGCAGACGATTCAGGAGGCAGTTGGCGACGAGACTGTTGCACTGTTCGTCGACGAACTTGAAGATTGGTTTGATACTCTACAGGGAGACCGGAAAAGTGCCAACAAAGGGTTTCTCCAGGCACTGCTTGAATCGACTGCCGTCTCTGATTTAGAGCTGTATACAATCGTTTCCGTCCTGAGAGAAGATTCCGAGGTCAATGATATCCTCAACCGAGAGCAAGCGGTTGAGGTCAATATGAATAATCAGGTCGACAAGCGGGAAGTGCTCCACCATCGACTGATTGATGATGTGAAGGAAGGTCCTGCACGTGAGATAGTCAATGGCTATTTCGATGCCTACGATCAGTCAGACCACGTTGACCTTCCAACTGACCTCCTCTCGGAGATGCATGATCTCTACCCGTTCCATCCAGTGCTGCTGGACGCGCTTGAGACGCGCTACTACGCCGATGAGGGGAACCAGAACACGCGGGGGATGATCTACCTCTTCTCAAAAGTTCTCCTGGAGATGCAGGATCAGACGGATCTGATCACCCACGGTGATATCGACGCAATCGAATTCGAAGACGAATTGGCGAAGATCAACTACGAGCGGCTGAATGCGGCAACAGGCGATATCAAAAACCGTATCGATGAAGATGCGGTCCCCCACGGGCGTCGGATTCTGAATACGATCCTGCTGTACTCACTGAAGCCGAGTGAGGGCGAAGGTGGATACGTCTCGGAGATCGTGATGGGCGCGTACCAATCGGGTGATTTGGTCTCCGATGTCGTCCTCAATCTCGAACGACTCCATGGTGTCGCGTGGCACCTTCACAAGCTCAACGGGAAGTACGCGATCCGCGACAAGCAGAACCCGAACGCACTCATCCGTAACGCGGCCGTCGATGTTTCAGAGACCGCAGCAAAAGCCGAGATTGCGGACTTCATCACCGATATTTTCGGTACAAACGCATCTCCGGTTGGCTTCCGAACGAACGACATCCGGGAGATCCCTGACGACCGTGAAATCAACGTCGTCGTGAAAGATGACCAGTGGACTCAGGACGAAGTCAAGAAGGTCATTACGAACGATGGGCGTGGGCGCGAGTGGCGCAACACGGTCGTGTTCGTTCAGCCGTCCGGTGACAAAGCCATCGAGTCTGGAACGCGATACATCGACAAGGCACGGTACATCGAAGGTGCTCGGCAAGTGCTCGCTGACGAGTCGCTTGACGATGAGATCCGTGAGTCGATTCAGCGGATGAAGGATCAAGAGGAGAACGAACTCCGAGAAGAGCTTCAGCTGCTTTATGGGGAGGTCCTCGACGGTGACGACCTGCTCAACGAGTTCGACCGCGCTGCGCCGATGGACCTCGATGTGTACGTTCTGGATGGTGCTGAGCTCGATGCGTCGAACATTGCGGACTCTGCAGCCGCGGACCCCTACGACCTCCAGACACATATCTGGGATATCGCCGAAGACCTCTTAGAGCGTCGCGGCGAGATCTCGGTCGACGACATCTACGAGCAGTTCCTCCGTGATCCGGAGCTGCCGATCCCGGGTAGTTCCAACGATGTACTGAACGCGACTGTCGAGGCACTGAGTGACAAACCAGTGCTCGCTCGTGACGACAAGGGATTCCGTGACGATCTCTCGGGGAGTTCAATAGATACGGTGCTCGTCCAGCAGGACGATGTCGACCTCTGGGGCGTCGACGATGTCGAACAGGAGCTTCGCCAGCGATTCGGCAGCGGGACAACGGCACTCGATATTGGCGACCTGGAGCTCGAACTCGTCGAGGACGGTGAAATCTGGATCGATGGCGACAGTCACGATGTCGTCATGCGAGCTATCGGTCGACTGAACCGCGACGATCAGTACGTTATCGTGCGCGGCAACGAGATCCTAGACAAGCCGCAGTTGGATGCGACGCTCCGCGATGTTGGGAGTGCGACGGTCGTCGGGGCGAGCAATCTGGTCGACCGGATCGAGGAGGCGATTACGGCGGAGGGGTACGCCAATCTCGATACGATCATCAGCGAGGTTCGGGCCGACGAAACCGTGTTCCTGCCGCCGGACGAGACCCAAACTGCGGCTCGGGAGGCGGTCAACGACTACCTGATCGACGACTACGTGCTGGAGGCTGGTGGTCGGTATCTGGAGTCACTGGGTGATCGGGAGCCGACGACGGTCAAGATCGTGCCGACGGTCTCCGACCGGATCGGTGGGCAGATCCTCGACTATCTCGGTGAACTCGCGCTGGACGACCAGTTCACCGTGAGCAAGGTCGCAGACCGGTTCGACAGCACGGTTTCCGAGGACATGATCCAGACGTATCTGTTGCAGAACCTCGGTCGTGAGGACGAGCCGAAGTACGTCGTTGGGCCGACGGGATCGGAGTCAGCCTCGGACTGGGTGCCGGGGTATCCGTTCCGGATTCCCGATACAAAAAAGACGACCTGGCGGTTCGAGTACAACGGCGACGACGTGGCCGCGATGCGGAAGAAGTGGCGCAGCGAGCATCAGACGGGCACCGTCGACTACGGTGACGTGACGTTCATGTTGCCCGATAAGGAGGGTGTTCCCGGGGCGTTGCAGGGGACTGTCGATGTCGACCGGACGCAGGTCAGTCTGACGTTGCGGTCCGAGCAGGACTATACGAAGGTTCAGGACTTGTTTGAGCGGATGCCGGACGAAGCATCAAGTCTGAAGATCGAGATTAGCTTCCAAAAATAAAGTCTCTTATCTGTTTTTAGCTGCCTCCTCGCATTGATTCCTGTAGCTCTGTAGGAAGTGATTTAATTTGTGCCCATCGGATAACATATTGTGCCAACTTCACCAATTCTGTTAATCTTGTATCGTCTGTTTCCTGATTTGATTCACCATCTTGATCGGCTTTATCACTATTCCCCAAAAGATCTGACATTGTGGGAACCGTGGTATTCATATCTATTGTCATTATAGTGAAAAGACGAAGCGTATAAAAGGAAGTCATGACAAATATAATTATTTCTGCGGCCAAATGTAACAAAGCATCTCCAATATCAATTGCATCAAATATTGTTGATGGGATTTGTTCGACAACCCATACAGGTAGCGAGAAGTCCGGTAAGCTAATTAAAAATAATACAGGTAAGAAAATTCCAAACGATGCTAACTTCATGCTAGTAGATAGAACATACGTTCCAAAATCTCGTTGCAAGAAGTCTGCTGTCAGATCACTCTCCACAACATTAATACCAAAATCATCCAACTCCGCATCGACTATTTCCATTATTGTGACTAATGAGAAAATATTTTTTCCTGTTAGGTCGTTAGGACGGGCTCCTGCAATATTTTCATCTCGCGTTCGTCGATTTCTGTCCAACCACGCACTGATCCTTTCGTTTTCATCTAAAATATCATCAAAATAATAGTGGTTGTCTGCCTCCTCGATAGGCTGATCCATTAATTCTGAATATAGAATTCGATCATTTCCGTTGTCCCTGTAGAGTAAATTATATTCAAGCTCTTCAACAGCATTTTGTAATATTTCTATTTGATCTCGGGAAGGTTCTGCAGAGAGTAAAGAAAAGTCTGATAGGACATATGAGATACCAGATGTGAGTGCCCAAACGCGAGCAGAAACTGGGTTGATCTGATCGCTTGCCCAGTCCTCAACTGAAGATACGTCTTCTAACTCGTATCTTATATTATCATAGTCAATGTCTGAAGAGTCCTTAATTGTTCGTGCTATTGTATCCATAAGTGGCTGATATTTTTGTTTGAGATCTACCGCCTCTTCCCTTGCTTTGTCAGTACGTCTACGCCGACGTTCTCTGCGGCTCAAATGTGTAGATACAGTAAACGCAATTGTCAGTCCAATAATTGCTGCAGAAGCTTGAGCTATGGTTGAATAATACCATTCCGGAGAGATCATGTTCTCCCTCCCAACTTTACGTGTATTAAATTACCTATCTTTCTCTAATAAACAATGTTGACAATTTCTAATCAAAATCAGTGTGGCTAATTTTATTGGTTATATGTCACTATTTCCTGATCAAGACGAGAGAACGCACACTTATCAGGCTCGTCTATAATCATCCCAGTATACTACATATGGCTGAAGAATCTGGCTCACCACCACCCGAGAGCGAACGGACGGAACTGCCCATCGAGCGGGGATTCCCTATCGAGCGCGTGAACGAAATCGCCGAGAAGGAAGGTCGGGCGAAGATGTACTACCGCCCGATCTACACGATGCATAAGTGGTGGGCCCGTCGACTCGGCTGTGTCTTTCGAGCCATTTCTCTCTACACCCTTCTGGACGACCCCGAGAAAGTCAGCGTCTTCGAGCCCGGCCACGAGGACGAAACGCTTGCTGGCTGGGGAGACGACAATGGCGACCAGATCGACATTGCGTCGCTCATGGAGCGCGTCGACATGTCCGACCCCGAGAGCCTCTGGGAGCTGTATCCGAAGGACGTTCGCGTCGAGGATAAGAAGGTCCTCGATCCGTTCATGGGCGGCGGCACGTCGCTCGTTGAAGCCTCGCGGTTCGGCGCGGAGGTCGTCGGCAACGATCTGAATCCGGTTGCGTGGTTCGTGACGAAGAAGGAACTCGAAGCCGGACAGACCGATGTCGAGGAACTTGAGGAAGCCTTCGAACAGGTCAAAGAGGATGTGGCCGACGAGATCACGCAGTACTACAAGACGCCCTGTCCGAACGGCGATCACGATGCCGACGTGATGTACAACTTTTGGGTGAAAGAATTAGATTGTGTCTCCTGCGGGCATACAGTTCCCTTATTTAAGGACTACCGCGTGGCGAAGGGGCGTTACGAAAATGACGACAAGTACAATGTTCTTTGTCCAGATTGTGAGGCAGTCACTTTTGTAGATGATTGGCAGTCTGAGTGTATCTGTAACGACTGTGGGCACGGGTTTACGCCCAAAGAAGGGAACGTTTCACGAGGTGGGAAGTACAACTGCCCAGATTGTGGTCAAAAGTACGGGATTACCGACGCGATTCAAGAGCAAGGTGGGTACAATCTACGTCTATATGCTCTGGAATATTACTGTGCCCACTGCAATGAAGCAGGTGAGCCAAAGGGAGTTCAAAAAGGATACAAGCGCGTTGAAGATGTTGACAGAGAACTATATGAAGAAGCAGAATGTGAATGGGAAGAGAATGTGGGACTGCATGAGTATGTTCCAAATGAAGAAATCCCGAGAGGAGCGGTCACTGCGTCGTCGTCAGTAAATGGAAATGACGTGTTTGAACATGGATACGAAAATTGGCAAGATCTGTTCACAAAAAGGCAGCTTTTATCTTTATCAAAGCTACTGAAATCTATCGAAAAAATACAAAATGAGAATGCTAGGGAGTACCTCCTACTGGCATTTTCTGATTCAATTCGCTATAATAATACCTTCGTCACATACAATAATGGGTATAATAAAGCAGATCATTCATTTAAAACAAATTCATTCGTACCTACAATGTCTCCTGTTGAAAATAATGTCTGGGGGACAGCATTCGGTTCTGGTCCATTTACTACAGTCTGGGAGAGAGTACTGAGTGGAGTAGAGTACGCCAATTCGCCATCTGAACGATACGTTATAAATGGCGAAACTAACGAGGCCTCAGGATATCCAGCAATGGGTTCGAACTTTTCACTTTCTCTCGGGGATGCAAGACAATTAGAAGCAGAAGGTGAATTTGACGCGGTAATCACAGATCCTCCTTACTATGACAATGTAATGTATTCAGAGATAGCCGACTTCTTTTATGTTTGGCAGAAAATTCTACTTGAAGATAAATACGATGGTTTCAGTGCAGAAAAAACACCGAGAGCCGAATCAATCGTTACTAATCCCTTCCTGAATAAGACTACTGAAGATTTCGAGGACGAGATCGGCCAAGCCTTCGACACTATTCGTCACACTCTCAAAGATGACGGAGTCCTAGCCTTCACATATCATCATAGTGATTCTGAGTCTTGGGGAGAACTCCTGGAATCGTTGTGTAATGCTAAATTTGAGGTGACTGCGACATATCCACTTACCGCAGATATAAACAAATTCATCGGAGGAGAAGCAGTCTCGTTTGATATTGCTATTATCGCTCGCCCAATCAATGATACGGAATCAGCCTCCTGGAAGTCACTCCGCCGCGACATCTACCGCACCGCCCGCCAGACCCGGAGCCAACTCGAAGCCAACCGCGATCTCTCTCGCGGCGACATCGGCGTCATGGAGATGGGGGCCTGTTTCCGCGAGTACTCTAAGCACCACGGGAAGGTCCAGCGCGACGGCGAGATCATGACCGCCAAGGAGGTCGTCCAGGAGATCTACGGCATCATCCAGGAGGCCAGCGACATCGGCGTCGAGGACGTGTTCATTGACCTCCTGGACACCGCCAACGTCTCCTACGACGACGTGAACAAGCTCTGCCGTGGGACCAACGCTACGCCGGAAGATCTCAAAGGGACCAGCCTCTACAACCAGGACGACGGCTTCGCACTCGGGACGTGGGACGACGAGAAACGGCAGGCCTACATCCAGGAGCGGGTCAACGGCGACGACGGCGACCACCTCTCGAATCTCGACAAGCTCCAGTTCCTCCGCTACCGCTACGAGAAGGGTCAGGCCGTCCAGAATTACGTCGACAAGTGGGGCGTCGATGACGATCTCCGTGAGCTGGCTGGTCGACTGGCCGATGTGACCGGCGACGATGCCTACACGCGAGTGCTCGGGGATCGGGATATCACGAGCTACTAGTCAGTCTGATTCGAGGCCACCAGCCCCCTCAATTGCCGCTTCGTCGAGGTACTTACAACCTCCAGGGAATACAGGACGACCAGCATACTCGATGAGTTCTATTTTGAGACTGTGTATCTCTTCTTTCAGCAAATCTAGTGTCTCAGCAGCTTTTGCAGCATCTGCATACGGGTCTTCGTTGACGTTGATCTTGCTTACAGTCTCTTGTATCGCTTCTGTAGCAAGATCACATGCTTCTTGTTCAGAAATCTCATCCACTGATAGCTCGTCATGCGTCACGCAATATATAGACTGCTTACTCCTATTTCCCGACATAAACCGCAGTTCATTTTGTTCTTTGGAAGAATATGCGCGGTCTTCAAAGGTTCTTATTACGGTTTTAAGTTCCTTATCCCAATCCTCGGCTAGCTGACGTTCAATTTTTACGATTCGTACAAAAACCCAGTCTGAAAGATAGATGTCTGGCTCCACATGCAGATCTCCGTTATCCAGCGATACTCCGTTGAAGTTTGTTTTGAAAGCTTCACGATGGCTAGTAAACTCGGAATAGAGTTGATTGATTGTCTCTGTTTTGTTCTTCAGTTCTGGAGCATGATTCTCTAATAGGTCAATGAAGTAGCGGTCGTCTTCCAGACCAGCTGGAATTACCCGGAACTCATCCGGATCATTATATGAATAGACATAGCTTTCAGCTGGCTCAACGTCGACTTCTGTTACTCTCGGTAGACGACGCTTATTATCTTCAAAAATGTCCTCGATCGAGTCAACTGTTTGTGGAACATCTTCGACACCAAGCCATGCATATATCCGCCGTCTAAGTGTCTCTGTATGTGTTTGACGAACTTCTCGGTTGAGTTCTTGTGTTCGAAGGCTAATTTGATCTTCAAGCAGTGTCGTTTGTTGAAAATAAAGTCCCACGAGTGCAGCCGTGAGAATGCCGCTTGTTACGACGCCTGCAAATTGCATTCCATTTGTACCTCCGAAATACCAACCCAATCCTGCAAACGAACTTATGATCATGACCACGAGAAGCATAATAAGACTGGTACTGAGATCTGTTTTATCAATCATATCAGTCAGATTTCTTGGATACTATTATTGAATGTTGTTACTAAAAAGGCTCTACCGACCTCGAAAAATTATCTCTCTATCTTAATATGAAAAGCAACTAGTTCTTTTTACAGCATGTAGTACTATTGATTGTGCAATAGCAGCCCCTGGACGAATCCTTGGACGCTACAATCACATCATTGAGGACGCATACGACGCATTCGATCATCACATATCGGTCGACTAGTCGATGTGACCGACGACGATGCCTACACGCGAGTGCTCGGAGATCGGGATATCACGAGCTACTGATCGGACACCTGGGAATCGATCTTCCACATCACATCGACAGCAGGGGCCGACACTGGTCGACAGCAATCCATCTGCAGCCAGCAAACGGAATGCTCAAGAAACACTGTGAATTCGGGTAGAGTAATCCGTGCGTCCATTCCGGGGTGGTGACACTGCGTTCGAACGATCAATCGCAATCGATGCGAGCACCATCGGTGACATCACGGTCACCGTTGCTGTGAGTGCTGATCGCGTCGATGAGTTAGACATTCTCGATAGTATCTACGCTGCAGCCGAAGGCTACCCGTTCTTCCCGTTTCGAGACAAATCGCATGATTTGACCTACGAAGATACCGTTGAGTTCTTCGAAGCGGTCGTTCAGGACAACAGCCAGTATCTACACGCGACGACTCATCTCGGCCGCGACGGATCTGATTCAGAACGTATCGAAGCAGTTCAATCTGCGGTTCTCGCCGAACGGATCGGGTCTGAAGAAACGCTTGTAATCCTGGATGGAAATGAGGACAAAGCAGAGCGGTTCGGGCGCGCAATTACAGGCATTTCAGGCGGGTGCCCATCGATTGCCACCTGTATCCAGTCGGAGCTATACTATCCTACCTCTCTTCTTGCCGATCTCTGTGCGAGTCATCTTGCCTACCAGATCGACCATCCCCGTCACTGTTCCGGGGTAACGCCGTCAGCACCAGTGACCAAAGAGATGTTCAATCAGCTCTGGGGTCCGGCCTACAACGAGATGATCAATTCCTCGACGCCAGTATACACGGAGCCAATCGAGCAACGACGGGCTGAAACCGTGCCGAGCCGCATGAACTGCTGGTTTGAAGGGGCAATGGGCGGCGGCGAACCTGTTCAATTCGAATCATCTGTACGGCCAATTATACAGTACGCACGAAACAAAGGGTACGATAGACTGGCCGCGAAGCTCTCTGAAGTGTAGAAATCAGGTGCGTTTCCTGCGCCCACGTCCGTCTTCGACACCTAGTGGCTTGCGCCGGTAGGCTTGCGGGCCATGGTCACACAGGCTCCACGCAGCACCTCTGCGCTCATCTATAGGTATGGTTCGTCACCATATAGAACTTTGGATGGCTGATCAAGTAGATCTTCGAGATTTCTGAGTCCGAGACGTTTCAATCGAGGTAAGCTGTGACGATGTTCACCGTGGGTACTTGCGTTTCCACAGTAATCGTTACTCAACACCCCACTCAGATTTTACAATTAATATGTAGTTGTGACACTCATCTGTGGCCACAGGATAGTACCCTAACACATCCTTTTTTGAACACGTAGCAACGAAGTTGGCGTAATGGCAGGCCCTGGACGAATTCCTGGACGCTACAATCTCATCATTGAGGGCGAATATGACGCATTCGATCATCAGATGCCGGTCGACGAATTCATCACCCGACTCGAAAACGACGATGTCCCTGCAGAGGTAAGCGTCGTCGGATTGGGTGAAGCGTTCGAAGATGGTGAACTCGCCACCGAACTCGCTCGTGAAATGGACCACCGAGCAAACGATCTGGAGTACCAGGGTCCAACAGTGCAGTTCGTCGTCGAAGGATCGTTCCACCGGCGTGGGAAGAGCTATGATCTCAGACACAACGACGAACTCTACGCGCTACAAGATGTCTTCGGGCCGCAAATAGAGCGGAAACAACAGGGAGACTGGCTTCTCGCACCGTTCTGACCGGAACTCACAGTAACTCCAAGGGACCCTCTTTCTCGATATCCCCGTTCCCGTTCTTTATAAAGTACAGATCGATCCACTCGCTTCCATCTTCATGTGTGAACACAGGGACACATGTCGTCGCGTGTTCGTAGCGGCGCTCACACCGATTTTTGATCTGGTCTCGGGTCCACTCTCCCTCGTGTTCCAAGTCGTACCGATTTCGAACGTTGTAGGAGTACTCGTCTGCGGCTGCTTTGATGACACGTAGTGAGAAGTCATCCACGTTTTTGAACGTGAACGGACCGCTCATTTCCGTCGCGTCGCTCAGATCTCCTTCATCGACACCGTCGAGGCATAGTCTGTTCTCGGCGACCGCACGGAACGGTTCGAGTTCACGGTGGGTTCCTGCGAGAATCTTATGCAGATATTCGTATACTGCCTCACTGTACCCTTCCAGCGTAAATTCACCTTCAGGGGATACGATTTCCAGATCAGCTCCGGTCTGTGCAACCTCTCGGTGCTTCGGTTCAAGTAGTGGACACAGGAATGCGAGCTGATCAGAGTGGAGTAAATACGCATAGCTAAACAGCCGGGAACGAGATGGGGATTCCTTCACCGGGTCGTGTCCCTCTGCATAGTACTTCGAGTCCAGGACAGCAATCGTCTCATCGCCCTCCTGAACAGCGTGATCGGGTTGGTGATGGATTTTCTTTTCATCCTCGAATGGATTGACTGATGGCGAACGCACGGGCGTCACGTCGGCCAGCGCGTCGAGATGATCATAGGACTTGATGTACGCGAGTTCTTGCTCGATAACCACCTGAGAATACTGCTCAAACAGTGATTCCATATTCAGGACGTAGTCGACCACCAACTCCCGAGGTCCGTCCTTGAGCTGTTGTCCGAGTGATGACGATAGCACTGCTTTCGAGATATCGAATGCCTTTCGGTAGTACTGACGTTGTTTCGGAAGGTCGCTGAGTGAAATGCGCCGGTAGTCGTCGATCCGGTCGAGCCCGCTATCGACACCCATACTTTCCAGTCGTTCGACTTCGCGGTGGACTTCGGAGAAGATCCGGTTGTAGCCGGGGTGATCGTGATCCGAGGCGTTCTCCCGGAACAGGCGAAGTAGCGTTTTCCCCGCGTAGTGTAGCAACGAGTTTGCGGCGTTATTGTACTCTGTCTCGTTGCGAATCCAATGGGGCTCCAGCGTACCGCGAGCATGATTCAGGAGTGTTTGCTCGACATCGATTTCGCCACGTCCATCTATGCTATCGAGCCGTTTGATCACTAAATCACGGATGTATCCATTACGCTGAATCGTCTCTAATCCATTGAGGTAGTTGATTGCCAGCACGACGAACACATCGTCAAGCTGGATATCGTCCGAGAGGAAATCCTGTAACGGTATTCCGTGGTACTCGATAGATCGGTTCTGATCGTACACCGCCAGCAACATATCGAAAACAGGCTCCCAGTCGATTTTGGGCTTGACTTGAACTTTCGAAGTTGGAGTCAAGCTCACAACACCGATAACGTCCGTTGCGGAGACATAGAGCACATCACCTTCATCTCCGTCTAGAGTTACGGTTACGACGGTGTACTCCTGATCCGAGTCAAACGCTTCCTGACTCTTCGTGAAAACACCCTGGTTTTCCTGCGTGAACGAAGCACGACGAAGCTGGTCTGAAATAGACGATGGACAATCCTCTATTCGAATTTCCCCACGTTCGGGGACAGTGAACGTATCTTGTCCATACTGGTAGACGCCGTCGACGCTACTCATTACTCGTAGGAGCCCATCTGTCGACGCTCCTGTTCAAGTTCACGTTCGGCGAGTTCAGCGGCTGGTGAGAGATCGAACGCCTCGAAGTCGTCATTGAGAGCACGGTAGTGTTCGGCGATGCGCTCGACTTGTGGGAACGCCGCGGAGTTCAGAAGACGAGGCACGATGTAGGTCCGGAATGCCTGCCCAACTGCATCCGTCTGATCGTACTCGTACTCGCCACCTTCTCGACAGGCAACGCCGATAAAGACAGCAACATCACGGTAGTGCATCGGCCCGAACCGCATAATTGCACCCTGGGCAGTCGTTTCGTTCCCGTGATTGATGCCATCGTAATCGCGCTCGAATAACCGGAGTAGTTCGCCTTCATCGAGGTCTGTCTGCCCCGAGATGTGCGTGCTAACCCAGTTTTGGAACAACTGTTGACGTTTGTCTTCCTCGTACTCATCGAGTTCGATCATTGCAAACCGTCGGGTGATTGCGTTATCGAGTTCGTTCACCGTCCGGTCGGACATATTCATTGTGCAGATGATGTTCACGTCGTCGATGAGCTCGATGGTGGTCCCATCATCAGTTTCGAAGATCGTCTGGTGTGGGTTCTCAATAGCAGTGTAGAGTGGACCGAATATTTTCGAAATGTCTGCACGGGTGATCTCGTCGAGAATAACCCCATAGTCGACCTCGAATTGACGAGCACGTTGAACTGCTTCCGAGACACATCCAAGCTTCGTTCGATAGCTCAGTGATTCCCCGGTATAGTCTGGGCTGATCCCACCAATGATATCTGAAGGAGTCCAGGAGGGAGTAGCAGTATGGAGTGAGTATCCGATTCCGGTTTCACGGGCAAGCTGTTTTGCAAAAGTGGTTTTGCCGGTTCCGGTTGGTCCGTACAGTACAACAGGTTTCCCAGCTTCAAGTGCCACCTTCGCATTTCGCAGCACGTCGTCAGGTACGAGAATGTTCTCCGGAGTATCGTCCCCACGAAGACTTACGAGACGTTTGAGACGGTCAGAAGCAAGACGCGATTCCAAAATCGCACGTCGAACTTGTCCTAAACCACGCTCTCCATCGTGTTCAGTGTCGAGCTTTTTTTCCTCAATTAAGTACCGTAACACTTCTTCATTCTCAGCGTTCTTAATCGCTTCAACGACATCCTCCTCAACACGCTGAAGAATATCGATTTCTTCCTTAGCATCTTCAACGGTGTATTTGTCGTCGGATGAATTACTCATTTTTGAGAACGAATCAATCTAAGCTTATAAAATCACATCTTATTATCGTATTGTCCATACTATCTTTCAGCCGTTGTTCCCTACACAAATATATAGTCACATAATTACTTGTATCGATTACTCACTAACGGTGCGCTTGGATTTTTAAACGAAGTGGTGACTGTTCAGCAATTTCAACAATCTCTACAGATGAACGCTACTGCGATGAATTCAAGCATGATCCAGTCAGACCGGTATTGAACCCATACGCAATCGAGTTAATACGGTTTTCAGCTCACGACTAAGGAGGATAACAATAGAATTAGCAAAATAGGTATACCTTATACCTATAGAAAATTTGATCTACAATCAGTCGACAGACCCACTCCGACAATCGTGATTCACGATCCGCTCTGGAAGACCCATCCGACCACAGACGGGACATTCCTGTAACTCTGGCCCAGATAGCTCGTCGACCATCACAATAACCGCCTCAATATGATCTCGCGTATCTTCGTCGACCGCTCCCTCTGCGGCCTCGGTGAGCTGATTGCGGAGTTCCTCGACAGGAGTACTCATTGAGAACACTCCGGGCGGTGGTCGATATCTTCCTTCCCGTAGGTCAGCACTTCGATACCACAGCCACGACAGCGAACAAACCGAGCACCCGTTGGCTGGCCGTACTGGTCGTATTCAGTCAGTGGACCGATCCATTTGGTCTGGTCGGTAGCGATACACTCTTTGCTAGTGGACTCTGTAGTCGACATTGGCTTTCTCCATCAGGAAGCCAGCCTCGGTGCACTAACACCGGGGCGTTTCAACGCCCGTGAGCGACTGGTTCTTCCTTACCATTTATATGCTATGCAGTGTCTTAACCGCTTTGGTTCGGGCTATTTAGAAGTGGAAAAAGGCAGACAGAAGCGTGATAGAGGGATTATCCCAACAATGCTAATGACCGACTTAACCAACAGAAAGAGACGTAGATCAGATTGTTGGTTAAGCTATTCCGCTCTTATGTAGAAACGTGGAAAACCGCAGTAGAGTGCCCGTCAGTGTGTTTTCTCGGCGAAGTGGATTCTGTCAGTATCGGCTTTCACACAGCCTTTCGGGTCGACATCTCTCATTACCGTCGACCTGTTTCCACAGCTCTACACAAGAGCGAGCTATTCCCCAGAATCAGAGTCCGATTCGCTTAACGTAATATCGCCTTCGACTATCGCCTCAAATTGCTCCTGATCTTCCTTGTACAGAGATTCATGTTCGATAGCCCGTTCTCCCATATCTGTGATCTCATAGAGGCCTGAATTTTCATTTGGGCCTACTTTATTCACTAAGCCATAGTCATAGAGTGACCCTAATCGCTCACTCACATACGGTTGAGCACTTTCAAGCTCCATATGAATGTTAGCAGCAACATTCCGACCGTCGGTGAGTACCCTCAATATCGAGAAATCGGTTGGTCGGAGGATCATTTGATTGTACATTGGGTCCATGGGCTCGGTTTTATTGGATTGGGTTGGCATTCATATCTTGATTTTCTATCTGAATAGATAACAACTATAGATCTCTTCCTTAGAGATACTAAGTATTAAGTGCAGGCCGTCTATACAGACTCTCAAGCAGACTTAAAGCTCTCTTGGGCAGATATTCCGGGAAAACAACCCGGATCACGTGTCCAAAGCACGCGTCCAGGATGGCAACGGTCTGTTGCGGGCAAAACCGTCATGAAATACGTCACCTGCGGTCAACATAAACTGTGCGGTCGGTCCCACAGAGGACGTGTGTTGTGTCGGTGTTTGCTGCCGAGTCGATCATCGAATCCTCTCCAAGATATCTATGTCCACAAGCACCACCACAACCACCGTCAACCTCTCTGTGAGAGTCGACAGCGAACGCAAAGCCAAACTCGAAGCTCTCGCCCACGATTACGGCGACTGTAGCCAATCGGCGGTCATCCGCCAGCACATCGACGACCACTACCACCAGATCTTCGGCGAGCTCGATCCCGAGGCGCTGGCCAGTGGTCACATCACCGACGAACATATACGCCAGCTCACCACTGGCACAGACCCAGAAGACGTCGTCGACGAAGCCTACCTAATCACCCCTGAAGACGAAGCTCCACCAACGAACCCAGTCGACACCGATGGTGGGGCCACACCCACCCCCAACAATTATTCGATGACGCTGGGACCGGCCGAGCTCAAACAGAGTGGCCCTGAACTTTCGTGGAGTCGACTGCGAAAAAGCGTACAAAACGACACCCACTGGAGCGACGACCTCGTGATCCATCCCGACCGAGTGCCCACAGACGAACTCAAATCCTCCCACAAGTACACCCCACGCATTATCGCCGCGATCCTGCGACACAAAGCGACCGACTACGATCTCGTCCCCGACTCGACGATCACCGAGACAATTGATGAGTACCTCTGCTCACTTCACGATCGCCTCGACGAACACGCCGGTCGACAGTACATCCACGAGACCTACCGCCCATTGATCGAAGCCCATCTCTATGCAAGCCCAAGTCCCGACTCAAAGGCGTTCTTCACAACCGAGGCAGCCCAGATCGATGCGGCCGAAGCAATCTTAGAGCGTCGACTGGAGGTCCCCGACTACATCGAGAGGCCCGAAGACATCCTAGATGTCGACCAATGGCATCGCTGTCTCAACATCGAAGCCAAAACAGACGCAAGCATCGACCACTGGCTCGATGACGTAACAGCGCTCATGGAGTCGGTCGCCACACTCAAATCGGTCGTGACGACAGTCACCGAAACCCACCGCATTCCGGCGGAGTACCCCGACACCTACACCGATCTGGGCCAATACCTCATCTCGCTCAAGAATGCCTACTGTAGAGAGTATCTCCGGACGGTGGGCACGAAGTACCCCACAGCAGTCCGCAGCCGGATGTCAGAGGCGTGTGTCGACTTGCTGAGCCCAGAGGGCATATAGCCCGCCTCACTCGTCGGGTCGACGAGCGGGCCCGCGAGAGCCATCTCTGGGGTAAGGAGAAACGAAACAGGGTAATGAGTGCTTATAATCGGTCGACAGTCGACGATTACCCACTGTGTGTCTTCTCGGACCGTCAGCTGAGCCACGAGAAATGCGGTGTAGGGGCTGGATCGAGAGCAGCAGGCTGTGAATTACGCTGTACGGTCGGCAGCAGGCTGAGAATTATTCAAATCTCAGAATAAATAGCCAGAGAGGTAGAATTAAATAAAAATATTATATCCGATACAATAGCGTCTGTGAATGCTCTCATATACAGGCCATTGAAAAAATGTTCATAGATAATAACGATAGAGGCCAAGTCGGAATTGGAACACTCATCGTGTTCATCGCCATGGTACTGGTTGCGGCTATCGCAGCTGGAGTACTCATAAATACCGCCGGGATGCTCCAGACACAGGCAGAGGCGACGGGCGAAGAGTCGACACAGCAGGTCAGCGACCGAATCCAAATCCAAAGTGTAACCGGAAATGTTACTGAGAATGGAGGGGTTGATAAATTTAATATCACAGTAACAAAGGCTCCAGGTGCTGGTGCTATTCAATTAGAGAATGTGACCTACGAGTTCGTTACCAGTAGTACCGTTAGCACAGGGGTCATGGAAGCTGGTAATATTAGTAATATCACCTCTGAGACCAACGATAAGGTAATCACAGATAGATCGGATCGGTACGTCCTTCATTTCGAGAGCAACCCGCCGCTACAGGGTGGAGACCAGATAACTGTCACTCTCACGACTGCCCCCGGTGCCTCAACCACTTATGAAATTCGTGTACCTGACTCGTTGGTAGACAGAAAAGCAGTGAGCCTCTAAGCAGAGACTGCCGAGCAGTTACTCAGCGTTTATTTTCAACTCAGGATTTGAGAGATGAAATGACACATAGCGATTGCTGAGATCCACTACAGGGGGTGAGAGTCAGTGGGACCATACGCATGGGTGCATGAGAAACTCAGTAGATTCGCGTCGACTCACTCACAATACAATGAGAGAGTCGTCGACAGTGGTAAATAAAACAGGAGATGCTTGCGTCCGAGCGAGCCGGGAGCGGGCCGTTGTGACCTCTCTGCTGTAGATGCAGTAGCCTGCGCCATCAAATAACTCCAGACAGCATTCGTTCGGAAGAAGTCTTCGACGAGCGGTTCCGGAAACACATCACAGAGGGCCTCATAAATAGACAGTCCATACTGTCGAGCGCGGTCACAGCCCGGTTCGGGAAAAAATTCTCGGGTGAAAAACCCGTAAACGTCAGGGGTTTCAAACAGTCCATCGGTGAGTTCGTTGATCGAGACCGACTCTGGGGGCCGATCTTCGAGTGCATCGTCGTCGATATAGTCGACAAGTGGTTCTACGGCCGCTAATTCGGGGGCGGTCGTCTGTTGGCGTTCGTGTGTTGCAAACCACTCGACACAGCAGTCTGGATAGCCGTGTAACCGGCCTTGATACCGTTCGAAATCCATTTGATTGTCGGTGATGACTGCCTC
>SDGW01000194.1_pt1 | contig 26904 bp, 22 predicted proteins | sample 2873831 | NCBI WGS metagenome assembly SDGW01 (sample SAMN08132700, study PRJNA421101) | hypersaline lake metagenome | isolation source: celular fraction 0.22 microns magnesium sulfate-rich crust from ephemeral... | place: Spain: Penahueca Lagoon, Toledo | collected 2011-07 | reverse complement strand
GCCATCTTCGACTGGGACGTGCATCACGGCAACGGCACCCAAGACATCTTCTACGACGCCGGAGACGTGTTCTACGCTTCGCTCCACGAGGACGGTCTCTACCCCGGTACGGGCGAGATGGACGAGACCGGCGAGGGCGAGGGTGCGGGCACGACGCTGAACCTCCCGCTCCCCGCGGGCGCGGGCGACCCGGAGTACCGCGACGCCCTCGACGAGTTGGTCGCGCCCGCCTTCCGCGCGTTCGACCCGGACCTGCTGGTCGTGAGCGCGGGGTTCGACGCCCACCGCCACGACCCCATCTCCCGGATGCGCGTCTCGACGGAGGGCTACGGCATGCTGACCGACCGCGTTCGGGACCTCGCCGACGACACCGACGCGGCGCTCGCGTTCGTCCTCGAAGGCGGCTACGGACTGGACACCCTCTCGGAGAGCGTGGCCGAGGTCCACGAGACTTTCGACGGCAAGCGACCGCTGACGCCCGACGAGGAGGCCAACGACGACGTGCGGGAGTTAATCGAGGAGATTCGGGCGTCGCATCCGATCCTCGAAGAATAGGGTTCGTCCCGCGGTTTGACCCCGACGGATTCTTCCGTCCTACTCGTCCGGGTCGACTCGCGCCAGTCGCATCGCGTTGCCCGTCACGCCCAGACTCATCCCCATGTCGCCGACGACGATGGCGACGGCGACCGAGACGAGGCCGAGGGGCGCGCCGACCGCCAGCACCGCCTTGACCGCGAGGCTGGACCAGATGTTCTGGCGGATGACCCGGTTGGCCTTCCGCGAGAGCCGGTAGAGGTAGGGCACCTTCCGGAGGTCGTCGCCCAACAGGGCGATGTCGGCGGTCTCGATGGCGGTGTCGGTCCCGGCCGCGCCCATCGCCACGCCGACCGTCGCGGCCGCCATCGCGGGCGCGTCGTTGACGCCGTCGCCGACCATCGCCACCGAGTCGTAGCGGTCGGTCAACTCCTCGACGGCTTCGACCTTCTGCTCGGGGAGGAGTTCGGCCCGGAACTCGTCCACGCCGACCTGCTGGGCGACCGCGCGGGCGGTGCCCTCGTTGTCACCGGTGAGCATGACCGTCTCGATGCCGAACGCCTGCAAGCGCGCGACGGTCTCCGCGGCGGCCGGGCGCACCTCGTCGGCGACGGCGAGGACGCCTTCCAACTCGTCTTCGGTGCCGACCAGCACGACCGTCTTGCCCTCGCGCTGGAAGCGGGGCACCACGTCGGCCAGCAGGTCGAGGCAGTCCTCGCGGTCGTCGCACTGGCTCGCCGCGGCCGTCTCCGCGAGTTGGCCACCGTCCGTCGAGAGGTGGACGTGTTCCAAGTCGAAGCCCAGTTCGGAGAACAGCGCGGGCTTCCCGGCGTAGTGGGTCACGCCGCCGAGGTCCGCGCGGACGCCCTTGCCGGTCAGGCTCTCGAAGTTCTCGATGGGCCGGTCGTGGCCCGCCTCGTCGTGGGGGTCGCCGTGGTCGTGGGCGTACTCCACGATGGCCTCCGCGAGGGGGTGCTCGCTTCGGCGTTCGAGGTCGTGAGCGCAGTGCAGGAGGTCGGCCTCGTCGTTGCCGTTGAGCGGGACGACGTCGGTCACGGCCAACTCGCCCGCGGTCAGCGTCCCGGTCTTGTCGAAGGCGACGGCCTCGACCGTGCCCATCGATTCGAGGTGCGGGCCGCCCTTCACGAGGACGCCGTTGCGGGCCGCGCTGGTGACGCCCGAGACGACCGAGACCGGCGTCGAGATGACGAACGCGCAGGGACAGGCCACCACGAGCAAAGTGAGGCCGCGGACGAACCACTCGCGGAACGGGCCGTCGAGTAGGAGCGGCGGTCCGAACGCGGTCAGCAGTGCGCCGACGACGATGATGGGAGTGTAGTAGGCGGCGAACCGCTCGATGAACTGCTCGCGCTCGGTCCGGTCGCGCTGGGCGTCGCCGACCAGCTCCACGACCTGCGAGAGGGTGGTCTCGTCGGCCTCGGCGGTCGCTTCGATTTCGAGGTAGCCCTCCTCGTTGACGGTCCCGGCGTACACCTCCGCGCCGGGGGACTTGTCCACCGGGACGCTCTCGCCCGTGATGGGCGCTTGGTTCACCGCGCTCGCGCCCTCCACGACCTCGCCGTCCACCGGAATCTTCTCGCCCGGCCTGACGACGACGACCTCGCCGACCGCGACCTCCTCGACGGGGACGGTCTCTTCGCGTTCGCCGTTCGCGCCCTCCTCGCCGTCAGCGCCGCGCTTGACCGTCGCGGTGTCCGGCGAGAGTTCCATCAACTCCCGAACCGAGTTGCGCGCGCGGTCCATCGAGAAGCGTTCCAGCAGTTCCGCGACGCTGTAGAGGACCGCGAGCGTCGCGGCCTCGAAGTAGAGTCCGACCGCGACCGCCGCGACGACGCCGGTGCCCATCAGCAGGTCGATGTCGAGGCTCAGCGTCTTCGCGGAGTAGTAGCCGTTCCGTAGAATCTCTTGGCCCGCGATTCCGGCCGCCAGCAGGAGAAGGACCGACGAGAGGTGAAACTCCCGACCCAGCGCGGCGAACAGGAGCGCGTCGGCGCTCGTCAGGAGAAACTCGAGGAGCAGGCCGACGACCATGAGCGCGCCCCCGACCCACGTCTTGAGCGCGCGCGGACTCGTCCAGACCTCACCGGGCGCGGCCACGTCCGGGCCGCCGTCCGCTGCCTCGGCGTTCGCGACGTCGTAGCCCGCGCTCTCTATCGCTTCGACGACCTCCTCGCGGTCAGCGTCGCCGGTCACGAGGACTTCGCCGGTCGCCGGACTGGTCTCGAACGTCTCGACGCCAGCCACCGCGCCGAGCGCGTTCTCGACCTTGCCAGCGCACGACGGACAGTCCATCTCCGGGACCGACAGGCGGAGTTCGTCCCCGGCGCTCTCTCCGTCCTCGACCGCGTAGCCCGCGGCCTCGACGCGCTCGCGGATGGCCGCGGCGTCGGTCCGGTCGGCGTCGTAATCGACTCGGAGCGTTCCGGTCGTCGGTGCCGGGTCGGTCGCGCGCACGCCGTCGAGTCGCTCGACGCTCGCGGTCACTTTCCCGGCGCAGGACGGACAGTCCATCTCCGGGACCGAGACGCGGACCGTCCGTTCGCGCTCGTCGGTAGTCATCGTTCGACAGTAGTCACCGAGGAGTTATTAATTGCACTGTCAGAAAACCGGCCCGAGATAGGAGAAATTATTAATTAATATGGTCTAGATTAGTATCACCGGCGTAAGCTCCGATTTACGTCGCGTCACGTTCACGTTTCCGCCGCCGAGAAACCGTTCACGAGCGTTCATTGCGTTACAGACCGACCGTAATCGCGAACGAACTCCAACTGTCTGTCCTGCTTATTGTGAATAGCCCACAAACCTAAATCGATGAGCGCCATCGAAGGGAGACTGGGAACGACCGCTCTGAAGATCGGGGCCGCGGTCACGGTACTCACGGTAGAGGTCATCGTCGCGCTAGCGCTCTTGATACTCGCGCTCGGGTGACGAGAATCGACACCGCGGACGGCACGCTCCTCGTAGTCGAAACGGCTGAGGGGAGTAAGCCCCCTTCTGTTCGTCCGAGTATTCGGCTGAGCGTCCGCGCCGTCGTTCGGGCTACCTTGACGACGCCCGCCGTCGAGACGGCGAGCGTCGCGGCGTGGACTTGCACCGGCGAGGATTCGCCGTTCCATCCGTTCTCTCCCGTCGCGTGGCTTTGCCACGTTACCCGAGGCGTGTAACCGCCTCGTTTCCGTCCCGACGAGTCGGGACGCCATCCCTCGGTGGGTCAACTCTCCGTTCCTTGCTGCGGCGCGAGCCGCTTCGGGGCGGGATTCGCGCACCTCATCGGTCGAGGAGAGGGGTCTCGTTTCTGTTCCAGAGCCAGTGGTCTCCCACTCCGGACTTGCGTCCGGTCGCCTGCCCGAACGGTGGGGGGACTTTCCTCACGGGGGCACGCGAACGCGCGCCCTCGCGGGAACTCGGCTCCCTCTGCCGAGCGAAACTAGCGCCTCGCCGGATTTAAGGAATTCGGTGCGGCGCGCCCCGAAACCGGTCGTTACGCGGCTCTCAGGGCGGTGTTACCCTGTGATAACGTGGCCCATATGAAACGTAGCGGGAGATTTCTACGTTTAGTATTGAAGGGAAGACTTGAAGGTACTTCCTACCTAAAGAGATTCTGTATGGCACAGGCTCAGGCAGTAACTCTCTCCTACGAGGATGGCACGCGGGCCGTCGAACTCGCACGGGAATCCGTCGAATCCTACGTCATCAACGGGCAACGCGAACAGCCCGGTAGCATGCGCGAAGCGTTCTACGCCCGGACGGGCGTGTTCGTTCGACTCTGCTCGACGCGAGGACGCGGCCGACTTCGGGGGTGTGACGGTGCTTACGAGGGCACCGACCAACTCGGCCATCTCATCGTGGATTCGGCCATCAGCGCGGCCAGCGACACGTCGTGTGGCTCGGAGGTCGAGGAGGCAGAGCTTCCGAACCTGAAAATCTCGGTCTGTGTGGTCCGGGACACCGAGTTCACCGAGGACCCGGTCGAGGATATCGAACTCGGCACCCACGGCGTCGCGATAGAGGGGCGAGGCAACCAAGCGTGGATGTACCCGACGCTCCCCATCGAGAACGAGTGGAGCGTCTTCGAGTACTTGGACCGAACCTGCCGGAAGGCGGGCCTCCCGAAGGGTGCGTGGGAGGACGACGACGTGATGGTGACGCTGTTCGACGGACAGGTCTTCAGCGAGCGCGAACCGGAAGGAACCGTCGAAGAACTGTAAGACGACCTTTTCCTGCGGTCGGCGCTTGGCGCGCCTCCCTTGCAAAAGCTCGATTAAAAACACGTCGTCACCCCTTCACTCGTCCCTCGCTTCGCTCGGGCCTCGTTCGAGGGTTCCTCGGTCCGCTCTCTCGTCGCCACGCTCCTCGTTCGCGGCGAGTGGCCGGTGCGTACCGCTCCGCAACCGCGAGGACTGCCGAGCAGACGCGTCGCTACTCGTCGTCTCTGAATCCGACCGCCTCGGCGTCGGCCAGCGCGCGCTCGGCCGCCTCGTCCACGTCGAACTCCCGGACGAGTTCGCCGTCCCGAATCAGCGGTTCCAGCAACGGCTCGCCGCCCTCGGGGTCCGCGCGGTCGGCCAGCCCGACGTGGTGGCCGCCGTCCGGCGTCCGGAACGCCTGCTTTTTCCCGGAGAGCTTGCCGCGCTTGGCGACCAACTCCCCGTCCAACTCCACGATGTCGAGCGCGAAGTCCAGCGGGTCGGCGTTGCTGACGTGGCCGCCGACGCCGAACCCGTCGGCGAGGTCCCGGAGTTCCCTGAGGTCCGCCGGACCCAACCCGCCGCTGACGAATATCTCAACGTCGTCGTGGCCCCGCGCGTCGAGTTCCCACCGGACTTCCCGGACGATGTGCCGGAAGTCTCCTCGGCGCGAACTCGTCGTGTCGAGGCGCACGCCGTCGAGCGCGTCGCCCAGCGCCTCGGCGGCGCGGATGCTCTCGTCTTTCTCGTCGGAGTAGGTGTCGCAGATGGCGATGCGGGGAACGTCCGCGTCTACCGTCCGGTCGAACGCCTCCCACGCCTCCTCTTGGTCGCCGAAAGCGATGACCAGCGCGTGGGGCATCGTGCCGCTGGCCTCCCGTCCCAACACCTCGCCCGCCGCGGCGTGCGAGAAGCCGTCGAGGCCGCCGACGAGCGCGCCGCGCTCTATCATCGGCGCGATTGCGGGGTGGACGTGGCGCGCGCCGAAACTCAGCACCGACGAGTCCGGTGCGGCCCGGCGGGCCTCCAGCGCCGCGGTGGCGACGCCGCTCTGGTGAGAGAGGAAACCCAGCAAGGAGGTCTCGTAGCGCGCGAAGTCGAGATAGTCGCCCTCGATTCGCATCACGGGACCGCCGTCGAACAACTGTCCTTCGGCCATCGCGTCCACGTCGACGGGGAGTCCCTCCAGCAGACGGGCGGCGTCTTTCACGCCCGCCAGCAGGTCGAACTCACCGGTCGGGAACTGGTCGCGCGTGACCTCCGCCACCACGCGGGGGTTGCGGTCGGCCCCTCGAAGGGTCTCTTCGGTTCGCAGGAAGTAGGCGTCGGTCGCCGTTCCGTCACGGATGGCCTCCTCGGACACCACGTCGAACCCGTCGCTCATCGCCGCCACCTCGGGAGATGCATGCTCGCACCTACCTTCGCCGGAGCGAAAAAGCTCCCGCTTGCCGGTCGTCACTCTCGCGAAAAAAGACGAAACGGGTTCTACGCCGCCGGTGCCGCGCCCGACCGCACGTTCGGGAGTTCCGAGACGGACGGCGCGTTCACGACGACGACGGTGTCGCCGGTCCGCTTGACGTAGAAGGCGTCGGAGAATCCGTTACCGCTCGGAATCTCCCACGTGTTCTTGCGCGTGTCGACTTTCTCCGCGCCGTTGTACTTCAGGACCTTCCGGTAGCCCGTGACGAACTCCGAGGCGTCCTGTCGGGAGTCCCAGACGGACTTCCAGACGTAGCCGGTCTCGTTCTCCTCGGCCGCACTGTTGGTGTAGACGGCGAGTTTGTCGCCGTCCCACCCGTTCGAGTAGGTGCTGTTGTAGTTCAGCGGGTCGATGGGGTCGAGTTGGCTCGAACCCTGCTGACGGTTGAAGAAGTCCCGTGCAGGGACGATCTGGGTCTGCTGGTTGCTGTCGTAGAAGGGGAACATGAACATCGCCATCATGCCCGCTTCGCCGACGCTCCCGTAGTTCGGTCGGTTCGAGAACGTCACGCGCTCCCAGCCGTCGCTCGCGCTGTTCTCGACGGAGAACTCGGCGGGCGAGTCCTCGCCGTACTTCTCGGGGTGGATGACCTGCTCGGTACTCTCCGGCGGGTTCTCGTAGAGGTCGTTGACCGCTTCCCACCCGCCCTCGTCTCTAATCTGCTTGACGAACGCCGGGCCGTCGCTGTAGGGGTGGAACTTCACGAGGTACGGACCGATGTTGGCGAGGCCGCCGCTCCCGCTCGACCCCGAGGAGGCTTGGGGAGTCAGGCAGTCGCCGTTCCACTCGTCTTGACAGCGCTGAGAGTAGAGGTAATCGACGTAGTTGCCGTCGCCCTCGATGACGCCGTCGTTGGCGTTGTGGAGTTCACGCGTCGTCTGGTTGAACGACGAGAAGTTGAACTTCTGGTCCTGCAACGCGTGGAACAGCTCTTGAGAGAGCGTAATCTCGTCGAGTTGGGGCGTCGATTCGTTCTCGGAGATGACGACGATTCGTTCCTTCGTTGGGTCGTAGTAACCGCCGACCGACGACCCGGAGTTGCTGTTCTGGACCGCGAGCGAGTCGGTGGACTCGTTTATCATGAACAGCGACTCGTACTTCGCGTTGTCGAACGTCCGGCGAGCCTCGGGGGTCCCGCTACTCGACTGGTTCGCCCGGAACTGCTCGCGGGTCTTTATCTCGACCGGCACCTGCTCCTCGAATTCGAGTTTCCGGATTCGCTCGACGCGAGCCATCGCGCGAGCGACCGTCTTGTCGAGTTCGGTCTCGTTCAGGCCGTCGTTAGGGTTCACGTCGATGGTCTCGTTGTACCAGATACCCGACTCCCAGCCGAGAACGTCGGTCTCGGGGTCGTCGGGTTTGACGACGGCGTCCTGCTGGTCGGTCGTCGCGTCCGACCCGGAGTCGGGTCGGGTCGTCTCCTCGGTCGTCGTTGCGTTTACGTCGGTCGTCGTGCCCGTGCCGGGGGCCTGTGAACAGCCCGCGACGACGAGCATCAACACGACCGCGATTGCGATTGTCGTACGCATTTCCTGTGACCACAACGTGGGACTACACCGACAAAAACCTCTTGAATGGCTACTGAAAAAAGTCCGGACGGAACCGAACGCCCGAAAAGTCCGGGGCGGAGCCGATCACCGGACAAACGTTTTCGGCGGCGAGCGCCTACGGTCGGTCATGAGCTTCGAGCCAGATTCGACCGCGGTCGTCGTCGTGGACATGCAGAACGGCTTCTGTCACCCCGAGGGAAGCCTCTACGCGCCCGCCAGCGAGGAGGCCCTCGCGGACGTGTCCGAGGTCGTCGCCGCCGCGCGCGAGGCGGGCGCGTCGGTGGTCTACACCCGCGACGTGCATCCGCCAGAGCAGTTCGAGGACAGCCACTACTACGACGAGTTCGAGCGGTGGGGCGAACACGTCCTCGAAGGCTCGTGGGAGGCCCAACTCCACGACGACCTCGACGTGCGCGAGGAGGACCACGTGGTCGAGAAGCACACCTACGACGCCTTCTACCGGACCGACTTGGAGGGGTATCTCGACACGCACGGGATAGACGACCTGCTCCTCTGCGGGACGCTGGCGAACGTCTGCGTCCTCCACACCGCCGGGAGCGCCGGGCTTCGTGACTACCGACCCGTGCTGGTCGAGGACGCGCTGGGATACATCGAGGAGGACCACAAGGAGTACGCCGTCGACCACTCGGACTTCCTGTTCGGCGAAGTGACGACGAAGGACGCGGTCGAGTTCGCGTAGAGACTCGGCGACTAACCGAGCGCCTCGAACCTACGATTCAAAATTTTAACTTCTGGAAGGTTTCGACTCATAATTTTTATACCGTGTAGGTGTGTGAATCGCACACGCATGTCATCAGCTTCGGGCGGTACCGCGATACAGCGACTGGGCGCACGAATCTCCGAACACGTGGAGCGGTGGATGCCGAGTCCGTTCCTGTTCGCCATCATCCTCTCGTACGTGGTGTTCGGGGGCGGACTCTCGCTCGGGAACGGTCCGGCGGAGATGGTCGGGTTCTGGTACGACGGCTTCTGGAGCCTGCTCACCTTCGCCATGCAGATGGTGCTCATCCTCGTGACGGGGTACGCGCTGGCGTACCATCCGTGGGTCCAGCGCGCTATCGGCTGGCTCACGAGTCTCCCGAACGACGGCAAGCAGGCCGTCGTCCTCGTCGGCGTCCTCTCGATGGCCGTCGCGTGGATTCACTGGGGGCTCGGTCTCATCGCCGGTGCAGTGATTGCCCGCGAGATGGGTCGTCAGGCCCACGAGCGCGACATCTCTGTCCACTACCCCCTGCTCTGCGTCGCGGGCTACATGGGCATGGGACTGACGTGGCACTGGGGGCTGGCGGCGTCCGCTCCCCTGCTGATGAACACCGAGGGCAACGTCTTCGTCGAGGAGGGCGTGGTGAGTGGACTCGTCCCGCCGTCGCAGACCATCTTCCACCCCTACACCCTCGCGCTGACGGTCCTCGGAATCGCCTACGCGGCCGTCGTCCTCTATCTCCTCGCGCCGCCGAAGTCCGAGACCGACGGCATCACCGAGTACGTCCCCGAGAGCGAACTGTTCGGCGCGGAGAGCGAGACGGCCACCGACGGTGGCGAACTCGACGCCGCGACCGAGGCCGACGCCGCCGAGCGGACGTTCGCCGACGAGGACACGAACCCCACGATAGGCGAGCGAATCGACCACAGCAACCTCCTCGGCGGTCTCATCGCGTTGGGCGGCGTCGTCTACGTCGGAGGCGTGTTCGTCGCGGACGGTCTCGACGCGCTCAGTCTCAACACGATGAACTTCGCGTTCCTGTTCCTCGGTCTCCTGCTGTACACCGCGCCGAAGGAGTATCAAGAGCAGTTCTACGAAGCGGTCTCCTCGACCGGCGGCATCATCCTCCAGTTCCCGCTGTACGCGGGCATCATGGGCATGATGAACTCGTCGGGCCTCTCGGAGGTGTTGGCCGAGACGCTCGTGTCGGTCTCGACGCCCGCGACGTTCCCGGCGGTCGCGTGGATAACCGCTGGCATCGTCAACGTCTTCGTCCCCTCCGGAGGCGGCGAGTGGACGGTCATCGGACCCATCGTCATCGACGCGGCACAGGACCTCGGCGTTCCGCTCGGTCAGACGACGGTCGCCTACGCCGTGGGCGACGCCCACACGAACCTCCTCCAGCCGTTCTGGGCGCTCCCCCTGCTCGGCATCACCGGCATGCGCGCCCGCGACATGTTCGGTTACGCGGTGACGATGCTCCTGTTGCTCGTCCCGTTCCTCGCCGTCGCGCTGACCGTCATCCCGTACTGAACGGGGCGGTCGGCCACTCGGCCACTCAGCGATTCGACCACGCTCGGCACGCAGTTACTCGACGCCCCGGCCGAACACCTCCTCGCGCCGAACGAATCGGAGATATCGGCAGTCGAGAGACGAACACTGCGAAAAGCACCGGCGACTCGGCGCGAAACTCGGGTCGGTGCGGAACTCGACTCGGCGTGCTACTCCTCGCGTTCGAAGTGGACGTACTGGAGCGCCTGCCGGATACAGAAGTCCTTCTCCACGGGGTCGTCGGCCGCGAGCGCGTCCGAGAGGTGTTCGAGGGCGTCGGGGCCAGCGGTCCCGGTCGTCGGCTCCGAGTCGGCGTCCGAGTCGGCGCGACCGAGCAAGTCCGAGACGAGTTCCGACCCGACGTAGCGGACCGTCTCTGTCCGGGGGTCGTACTGGATAACGTCGGCCTCGGCCAGTTTCGCCACGTCCTTGTGGTGGAGTGCGACCGCGACGGACTCGAACTCCTCGGCTTCCCGTCTGTCGGCCACGTAGCGAGCGAGGTCCGTGACCGTCGCCACGTCGTCCGACGAGCGCAGGAAGTACTGCACGACGAGCCGTCGCCGCGGGTCCGCCAGCGCACCGAACACGTCGTCCAGTCGCGACGCCCCGACCGGCGTTTCCGGCCGTCGCTCCCCGTCGTCCTTCTCACCGTTTACCGTGTGGGTGGAACCGTCTCCGTTCACACCCGCACAGACGAACACGCGGAGGTTGTACTTTCGCCCTCGAAACGAAGGCTATCGGTCCTGATACGTCGAGTACCGCTCGCGTCCTCGCCGCGCCGACCGCGCGCTGTCGCTCCGGTCTCGACCGCGACCGGTCGGGTCGTTTCCCTCGACGGAAATCCGGCCGCGAGTGGCGCGGTCAGCGCGTCAGGCTCACCTCGACCTCGTCGCCGACTGCGAGGTCGGCTTCCGGACAGACGAGTTTCGCGCCGAGCGCCTCCCGCGCGAAGCAAAACGAGAGGCCCTCGACGGGCGTTCCGTCGGCCAGTACGGTCACGTCGTCCCACGCGACCGTCCGCGAGTCGGCCGTACCCACTCGTCGCCCGGCGAGCGAGACCGACGTGCCCGATTCGGTCGTGGCGTCTCCCGCGGCGTCGTTGGTGACGCCGCCGTCCGCCGAGGAGTCCGTGGCGATGACGCCGCCGCCCTCGTAGTGGGGGAGGCCGCCGTCCAAGATTCCGTCGTGGTCGCCGTCCGCCGCGTCCGCCGCGATACCGGCGAACAGTTCGCCCGGTGCGGGGTGGTCGGGAGCGTCGAGGAGAGCGAAGGTGTCGCCCGCCGCCACGACGGTCCCGCGGCCGTCCCACGGGACCGCGGCGAGTTCGACGTCCGCGAGTTCGAGTGGGAGCGACCCCGACGCTCGGTAGGGGTCGGCGTCGCGCTCGCGGAATCCGAGGTGGACGTGGTTGTCCACCCACGGTGCGAAGAAGCCCGAGCGAATCATCTCGCCCAGCGAGTCTCCTCGGGCTATCTCGTCGCCGGGTTCGACCGCCGGTTCGACGTGGAGCATCCGCGCGAGGTACTCGCCCGTGTCCACGACGACGAGGTGGTCGTCCGGTTCCGCGTACTCCTTGGGCGGAGCCGAGACGGTTCGGGTGGCGACGACCTCGCCGGAGACGGGACTCGGCGCGGCGGTCTCGCGCGCGCCGTCCGCTCGACGTCCCTCGCTGGCCTCTCGAAGTTCGCTCTCCTCGCGCCAGTCGCCCTCGTGGGGGTAGAGGTCGATGGCACACCCCTCGTCGTGGGCGGCGTACGGCGAGTTGTACAGCGAGAATCGCGGGAAATCCTCCAGTAGTTCCGGGCCGACCGTGACCATCGGTCGCCTCTCGGAGACGCGAGGGTTTAGGTACTCCGGATGTGAAAGGCCGGACATGCGCGTACTCCGCGGCCGGGCGGCGAGTCGGGACGCCGACCGCGAAGTCGTCGCCGCGATGCTCGAACGGGCCGCCGAGACCGGCGAGGAGTCCGTCCGGGTGTGGCGACCCCACCGCCAACTCGCGTTCGGGCGGCGCGACTCGCGGGCCGACGACTACGAGGTGGCGACGAAGGTCGCCGACGCCTGCGAGTTCCCGCCGGTCGAGCGGTCGGTCGGCGGGCGAGCGGTCGCCTACACGGGCAACACCGTCGCGTTCGCCGAGGTCGTCCCCTTGACCGACATGCGAGTCGGGATGGACGACCGCTACGACGAGACCACCCGCGCGGTCCAGCGCGCCCTCTGGCGACTCGGCGCTCCTGCCTCGCGGGGCGAACCCGAGGGGAGTTTCTGTCCCGGCGACTACTCGCTCCAGCAGGACGGCAAACTGGTCGGGGTCGCCCAGCGCGTCCGGAAGAACGCCGCGCTGGTCTCGGGCGTCGTCGTCGTCTGCGACCACGACGAGATAGCGGCGGTCCTCGACCCCGTGTACGCCGCCCTCGACGTGCCCTTCGACCCGGAATCGGTCGGGAGTATCGCCAAGGCGGGCGGGACCGACGACCCCGAGCGCGTCGCCCGGACCATAGAGGAGCTACTGGTCGGCGACCGCGCCACCGAAATCGAGCAGGTCGGCGACGGGTCCGGGGCCGACTGAGACTCCTCGGAGTCCGGTCGTACGAAGAGTATATGCCAGCTCCCGACAATTTCTAAACACGAATGTCCCCATCGCTCGTCTCTCCCTCGTCGGCGTGGCGATTCGCACTCGTCGGTACGCTCGCTTCGCTCCCCGTCACGGTACTCCTCAACTGGCTCCCGAACTCCAGCGCGACCGTCGGGGGTGGAATCATGATCTTCGGTGCGTTCACCGCGGGAGTCGCGGCCGCGATACGCTCTACGGACCCGGACGCCGCTGGCGTTCGCGCCGGTGCTCTCGGTGGCGTCGTTGCAGTACTCACGCCCACCGTAGCGGGAGACGGCCCGTCTGTCGAGACGCTGCTCGCGTGGCCATCGCCGTACCTGCTGGTGGGGCTCGCCGTCGTGGCACTCTTCATCTCCTCGCTGTTCGGCTTGGTGTGCGGTCGAATCGGTGGCCGAGTAGCGACCGCTGCTACCACTCGGTCGACGTCGACTCCGTCGTGACTGCGAGTTCGGGGTGCCTTCGTCCGGTCACACTACCGACTGGACCCGTGCCGAGTTCGACGACGCCACGGTGTCGCAAATCGCGAATCGGGACCCTTAGGACGGAGACCCCCCAATCCACCGACCAGCATGCTCACCATCCGGAACGCCACGCTCGCCGACGGCCGCGAGGTAGACGTGCGCATCGACCTCGACGCGGGCCGCATCGCGGGCGTCGGCTCGACGCTGACTCACTCGGGCGACTCCATCGACGCCAGCGGGAAGCTCCTGTTGCCGGGGATGATAGACGCCCACGTCCACTTCCGCGAACCCGGCTTCTCCCACAAGGAGACGTGGGAGACCGGTAGTCGGTCGGCCGCGGCGGGCGGCGTGACCACCGTCGTAGACCAACCGAACACCGACCCGCCGACCGTGGACGGCGACTCGTTCGACCGGAAAGCCGAGTTGGCCGAGGCCTCCTACGTCGATTACGGTATCAACGGCGGCGTCACCGACGAGTGGAACCCCGAGGAGCTGTTCGACCGGCCGACGCTGGCGCTCGGCGAGGTGTTCCTCGCGGACTCGACCGGCGATATGGGCATCGACGAGGACCTGTTTCGGGAGGCAGTCGCGGCGGCGACCGACGAGTACCGCGTCGTCACCGTTCACGCCGAGGACGCCGACCTGTTCGACGACGACGCGAGAGGCCGTCCCGGCGACGACTACGACGCGTGGAGCGCCTACCGGACCGCCGAGGCCGAGGCGGCTGCCGTCGAGCGCGCGGTCGAAATCGGTGCCGACGAGGACGCCCGGATTCACGTCGCTCACACCAGCACGCCCGAAGGCGTGGATGCGGCGGCCGACGGCGGCGCGACCTGCGAGGTGACGCCCCACCATCTGTTCCTCTCGCGAGCGGACTACGACGAGTTGGGCACCTTCGGACGGATGAACCCGCCGCTCCGGAGCGAACAGCGCCGGGAAGCCGTCTTCGAGCGCGTCGCGGACGGCACCGTGGATATCGTGGCGACCGACCACGCGCCCCACACCCGCGACGAGAAGGACGCGAGCGTCTGGGACGCCCCCAGCGGCGTGCCCGGCGTCGAGACCGCACTGCCGCTTCTCCTCGAAGAAGCCCGGAAGGAGAACCTGAGTTACGAGCGCGTTCGGGACCTGACCGCCGCGAACCCCGCCGACGTGTTCGGTCTCACGCGGAAGGGGAAGGTCGAGCAGGGCCTGATGGCCGACCTCGTGTTGGTGGACCCCGACGCGAGTCGGGAGATTCGCGGCGAGGAGCTCCACTCGAAGTGCGACTGGACGCCCTTCGAGGGGATGCGCGGCGTATTCCCCGAGCTGACCATGGTCCGCGGAAACGTGGTGTACCGACGCGAGTCCGCCGAGTTCGAGGCCATCGACACCGACGGCGAGTTCGGCGAACCGGTCGGCGAGAACGTCCGCGGGTGAGGGCGCGACGAGCGGTGACGACCGTCGGCCGACTCGTCTGTCACCGCTCCCGACTCGGCCGTGACCGACGCCGACGGCCTTCCAACGATAATCGGAAACCAGACAAACCGCAAGTCGGCGACCGTCGAGGAGGCCGTATTAGTGGTACTCTAGAAGATTAGAGCGTATTTCGAGAACGTACGTCTACTTTCTCGGGATAGAGGTGAAAGAGTTGCCCAAAAGAGCGCAGTTATGTGTGTATCTCTCGTAGGATGTATCGTCGGCGCGCTCCCGCCGACTGACGCACTGTCAACCAACTATCAACCAGAAGGGTACTCGTCCGCCGACGTACTCGACGCAGGCGCTTACTCGGACGCCTCCGTCATCCACTTTTGCCGTGCGATACCGACGGCGTACCGCTCGACGGAAAATTCCTGTTCGAGAGGCGAGTGCGTTCCGACTCGTCGCGCGGGTCAGTCGGCGATGCCGTCGCGGACGACCGGAGCGAACGCGTAGCCGACCGCGACGACCGCCAGCGTGACCGCGAACAGGCGACCGGGGTCTTGGTTGGTCTGCCAGACGACGAGCGCGACTCCGAGACCGAGGGCGACGGCGAGGCGGGTAGTCCGATTCATGCTCGGACCTACGGATTCTACCACTTAAAACCGGCTTACTCCGGCGGACGCTACGCGAGGCCCCCGACGACCAACGTCGCCACCACCGCGCCGACCATCCCGCCGAGACCGACGCTGCCCAGGAGCGCCATCGCCTGCCGGGAGTCGGCCTCCGTCCAGTCGGACCCGCCGCCGAGGTGTCGCTGGAAGTTCTCGATGCCCTCGCCCGCGAACACCGACCCCGACCAGCCAAGAATCGAGAAGCCGAAGACGAGCGCGCCGACCGCGAACACCTTCTCGCTGGCGAACACCAGCGTCTCGCCCGAGAGGACGAGCAGCGGCACGGCGAGAGTTGCCAGAACCCCGCCGAGCAAGAGCGCGCGACCGAGTCGCGCCGCGCGTTCGCGGACGGTCGGGTCGGTCGAATCGCCCGCGTCCATCGCTAGTCGACGGTCTCGCGCATCCGCGGGTCGAGCGCGTCGCGCATCCCGTCACCCAGCAGATTGAACCCGAGGACGGTGATGGCGAGGAACAGACCGGGGAAAAAGGACCACCACCAGTCGCCGGTCAGCAGGCCCTGATTCACGCCGTTCGACAGCATCAGCCCCCACGAGGGCGTCCCCGCCTCGGCACCGAACCCGAGGAAGGAGAGCGCGGCGATGTCGATGATAGCCAGTCCGAAGTTGAGCGTGGACTGGACCGTGATGGGCGCGAGGCAGTTGGGCAGGATGTGGCGGACGATGACGCGGGGGTCTTTCGCCCCGAGCGCCTCCGTCGCCTCGATGTACTCGTCTTCCAGCACCTTCAGCGCGGCCCCGCGGACGACGCGGGCGAACCGCGGCGTGTACACCAGCGTCAGCGCGATGACGACCTTCCAGAGGCCCGTGCCGAAGATGGCGACCAGCGCGAGCGCGAGCAGGAGGCTCGGGAACGCCAACAGCACGTCCATGGTCCGCATGATGACGTTGTCGGTCACGTCGTCGTAGTAGGCCGCCATGATGCCGAGTCCGACGCCCAACACCGTCGAGGCACCGACCGTGATGGTGCCGTACTTCATCGCGAGCCACGCGCCGTACAGCACGCGCTCGAAGATGTCCCGCGACTGGATGTCCGTGCCGAACGGATACGCGAGCGCGCCGTACTCGCCGACGATGGCGGTCTTCTGCGAGAGCCAACTTGGCGGCGCGAGGTTGGGGTTGGTACCGATTTGGCTCTGCGTGACCGACGTGAGGTCGATGAACAGGCGCGCGTACAGCGCGATGGCCACCATCGCGAAGATGATGGTCAGACCCGCGACGGCGAGGCGATTCGACAGCAGTTCGGAGAGGAACGGGGACGCGCGGAGTCGCTCTACGACGCCGCGTTGGCCCACGTCCTCGCGTTGTGTTTCTGTACTCATCGTTATTGGTCGATTCGCGGGTCGAGATACGAGTAGGTCACGTCCACGAGGAGGTTGACCAGCGTGAACAGGAACGCGAAGGTGAGGACGGTGCCCTGCACGACCGGGTAGTCACCGACCTGAATCGCGCTCACCAGTAGGGTGCCGATGCCGGGGATGCCGAAGACCGTCTCTGTCAGGACCGCGCCGCCCAGCAGCGTGCCGAACTGGATGCCGATGACCGTCACGACCGGGATGAGCGCGTTCTGGAAGCCGTGTTTCATGACCGTAATCTTCGAGCCTTGGCCCTTCGCGCGGGCGGTCCGCATGTAGTCCTGCCGGATGACTTCGAGCATCGACGACCGCATCATCCGGGAGATGAGTGCCATCGAGTAGATGCCGATGACCACCGACGGCAGGAACAGGTGCATCACCGCCGACTGGAACGCCGCGAAGTTCCCCTTCACGAGGGTGTCGAGCGTGATGATGCCCGTGATGGGAGTGATGCTGAACTCCGAAGCGATGCGGCCGCTCGCGGGGAACCAGCTCAGAATCTGGGCGAACAGCAGGATGAGGAGCGGACCGCTCCAGTAAATCGGGACGCTGATACCCGTCAGCGCGCCGATTCGGGTCACGTGGTCGCTCAGCGCGTCCTGCTTGACTGCCCCGAGGAGACCGATGGGGATGCCAAAGAGGATGCCGAGGAACTGGCCGAACAGCGCCATCTCCAGCGTGACCGGCAGTTTGAATCGGAGCACCTGCTTGACCGGCGTCCCCTTCTGAATCTGGTAGGAGTTGCCGAAGTCGAACTGCGCCGCTTCGAGCAGGAACCTGCCGTACTGTACCCAGATGGGGTCGTTCAGTCCGAGTTCCGTCCGGACCTGCTGGACGAACTGCTCGGACGCCCGCTGGCCCGCGATGACGCGGGCGGGGTCGCCCGGTGCCAGATGAAGGATGGCGAACACGAACGTCGCCACCCCGAACAGCACCGGGACCAACAGCAGGAGGCGTTTGACAACGAACCGCTTGGAAATCATTCACTCGCAAAATTGACCGGGAGGGTCAAAAAAGACTCGCTACGGCGGTGTCGTCATCCGTCGTCGGGGCGACGACGAAGCGTCCGATTCCGGAGACGGCGTCGCGTTTCGCGTCGCCGTGCCGACGCCGACTACTCGCTCAGCGAGACCTGCTTGAGGAACGGCCCGCCGATGGGGGCGATTTCGAAGCCGTCGACGCGCGCGGCGACGCCGCGCATCGTCTTGGTGTGGTCCAGCGCCACCCACGGCTGTTCCTCGTGGAATATCTCGCCCGCTTTCTGGTACTTTGGCTTGCGCTTGCTGGTCTCGTAGGAGGTCTGGGCCTCCTCGGTGAGTTCCATGAACTCGGTGTGGGCCCACGCCGAGGCGTTGAGCGTGCTGAAGTCGTCGTGGTTGCTCGGGTCAACCCAGTCCTGTCCCTCGGGCACGGCGTCGGTCGAGATGCCGGGGTGCAGGAGCGCGTAGTAGAAGTTGTCCGGGTCGCCGTTGTCGGTCATCCACCCGAGGAAACACGCGTCGTGCTTGTAGTTCTCGGTGTAGGTGAGGTAGGACTTCCACGGCATCGTGTTGAGTTCGACCGAGACGCCGACTTCGCTGAGATTCGACTTGATGAGTTGGGCGGCCTGTCGCGGCGAGGGGAGGTAGGGCCGCGGGTTCTTCATGATGGACAGCTCGAAGCTCATCCCGTCGTATCCGGCCTCTTTCAGCATCTTCTGAGCCTTCTCGGGGTCGTACGGATACGGGTCCAGATCGGGGTTGTACCCCATCACGCTCTCGGGGATGGGCTGGCTGGCCTGCGAGGCGATGCCCTTGAAGATGGAGTCGACCATCGACTTCGTGTCGATGGCGTAGCTGATGGCTTGCCGAACCTTCTTGTTCCGGAAGGCTTCGACGCGCGCCATGTTGAACGCCATGTAGCCGACGTTGATGCCGGGCATCGAGACGAGTTCGGCTTTGTCCGACCCTTCGATAATCTTCGAGGACTGGGCACCGAGGCCGTCCACGATGTCCGCGCCGCCCGAGACGAGCGTCTGGGCGCGCGTCGAGTTCTTACCGACCGTGGTGAACACGAGTTCGTCGACCTGCGCGTTCTGTTCGCCCCAGTACTCGTCGTTTTTGGTCAGGCGGATGCGCTCGTTGCCCTTGTCCCAGTTGTCGAACTCGAACGGTCCGGTCCCGACCGGGTTGTTCTTGAGGTCCTTGCCGTACTCCTTGATGGCCGAAAGGGAGTGGACCTTCGAGCAGAACATCGCGAGGTTCGGGAGGATGGGAGCGTACTGCTGGTTGAGGGTGATCGTAACCGAGTACTCACCGTCGCTCTCGACCGAGTCGATCCAGCTACCGAGCGAATACGGGCCGTAGGCCGACGCGTAGGAACCGCCGGGATAGTACTCGTAGTCCTCGTCCACGAACCGGCGATACGTCGCCACGAAGTCCTCCGCGGTGAACTCCTCGCCGTTGTGGAACTTGACGCCCTCGCGGAGCGTCATCTCGACGGTCTTGCCGTCGACGCTCCACTCGGTCGCGAGTCCGGCCTTCAGCGAGGTCTCGCCGGGCTTGAACTGAATGAGGCTGTCGTACATCTGGTTGGTGACCTTCGCGACCTCGCCGCTGGTCGTGTTCTGGAAGTCGAGGGTCGCCGAGTCGGACCCGCGGGCGTAGGTCAGCGTCCCACCGGAACTCCCCGCGTCCTCCTCGGTGGTCGTCTCGTCGGTCTCCTCGCCGCCGGAGGTGGTGTCCGTCTCGTCGGTCGCGTCGGTGGTCGTGGCGTCGCCTTCGCCGCCGCCACCGGTACACCCGGCGAGCGTCGCCGCCGCCGTCGCACCGCCTGCCGCCTTCAAGAAACTACGCCGCTTCAAACTGTCATCTGTCGCCATGGGGCATCATGCTCACACCGTCCACATAAGTATGCCGGACCAGTGGGGTGAGGAAAATAGGACAATGACTCGCTATTGAGTTGTATTTCTGCAAAACGTCGAAAGATGGAAGGATGTCGGTGTCAGTTCGAGAGGCTGACCTGCTTGAGGAACGGCCCGCCGATGGGCGCGACGACGAAGTTCTCGACGTTCGACCCGACGCCCCGAAGCTCCTTGGCGTGGTCCATGAACACCCACGGGGCCTCCTCGTGGGCGATTTCGGCGGCCTGTCTGTACAGGTCCGCGCGCTCCTCTCGGTTGTACGTCTGTTGGGCCCGCTCGGTCACGTCCATGAACTCGGTGTTGGCCCACGCCGCCACGTCGAGGGTGTTGAGTCCCTCAGTATCCCAACTCACCCAGTCTTGGTCCTGTGGCACTTGGTCCTGCGAGACGCCGGGATGGAGCAAGGCGTAGTAGAAGTTGTCCGGGTCGGCGTTGTCGGTCATCCACCCGAGGAAACACGCGTCGTGCTTCCCGGAACTGGTGTAGTTCAGGAAGGGGTTGAACGGCTGTTGGTTGATGTTGACCGTGATACCGACCTGCTCCAGATTCGACTTCACCGTCTGGGCCGCCTGAATCGGCGACGGGTTGTACGCCCGCGGGTTCTGGAACGTCGCCAACTCGAAGGTGAACCCGTCGCCGTACCCCGCGTCGTTCAGCAGTTGTTGGGCCTGCTGGGGGTCGTGTGGGTACGGGTCTAGCTCCTCGTTGTAGCCGAACACGTTCGACGGAATCGGCTGGCTCGCCTGCACCGCGATGCCGCGGAAGATGGTGTTGACGATGGCTTCGGTGTTGATGGCGTAGCTGATGGCCTGCCGGACGCGCTTGTCGCGGAACGCCTCGACGCGCGCCATGTTGAACGCCAGATAGCCGATGTTGATGCCCTGTTTCTCCAGCAACTCGGCGTTCTCTGATTGGTCGACGATTTGGGCGGCCTGCGCGCCCAACCCGTCGATGATGTTCGCGCCGCCCGAGACGAGCGTCTGGGCGCGGGTCGTGTTCGACCCGATAGCGGTGAACACGACTTCGTCCACGTTCGGTCCCTGTCCCCAGTAGTTCTGGTTCGCCGAGAGACGGATGCGCTGGTTGCCTTGGTCCCAGTTCTCGAAGACGAACGGACCGGTCCCCATCGGATTCTGGCTCAGGTCCGTGCCCCGCTCCTGAATCGCCTGTTCGGACAGGACGCTGGAGGCGAACATCGCGAGGTTCCGGAGGAACGGCGCGTACCGCTGTTCCAACTGGATGGTCATCTCGTAGTCGCCGTTCTTCTCGACGCCGCTGACCCAGTTACCCAGCGTGAACGGGCCGTACGACGAGACGTACTCGTCGCCCGGATAGTACTCGTAGTTCGAGTCGGTGAACCGGCGATACGTCGCGATGAAGTCGTCTACGGTACACTCGTCGCCGTTGTGGAAGGTCGCGCCCTCCCGCATCGTGACCGTGGCCTGCTGGCCGTCGAGCGACCACTCGGTCGCCAGTCCCTCGATGAGCGAGGACTGTCCCGGCTCGAACTCGATGAGTCGGTCGTAAATCTGGTTGGTGACCTTCACGTCCTCGCCGCTGGTCGTGTTCTGCGGGTCTAGCGTTCCAGAATCGTTCCCGCGCGCGTACGTGAGCGTCCCACCGCCCTGTTGTCCGTCCCCCTGCTGTACGTCCTCCGCGCTCCCGGTATCGACGTAGCCCGCCACCGAGGCCGACGCTGCTGCCCCACCGGCCGCCTTGAGCAGACTCCGCCTCGAAACGGATGTGTCGTTTGAAGTCATCCAACGATACCAATCAATGATTCGGGATATAAGGATACGGGACCACATTGAAGAATTGTTCGATTAGTTCAAAACTCCTACCGGTGTGCAACCAGTTCCGTCCGCTGTCACGAGCGGGCGGTAGTAGACGACTGCGACGCTCTCGGTCGAGGAGACCCACGTCCCGCCCGAGAAGCGCGGGAGACCGTCGCCGGAGAGAAAAAGGGGGCTACTGCGGTTGGTCGTAGAGGTGGCAGGCCGAGGGGTGGGCCTCGTCCTGTAGCACCGGGTCCGTTCGCTCGCAAACGCTCTCGAAGTGGTCGCGCAGGAGCGACTCGGCGGACTCCCAGTCGCCCGACGCGAGGTAGTCGAACGACTCGGCGACGAGTTCGCGGGGTCGGCCTTCGGGTTCTACGTCGAACAGTCGGTCCCAGAGGACCGCCTTGAACGCGGCGGGCGAGGCGTCCGGCCGCCCGCCGTCGGCGGCAGTCACCGTCTCGGTCCGGGCGGCGTCGCCGTCCGCGGCCGCCTCCCACATCGCGTCGAGGTCGATGGCGCGCTCCTCGACGCGTTCGCGGTAGTTCATGATCTGGCGGTAGGCGTCCTGTTCGACGTCGAGGTCCTCCGGCGGGATGATTTGAGGACACCGCGTCCGGAAGTGACAGCCGGAGGGCGGGTCGATGGGCGAGGGCACGTCGCCTTCGAGGATGACCCTATCCGCGGTGTCCGCGCGCGGGTCCGGTTCCGGAATCGCCGACAGCAACGCCTGCGTGTAGGGGTGTTTGGGGTCGGCGAACAGTTCGTCGGTGTCGGCGACCTCCACGATTTCGCCCAGATACATCACCGCGATGCGGTCGCAGATGTGGCGGACCACGCTCAGGTCGTGGGCGATAAAGAGGTACGTCAGGCCGAACTCGTCTTGAAGGTCTTCCAACAGATTCAGAATCTGGGCCTGCACCGACACGTCGAGCGCCGAGACGGGTTCGTCGGCGACGATGAAGTCGGGGTCCACGGCGAGGGCGCGAGCGATGCCCACCCGCTGGCGCTGGCCGCCCGAAATCTCGTGGGGGTAGCGGTCGAACTGGCCCTTTTCGAGACCGACCGCCTCCATCAGTTCGGCGACGCGGTTCCGGCGCTGTTGTTTCTTGGACATCTCACCCTCGGGAGCCTCCTCGGGCAGGTCGTGGATTTTGAGGGGTTCGGCGATGGTCTGACCCACCGTCATCCGCGGGTCGAGGCTGGAGAGGGGGTCTTGGAATATCATCTGCATGTCCTTGCGCTTGTCGCGCAACTCCTCGCGGTCGAGGCCCGAGAGGTCGGTGCCTTGGAAGACGATGCGGCCGTCGGTCGGCTCTTCGAGGTGGAGCAGGGTCCGGCCCGCGGTGGACTTGCCACACCCCGACTCGCCGACCAGTCCGACCGTCTCGCCCTCGTAGATGTCGAAGTTCACGCCGTCGACGGCTTTGACGCTCTCTACCTCGTCGGCCAGCCACTCGTCCAGCAAGCCGTCCGCGCGCGAGAAGTACTTCTTCATCCCCTCGACTTCGAGGAGTTGGTCGCCCACCTCGTGGTCGCGGGCCGTCATCGTCTCGAACTCCTCGCCGTACTGGGTCTCGTCGAAATCTTCGAGGACGCACTTCGCGCGGTGGTCGACGTCGTCGGGGCCGTGCTGGAGATTCGGAATCTCGCCCTCGGTACACTCGGGTTGGGCCCACGGACACCGCGGCGCGAAGTGACAGCCTTGGGGCATGTCGATGAGGTCCGGGACGTTGCCCTCGATGGGCGTCAGGCGCTCTTTGTCCTCCTGCGGGATGGACTCCAGCAGCGCGTAGGTGTAGGGGTGGCTCGGGTTGTGGAAGATCTCGTCCACGGGACCGACCTCCACGATGTCGCCCGCGTACATCACGGCCACGCGGTCGCAGGTCTCGGCGACCACGCCGAGGTCGTGGGTGATGAAGAACACCGACATGCCGAGTTCGTCCTGCAAGTCGTTGATGAGATCGAGAATCTGGGCCTGAATCGTCACGTCCAGCGCGGTCGTCGGCTCGTCGGCCACCAGCAGTTTCGGCTGGCAGGCCAGCGCGATGGCGATGAGGACCCGCTGGCGCATCCCGCCCGAGAACTCGTGGGGGTACTCGTCGACGCGCTCGGTCGGTTCCGGGATGCCGACCTCTTCGAGCATGTCGACGGTGTCTTCGAGAATCTCCTCGTCGATGTCCTTCCCGCCCAGACTCGGCGCTATCTCCCGGACCGCGTTCCACCACGAGTCCTTCCGGCGGCCGCCGTACTGGTGGAGTCGCAGGCTCTCGGCGACCTGCTCGCCCACGGTCAGCGCGGGGTTGAGCGAGGTCATCGGGTCTTGGAATATCATGCTCATCTCGCCGCCCCGAATCTCGCGCATCGGGTCCTCGGGCGTCGAGAGGAGGTCGACGTACCCCTCGTCGGGGAACACGAAGTCCCCGACTCCGGAGGGGTAGCGCTCGGCGAAGTCGGCGGCTAGCTCCTCGTGGTGGAAGGCGGCCTCGCCGTCGGCGATTTCGCCGGGGTCGTCCACCAACTGCATCAGCGAGAGCGCGCTGACGCTCTTGCCGGACCCGGACTCGCCGACGAGACCGATCGTCTCGCCCTCCCGAATCGTGAGGTCGAAGTCGTCCACCGCCTCGACCACACCGCGTTCGGTGTTGAACTGCGTCCGCAGATTCGAGATTGACAGTAAGTCACTCACAATTACGCGAAAGTGGTGCGTCCGCGGGCAAATACCTTTCCACTTTTCTACCGGAGTCGTCGGACGAAACGCGGCCGAACCGCCGTAGGAACTGCGGAAATAACGGTTCGCCCCGGTTCGCAAAAATGGCCACGGAAGCCAGCCTGATGATTCGTTTCGGGACGTAGGCTTCGTTTTTTGGACTGGCGCGTGCGGGCGCGTCGCCGTAGGAGACGGCCATCTCGCGCGAGGTCTGCGCGAGCGGACGCGAGTGCAGGTTCGGGAGACGCGGTTTATCTCCCGGTGGCTGAGAACCGCAACGAAGTGAAGACCGCAGTCGGTTGGGGAGGGTGTGGCCCCGTTGCGGTGCGGAGCGGTGGCGTCTGTGGTGCGGTGCTGTGTGGTCGCGGTCCACTGTGTAGTCGCGGTTCACCGTGTGGGTTCCGGGAGTCGGCGGTCGCTCGCTTCACCGAAGTTTAAGAGGCGTCCGACAGTAGGTCCCGCCATGATAGACACCGTCGTCATCGCCACGGACGGGTCCGAGAGCGTCACCCGCGCGGTCCGGGTCGCCCTCGACCTCGCCGAGCGGTTCGACGCCGCGGTCCACGCCCTCTACGTCGTGGACGAGGGAGAGGTCGACTCCTCGCCCGAGGAGTTACGCGACGAGTTGCGCGACGCGCTCGAATCCCAAGGGGCCGAGGCCCTCGACGCCGTACGCGACCACGCCGACCGCGACGTGACGACCGCGGTCCGCGAGGGTCGCCCGGCCGCCGAGATAACCGAGTACGCCCGCGAGGCGGACGCCGATATGGTGGCGACCGGGACGCGGGGCCGCCACGGCGAGAACCGCTTTCTCATCGGGAGCGTGGCCGAGCGCGTCGTCCGGTCGTGTCCGGTGCCGGTGTTGACCGTCCGGCAACTGGAGAACGGAGAGTAGGACGGCGTGAGTCGGATTTCGGTCGGGTTCGTCCGTTCGTCGTGAGCCGGGGGCTCTGTCAGCGCGACCGTCGAAACCGTTTAGAAGCACGCGTAGAAAGCCCTTGCCCGACCGCCGTCGGTCGTGTTACTTGCCACCTCGTCACACGTACTCCCTCGCCCGACAACCGAGGATTCTTCCGCGCTGGTCCCCCACGGAAAGGCATGAAAGACTGGGTCATCGACGACGACAATCTCTCTATCGAGCGCAAGTCCATCCTGCCCGGCGAGGGCTTCTTCGTCCCGGATTCCTTCGAGGAGGCCAAGGAAGAGGCCGAGGCCGAGGCCGCGCTGGCCGGTGCGGAGGTCGCGGTCGTGGCCGACCCCGACGCCGACGGACTGGCCTGCACCGCGCTGGTCCGGGAGGTCTACGGGGACGCGGCGCTCATCGACGCCGGGCCTCACGACCTCGGAGACGCCCTCGAACGCGTCGCCGACTACAGCGAACCCGGCGCAGAAATTTTCGTCTGCGACCTCTGTCCCGACAGCTACGACGAGGTCGGCGAGGCGCTGGAGGTGCTGGTCGAGCGGGCTGGCGAGGTCCGGTGGTTCGACCACCACCAGTGGACCGACTCCGTGGCCGAGGCGGTCCGGGACGCGGGCGTCGAGTTGGTCGTCGGCGACAGCGACGAGGAGTGTACCGCCGACGTGGCGGTCCGGTCGCTGGACTACGAGTTCCCGGAGTATCTGGTGGAACTGGCCGCGGTCACGCGCGACCACGACCTCTGGATTCGGGACGACGAGCGCAGCGACGACCTCGCGGACTACTCCTACTGGGCCGACCCCGAGGAGTACATCGAGACCGTCGCCGAACACGGCGCGGACCTCCCCGAGGACGTGCGGGAGTTCCTCGCGGAGATGCGCGTCGAGAAGGACGCCCTCATCGAGAAGGCCGTCGCTCGCGCGGACATCGAAGAGATCGGCCCGTGGACCGTCGGCGTGACGTACGGCCGATGTTCGCAAAACGAAGTCGCTGTAAGCCCCGCATCTACGACGACATGCTCGACTACGCCCACCACTGGACGACCCGCGGCGCGGTCGCGAAGCAAGTCATCGTCGAGGCGTTCTGGCACGTCTCGCGGGACGTGGCGGCCGAGACCGCGGCGGCCGAGGAGGAACTGGACGAGGGCGAAGCAGAAGAAGCGGGGAGCGCCGAGAGCAACTGACTATTCGTCGTCGGTCTCCTGCTGGCGCTCGTATCGCGCCGAGGTGATGCCGAGTTTGGCGAAGAACTTCCGGGCGCGCGGCGTCCCTTTCTGAATCCACGACGGTTCGAGTTCGCGCCCCGTTTTCCGTGATTTGACCATAGTTACTGATTAAATCGTATCGACTAAATAGGTTCGGACTACTGCGAGCGCGACGGCGACGGCGGCGAACGTCACCAGCGGTCGGACTCCGTACGCGACCCGGAAAACGACCATAGTCGCTGAGACGAGGAGCGAAACGACGCCGAGCGAGAGAACGAACTGAACGACCTCGAAGTACCTGGCCGTCCGCTCGACCTCCTCGGTGACGATTCTCGACCACTCGTCGTAGTTGTCCAATAGGATGACGGCCCATTCGTCGGTGCCGTATCCACCGGTAATTACCTCAGTACGATGCGTAGAACCGATACCGGTCGGATACTCCGTCACGGAGTAGACTCCGATTCCGGAGACGTTAGCGGTCGTGAGAGCGACGACACCGACCGACCCGGTGAAAATCGGAAGCACCGTCACTTCTCCGACCGCACTCGGTCCGCCGACGCTGACGGCCGACACGACCAACCCCACCAGAATTACGGCGGTCCTGACGCTCCGCATCGCCTCGTCGTCTATCTCCTCCATCGTCTCGACCTTCTTGTCGTACTCGCGGCGCGACTCCTCGACCGCGTTGGCCAGCGCCTCGGTCGCCGAGGTGTCGGCCGGGAGCGCGTCCGACGTGTCTGACCGACTGCTCGTGGCCCCGGCGTTCCGCGCCATCGCATTTGAGCGTCGGGGGACGAAGACCCGTCGTCGCTCGACGCGAGTGACCCGTCG
>SDGW01000180.1_pt1 | contig 26931 bp, 23 predicted proteins | sample 2873831 | NCBI WGS metagenome assembly SDGW01 (sample SAMN08132700, study PRJNA421101) | hypersaline lake metagenome | isolation source: celular fraction 0.22 microns magnesium sulfate-rich crust from ephemeral... | place: Spain: Penahueca Lagoon, Toledo | collected 2011-07 | reverse complement strand
GTTCAAATCCCTGTCCTGGCGTTTCTATCGAACTGACTGCTCGGTGTGAGGTGTCGCTCGAGCGTCGAGTGAACGGGTAGGGGTACGGAAGGAGGCGCTGGATTAGCGCGTGATCTCTGCGGGAGAATCGGTCGCGATCCAGCAATCGGGATCATCCGGGTCTCTGAGTCGCAGACTGCCGCTTTGACACACCACCAGTTCGTATCGAGGGTCCATGATGATCCCGTCGACGACTGCATCGGGATCCGATATCGTAACGTGGCTCGTACCGGGCGATCGGACCGGAGTAGGGACCCCATACGACCCACATAGCGTCGTCGCGAACCGACCGTCGAGCTCGTTCGATCGGGGAGGGAGCTACGCAGCGGCGTCGGATGGGCCGACCGCCGCCGCTGGTGGCAGAATACCTGCAGTCAAAGGATAGTATAAAGGCCGGCGGGTTCATCGTGAGGGACATGACGACGACGCTCGGAACGGCGAGCGCGGGGCCCGGCGAGATGGACACGGGCCGTCTCGAGGTCGGCGAAACGCGGGACGGGAGCCCGTTCGGGCTGCCTGTCGCCGTGATCAACGGCGCTTCTCGCGGGAAGACTCTCTACATGCAGGCGGCGAGCGATGGCGACGAACTCAACGGCGTTGGCGTCCTCCAGCGCGTCGTGCCACAGCTCGATCCGGCCGACATCTCGGGGACGATCCTGATCGTCGGGATCGTCAACTACCACGCGTTTCAGGTCGCCGAACACCGAAATCCGATCGACGATACGAAGATGAACCGGGCCTATCCGGGCAACGAGAACGGCACCTCGAGCGAGCGGATCGCGGCCGCGACGTTCGACGCCGCGACCCGGGCCGATCTGGTCCTCGACCTCCATCAGGGGTCGACCAGTCGAATGTTAGACGAGGTCCGCGTGCGCTGTGGCACACGCCATCGGCTCCACGATCAGTGTCTCGAGCTCGCGAAGGCCTTCGGCTGCGGCTACGTCCTCGATCAGAAGGGACCGGACGGTCAGTTGGCTCGCGCGGCCCCCGACGAGGGGGTCCCGACCGTCGACCCCGAACTCGGCGGGGCCGTCGGCTGGGACGAGACGAGCATCCGGAAGGGCGTCGAGGGCGTCTTCAACGTCCTCCGGTACTACGGGTTCCTCGACGGTGAGCAGCGCCTCGAGACGCAGACTCGCGCCAGCGGCTTCGAGCAGTACGGTGCACCTGCGGGCGGGCTCGTCACGCTCCAGAAGGACCTCGGCGACCGGGTCCGGCCCGGCGAGCCGCTGTTCGAGGTGACGACGCCCTTCGGCGAGCCGAAAGCCGAAGTGACGGCCGATAGCAACGGGATCCTCTGGCGGGCGCGTCGACTGCCACAGGTCGCGACTGGCGAGTACGTCTGCTCGGTCGGCACCGACATTGGAGAGTACTGATATGCCCTCGAATCTCACCTGTCCCGACTGCGGAACCGTCTACGAGGCCGGGCCCGACGAACCGTGGCGCTGTGGCTGCGGTCACGCACTGGAGTTCACCGACCGACCGCATCCGCAGGGCGATCCGCTGCCGCTACACAGCCTCGACACCAGCGAGGGGCTGTGGACGTTCTTCGAATTCCTCCCGATCGAACAGCACGTCACGTTCTACGAGGGGTTTACGCCGATGGTCGACGCCCCCGACTGGGACGCCGAGTTCAAACTCGAGTACGTCTTCCCCACGGGCTCGTTCAAGGACCGCGGCGCGACGACGACCCTCTCGCGGGCCGTCGAACTCGGCGTCGAGAAGGTCATCGAGGACTCCTCGGGCAACGCGGGCGCGTCGATCGCGACCTACGCCGCGCGGGCGGGGCTCGAGGCGGACATCTACGTCCCGGCCGACGTCAAGCAGTCGAAGCTGATGACGATCCAGCGGGCGGACGCACGCCCCGTTCGCATCGAGGGGAGCCGCGGCGACGTGACGGCGGCCTGCCTCGAAGCGGTCGAGGGCGACTCGAGCGGTGACGAGGCGGCGGCCGGCGAGCGCGACGCCCCGTACCAGACGGGCGAGGGCTGGTACGCCAGCCACGCCTGGAATCCGGCCTTTTACGCCGGCACGATGACGTTCGCGTTCGAGGTGGCCGCCCAGCAAGGCTGGTCAGTCCCCGACGCCGTCGTCCTCCCGATCGGCCACGGCACGCTCTTTCTCGGCGCGTACCGCGGCTTCTCGCTGCTCAACGAGGCCGGCATCGTCGACGGTATGCCCCGACTACTCGGCGCACAGGCCGCCGGCTACGCGCCGATCGTCGCCGCGCTCGGCGGCGATACGACCGACGAGGACGGCGAGGGAACCACTATCGCCGACGGCATTCAGATCAGCGAACCCGCTCGCGGTACCCAGATCCTCGAGGCGATCGAGGAGACCGGCGGCGACGCGATCGCGATCGGCGGCGATCCGATCGAAACCACGCTCGATCGTCTCCACCGCAACGGGTTCTACGTCGAACCGACCTGTGCGGTCGCGCCGGCCGCCCTCGAGCAGTACCGTGAGCGCGGCGTCGTCGACGACGACGAGGACGTCGTCGTGCCGCTGACCGGCAGCGGACTGAAAACCCTTTGAACCGTCGGTCCCAGAACCCGATAGATGGTCAGCCGACCGCCGACGTTTTGCCCTGATTGTGGAACTCGACTCGAGCCAGCGACGGTCGACGATCGCGAGCGTATGCGCTGTTCGACTTGCGACGCGGTCGTCTGGCACAACCCGGTCCCCTGCGCCGGCGTCGCGGTGGTCGACCGTTCCGGCCGAGAGCCCGCCGTTCTCTGCGTCGAACGCGGCGTCCCGCCGGGGGTCGGCGAGTGGACGATCCCCGGCGGCCACATCGAGACCGGCGAAGAACCGCCCGAAGCGGCCGCCCGCGAACTCCGCGAGGAGACCGGCGTCGCCGTCGACCCTTCCGACCTCGAGATCCTGGCCGCGTCGGCGATGCCCCCTCGAGGTGGCAAACACGTGGTGACGGTCCACTACGTGGCCGACCGCGCCGACGCCGAGGGTGAGCCGGTCGCGGGCAGCGACGCGACGGACGCCCAGTTCTGGACGCCGGCCGAGTTCGACGCCTCCGGGGAGACGTTTCGACCGGTCCACGAGACGCGGTTTCGGGAGGCCGCCGCTCTGTTCGAGTGAAACGTGGGGTCGTCGGTCCTGACCGGGGACGCTCGAGACGGACGTACAGCCAGAGAGGAAGCGACCCTCGTCAGTAGTAGCCACCGTCGTCGGAGTCGCTTCCGAGCGGGCGTTCGATGGTGGCGTCGCCGATCCCCACCTTCATGCTCATTCCCGAAAGATCGGTATCGCCGTGGAGGCGGCAGTACACGTCGTACACCCCGCTCTCTTGGAACGTGTGGGTCGTCTCCTCACCGCCGTCGACTTCGGCGTCTTCGGTCCAGTTGTCCGAGGCCGACGTGACCGTATGGCGGGTTTCGTCTTCGTTCGTCCAGGTGATCGTCGCTCCCGCGTCGGCGCGGACGTTCCGCGGATCGAACTGCCTATCGACCATGACGACGTCTGTGGTCTCCTCGGCGGTCTGACTGTCGCCGCCCGTACATCCCGTCGCTACCAGCGCCGATGCGCTCCCCGCGGTCGCGAGGAATATTCGACGCTTCATAGCTCCAAATCGGGGCTCGATCGCAATAGCTGTTCGGAGCTATCCCGCTGCCCGACTGTTGTCGTCCCTGACCGGACCGATCACGCTTCCGGCGGCCGACGCTGTCGAAACGAGTCGCGCGGCTCGTTCCGAACCCTGTCTCGAGACGGAACCCGACATTCCTTTACTCGAGCCCTGAATACGGGCGGGTATGTTCCTCTCCCTACGTGCGGAGGTCGAGGACGCCCTCGAAGGGGCGCTCTCGGCGCAGGACTTTCCGACGGACGACCTCGGGATCGAAGAACCGCCGGACGACGTCGACAGCGTGCTGGCCTCGAGCGTCGCCTTTCGACTCGCGAGCGAGGCGGGCGCGCCGCCGCCGCAGGTCGCCGGACAGGTCGCCCACGAGATCGACGCCGACGATCTGACCTACGTCTCCGAGGTGCAGACGCAGGGCCCCTACCTCAACTTCCTGCCGAGCGACGCCTACTTCGCGGCGACGCTCGAGGACGCGACCGACGAGTCCTACGGCGAGCTGCGGGACCGCGATACCAGCGTCGTCGTCGAGCACACGAGCGCGAACCCGACGGGGCCGGTCCACGTCGGCCGCGCCCGGAACCCGATCATCGGCGACGCCGTCGCGAACGTCCTCGATTTCGCCGGATATAACGTCGACCGCCACTACTACGTCAACGACGCCGGCCGGCAGATGGCCGTCTTCACCTGGGCCTACGAGACCTTCGACGAGGATGACCTGGACGAGCCGCCCGAGCGCGATCGCATCGAGTACGACCTCGTCCGCTACTACCGCAAGGGGAACGCCTTCCTCGAGAACGCTCCCGAAGACGAAGTCGAGGCGGCCGAGGCAGAGATCGAGTCGATCATGCGGGGCCTCGAGAACGGCGACGACGAGGCCTACGAGCGGGTCAGCGAGGTGGTCGATCAGGTGCTCGGCGGGATGACGGAGTGTCTCGCGCGCCTGCCCGCCGAGTTCGACGAGTTCGTCAAGGAGACGCGGTTCATGCGCAACGGCGACACCGACGACCTCGTCTCGCGGCTACAGGAACTGGACGAGGCCGTCTACGAGGAAGACGCCTGGCAGCTCGAGCTCGACGATCACGGGATCGACAAGAACCTCGTCTTCCTGCGCTCGGACGGCACCTCGCTGTACGCGACCCGCGACCTGGCCCACCACGAGTGGAAGTTCGACGAGTACGACCGCGCGGTGACAGTGCTCGGCGAGGACCACAAGCTGCAGGCGAAGCAGGTCCAGACGACCCTCGAACTGCTCGGAAACGACACTGCGGGGCTCGAGCAGGTACTCTACTCGTACGTCAACCTCCCCGAGGGGAAGATGAGTACGCGCCGGGGGACCGGCGTCGACCTCGACGACCTGCTCGACGAGGCGATCGACCGCGCCCGCGAGGAGGTCGAGGATCGACTGGACGACCGCATCCGCGACGACGATCTCGACGACGAGGACATCGAGCGCATCGCCCATCAGGTCGGCATCGGCGCGGTCCGCTACGACATCGTCTCCAAACAGCCGACGAAGGCGATCACCTTCGAGTGGGACCGCGCGCTGGACTTCGAGGCCCAGTCGGCGCCCTACGTCCAGTACGTCCACGCGCGCTGTTGCGGTATCCTCGAGGAGGCGGGGATCGACCCCGAGACCGGCATGGACGACGTCGAGACGGCAGTCGACGCCGACCTGCTCGAGACCGAGGCGGAGCGAGACCTCCTCGAGACCATCGCGCGGTTCCCGGCGGTCGTCGACGAGGCCGCCGACGACCTCGAGCCCCATCAGGTCGCGACCTACACCCGCGAGTTCGCCGACCGGTTCAACGCCTTCTACCGGGAGTGTCCGGTGCTGGCCGACGACGTCGACCCCGATGTCCGCGAGGCGCGGCTGGCGCTCGTCGCGGCCTCGAAACACGCGGTCGCGAACGCGCTCTCGATTCTGGGCGTGGCCGCGCCGCGCTCGATGTGAGCGGTCGATCGATCGGCTGCTACCCGCGCGACGGCTGTACTCACCGCTCGTCACGTCCGCGCCCGCAAAAAGAACGACTGTGCCCTGGGCCGTCGAACACCGACGCTACTGGGTCTCGTCCGTCGTCTCGAGGACGCGCTCGACGAAGTCGTCCTGACTCATCTCGTCGTTCATGTACTTGATCGCCCACTTCACGTCGACGTAGAACGACATGACCTTCGCGCCGTCCTTCTCGAGGACCCACGTGACGCTGTCGACCGCGGCTGCGAACGCTTCGGGGTCGGTGATCGCCGCGCTCATATCGTCGCCCAGCGAGTCCAGTTCCGCGAACAGCGTTTCGGGGTCGGTCGTCGTCGTCGTGGCGACGACGTCGACCGTTTTGCCGTCCTTGTTGACGTCCTCGATAGTCAGCTTCCCGCTGTCGATTTTCAGCTTGTCGCGATCGAGTCCGGGGATCTCCGCCTTGTCGTCGGACCCGTCGTTTTCGCCGTTGTCGTCCCCGTCGAGCGAATCGTCGGAATCGTCGTCGTTCGAGTTGGAGTCGTCGCCGGTCTCGTCGCTCGAGCAACCCGCGAGGACGGTTGCGATCGCTGCGCCACTGCCGAGGAGGATCTTTCGTCGCTCCATGGGCGAGCCATCGAGAACCGCCATGATTAGTAATCAGTTCGTTACCGTTTCTCCTCGAAACGACGGTGAATTCGGGCTGTAAGGGGTCAAAAACGCCGGTCGGAAATGGCCGGCAAACCCTCCAGAACCGGCCGATCGTCGGCGCGTACCGATCTGTACTGCGACACGACGGTCATCGGTGGATGAACGTTATCGGCGGACGGTAATCACTGCGTTCGAACGGTCAGCGAGCGATGAACGATGATGAGACGGGAGAAGGGAACCCTTACCGGCGCGTATCGGATCTGCCGCCGTCGACCGGGCGGCCGATCAGCCGTCGGTTTCGGCTTCCGTAATCGCGTTCGAGACGTCGTCGTGTGCCGCCTCGAGTCCGTCGGCGTTCTCGCCGTTCTCGTCGGTTGCCGCGTCGGACGACTGGTTTCGCGTGGCGGTGCGGGCTTCGATTTCCCCGCTCGTGCCGCCGTCGCCAGCAGTTGGCGACCCGACCTCGACGCCGGTCAGATCGGCCGCCAGCCGACGGTACGCGAGGGCGGCCGGCCCTCTGGGTTCGAAAACGACCAGCGGCGTCCCGGCGTAGACGCTCTCCCTGGCCGTGGGATCTTCCGGAATCGTACCGAGCAGGGGCACCTCGAGGCGGTCGGCGATCTCCTCGGGCGAGACGTCGCCGTCGGGACGCGTTCGGGTGAGGACGATGCCGGCGACCTCGCCGCCGGCGCGGTCGGTCAACTCGATCGTCTTCCGCGTGTCGTGGACGGCCGCGGGTTCGGGCGTCGAGACGAGGACGACGGCGTCGGCCAGCCCCAGCGGGAGGACGGTCTCGTGGCTGATGCCCGCGCCGACGTCGAGAAAGACGTAGTCGAACTGCGAGCGGAGCTCAGAGACGACCTCGCGGAGCCCTTCGGGGGAGGTTTCGGCGTAATCGTCGAGGCTGGTCCCGCTCGGGACTGCGACGATGTTGTCCGCCAGTCGGTAGGTGGCGTCGTCGATCGATGCGTCGTCGGCTAATACGTCGTATAGGGTGGTCGAGTCGGGGGTGAGGCTGACGAATCCGGCGAGGTTCGCCATGCCGAGGTCGGCGTCGACGATGGCGACGCGCTCCCCGGCCTCCGCGAGTGCGGTGCCGAGGTTTACCGTCGTCGTCGTCTTTCCGACGCCGCCCTTCCCGCTCGCGATGGCGTAGACCGTCTCGTGAGACATACTCGGATACTGTCCGGACTCTAGAACGGCATCACCTTAAATCGTGACCTCCCTTCCCGGCTCGTGGTTTCCGTCCGACACGTCGTGCTAACGGACGCCGCTCGAGGGATCGGCGCAGGTCCTCGCCGTCCCACGGCACGGACCGCATCGGCAATCGATGCCACGTCGCCGGGTGTGTCAAAGGATTCTTACCCACAGCCCCGCTTTTTACGGCTAATGAGCCAGGAGGGCGAGCAGGAGCAATCCGACCGGAAGAAGTACGAGTTCCGGAAGGTTATCGAGGATCTCAAGGATTACGACGGCTCCGGGACGCAGCTCGTGACGATCTACGTCCCCGACGACCGTCAGATCAGTGACGTCGTCCAGCACGTCACCCAGGAACACAGCGAAGCGGCCAACATCAAGTCAAAGCAGACCCGGACGGCCGTCCAGGACGCCCTGACGAGCATCAAAGACCGGCTGCGCTACTACGACACCTTTCCGCCGGAGAACGGCATCGTCCTCTTCTCCGGTGCCGTCGACTCCGGCGGCGGCCGCACCGACATGGTCACCAAAGTCCTCGAGAGTCCGCCACAGCCGATCGAGTCCTTCCGCTATCACTGCGACTCCGACTTCCTGACCGAGCCGCTAGAGGAGATGCTCGCCGACAAGGGGCTCTACGGCCTGATCGTCTTAGACCGGCGCGAGGCCAACGTCGGCTGGCTGAAGGGCAAACGCATCGAACCGGTCAAGTCAGCCTCCTCGCTCGTCCCCGGCAAGCAGCGCAAAGGTGGCCAGTCCGCCCAGCGATTCGCCCGCCTTCGGCTCGAGGCCATCGACAACTTCTATCAGGAGGTCGCGGGGATGGCCAACGACCTGTTCGTCCCGAAGCGCCACGAGCTCGACGGCATCCTCGTCGGCGGTCCCTCGCCGACCAAAGACGAGTTCTTGGACGGCGACTACCTCCACCACGAGATTCAGGACAACGTCATCGGGAAGTTCGACGTGGCCTACACCGACGAGTCCGGCCTGAAGGACCTGGTCGACAACGCCGAAGATGCGCTGGCCGACGCCGAGGTGATGAAGGACAAGAAGGTGATGGAGGAGTTCTTCAAGGAACTCAACGCGGGCGACAAGGCCACGTACGGTTTCGAGCAAACCCGCCGCAATCTCATGATGGGCGCGGTCGACCGCCTGTTGATCAGCGAGGACCTCCGGAAGGACGTCATCACCTACGACTGCCCCGAATGCGGTACCACCGAGCGCGAGGTCGTCGACCGCCGGAAGTCGACGCCGACTCACACCTGCACCGAGTGTGGCACCGAGGTGGAGGCGACCGAGGAGGACCGCGAGGACGCCATCGACCACCTCATCGAGATCGCCGAACAGCGCGGTACCGAGACGAAGTTCATCTCGACGGACTTCGAGAAGGGCGAACAGCTCCTCAACGCCTTCGGCGGCTTCGCCGGGATCCTGCGGTACTCGACGGGCGTCTAAGGGTACCGTTACCGACGCTGCAGTCAGCAGCGACGAACGACGGCTCGGAACGATCTATCCGCCGTCCGAACGCCGATACGCTCGTATCCGGTCCATCGATTCCGCCGTGTAGTTCCGCTCCATCAGCGGGACGTCGGCCTCGTAGCACCAGTACGTCACCAGTGACGGATGGACGCCGACCAGAAGGCCGATCCACCAGAGCGTTCGCTCCTGGTCCCATACCAGTTCCTCGAGCCGTTCGCCGCTGGGACGGCGCTCGACGAGCGATCGATACTCGCTCCCGCTATCGCCGGGAGCGATGATACCACCCTTTTCCAGCAGGTAGGCGGTGATGAACGGCTCCCCGAGACTGGAGACGGTTCTGTCAACGTCGTCCGCGTACAGCGCGTCGTGTATGGTCTTCACCGCGTCGTAGGGATCTTTCCCTTCCACCTCCGCTTGCAGCCGATCGACGTGCTCCGCGACTTCCGGCGCGGGAGGGCCGATGGTGGCCTCGACCGCCTCCCACGAAACGGGGTCGAAAGCGCCCATACGGCAACGACGCGGTCCCGCTCCGTAAACTATGGTGTCGCCTACCACGGAAACGGAACGCGGGGTGCGTACGCCTCCCCACGACCGCTGGGGACGGTACCGACGACGGTGAAACCCAACAGGGTTAACACCTCCTCGGCGAACCATCGAGTATGACCCTCTCGAACTCACGCGTCCTCGTCACCGGCGGAGCCGGCTTCATCGGATCGCATCTCACCGAACGCCTGCTGGCCGACGGCGCGGACGTCCTCGCCGTCGACGATCTCTCGAACGGCGACCGCGACCGCGTTCCCGACGAGGCCGACTTCCTCGAGGCCGACCTCACCGCCTCCGACGCCCTCGAGGGGCACCTCGACGATATCGACCTCGTCTTCCACCTCGCGGCGTCGAAACACGTCGACACGGACCGGCCCCACGGCCAGTTCGACGACAACACGCGAATGACCCGCACCATCCTCGAGGCGATGGCCGACGCGGACGTCACCGAGATCGCCTACACGTCGACTTCGACGGTCTACGGCGAGGCCCCGCGGCCGACGCCGGAGGACTACGCGCCGCTCGAGCCGATCAGCGCCTACGGGGCGAGCAAACTCGCGGACGAGGGGCTGCTCTCGGCGCGGGCACACAGCCACGATCTGACCGTCTGGAACTTCCGCTTCGCGAACGTGGTCGGCCCGCGGCTGCGCGGCGCGGTGATCCCCGACTTCATCGAGAAGCTCCGGGACGATCCCGAGACGCTGACGATCCTGGGCGACGGCCGTCAGGAGAAGTCCTACCTCCACGTCGAGGACTGTCTCGACGCCATGTTTCACGTAATCGAGCACGCCGACGACGCGATGAACACGTACAATCTCGGGACGCGCACGACGACCTCGGTCGACCGGATCGCGACGATCGTCGCCGAGGAACTCGGCGTCGACCCCGAGCGTGAGTACACCGGCGGCGAGCGCGGCTGGACCGGCGACGTGCCGAAGATGCGCCTCTCTATCGAGAAGCTCTCGGCGCTGGGCTGGGAGCCCCGACTCTCGAGCGACGAGGCGGTTCGACGGGCGACGCGCGAGATTATCGACGAGCTTCGCTGACCGGGACGACGGTGTCGGTTCGACTGAAAGACGCTCGAGAGCGACCGTCGTGCCCGTTCGGACGCGTTTTAGGTGGGCTTAAATATCTGGGCCCGAGAGAACAGCAACGTGAACGACGAGGGCGAGCGATCGGATTCACGGGAGGGCAACGATGGCGGATCGTCGAGCCGCGGGATCGCTGCCGTCCTGACCCGCCGCCGGCTGACGGTCGCCGGGACGGCCCTCGTGCTACTCGGACTGATCATCGCGCTCCGGGAGATCGACGTTCGGACTGTCGTCGCCGAGGTCTCGAGCGCCGATCCCTGGTTGCTCGGGGCGGCGGTCACCGTCTACACCGTCTCGTGGCCCCTCCGGGGCCGTCGGTACCGCGACGTGCTGGCTGCGATGGACCAGCGCAGTGACACCGCCGTTGCAACGGCGGCCGTCTTCGTCAGTCAGACGGCGAACCTCGCGATTCCGGCGCGTGCCGGTGACGCGGTTCGCGCACACGTGATGCGGACTCGCCGAGACGTCCCCTACGCGGCAGGCTTCGCGTCGCTGGCCGTCGAACGGGTGTTCGATCTGGCGACCATCGCCGTCCTCGCGGGGCTCGCGATCGCGTGGCTTGCGCTAGGGGGCACGGCCGGCGCGCTCGAGACCGCGTTCTCGGGCGACGGTGCGCGAACCGCCGCGCTGGCCGCGGCGGTCGTGAGCGCGACGACCGCGGGCGTCGGCCTCGCGGTCGTCACCTCGGCTCGAGCGGACCACGAACTCGGCGCACGGCTTCGAGGGGTGGTCGCGGGCCGACCGCGGCCCGCGGGGGCGCTCGAGACCGCGCTTCGCTTCGCGACCGACGTACAGACGGTCGCTCGTCAGCCGCGGGCGCTCGGACGGATCGGTGCCGGAAGCCTCCTCGTCTGGTCGCTCGACGTGCTGACGGCGATCCTCGTCCTCGCGGCGCTCGGAAGCGGGCTCGCGTTCGCGACCCTGTTGACGGTCGGAACGCTGGCGGTCAGCGTCGGGAATCTCGCGAAGGTGCTGCCCCTCTCGCAGGGCGGCGTCGGACTCTACGAGGCCGCCTTTACCGCTCTGGTCGTCGGGCTCACGCCCGTCGGCGCGAGCACGGCGCTGGCGGCCGCCGTCGTCGATCACGCGCTCAAAAACGGCGTGACGCTGGCCGGCGGTGCCGGCTCCGTCGCCGCGCTCGGCATCTCACTTTCGGACGAGCCCGAGTCGACGCCGGACGCGACGCGGGAAACCGGCAGTCTTTTAGGCCAGCCTAAAAAATAGCGAGGCAATGAGTCAGGACATCTGCGTGATCGTGCCGACGATCAGGGAGTACGAGTGCATGCGCTCGTACTTCGGAAACGCGCGCGAGCACGGTTTCGGCCTCTCGCGGCTTCACGTCGTACTGGTCACCGAGGACTTCTGCGAGACCGACGAGATGGAAGCGATGCTCGAAGACGAGGGCGTCTCGGGCGAGGTCTTCGACGGCAGCCGCCGCGAGGAGTGGTACGACGCCCACGACGTGACGGAGTACGGCCACGTCGTCCCGGCGGCGAGCCACGCCGAGACGAGCTTCGGGCTGCTCTACATGTGGGCCCACGACGAGTTCGACTACGGCTTCTTCATCGACGACGACACCCTGCCACATCCCGACGAGGACTTCTTCGGTACGCACATGGACAATCTCGCGTTCGAGGGCGAGATCGAATCGGTCTCCTCCGACGAGCAATGGGTCAACGTCCTCTACCAGAACGCCGACGAGCACGGGCTCTACCCCCGTGGATATCCGTATTCGGCGATGAACGAGACCGTCGAGACCGGCACGACCGAGATCGACGGCGGCGAGGTCGTCGCCTCGCAGGGGCTGTGGACGAACGTGCCCGACCTCGACGCCGTTCGCATCCTGATGGACGGCGACCTCGAGGGGCAGGCCCAGACCCGCACGACCGAGGACGACTTCGGCGACGACTTCGTCGCCGAGCGCGGCAACTACCTCACCGTCTGTTCGATGAACCTCGCGTTCCGCCGCGAGGTGATCCCCGCGTTCTACCAGCTCCCGATGGACGACAACGAGTGGGACGTCGGGCGATTCGACGACATCTGGTCGGGCGTGTTCCTCAAGCGGGCCTGCGACGTGCTCGGCAAGCGCATCTACAACGGCGCGCCGCTGTGCGAGCACAACAAGGCCCCGCGCAGCACGTTCGACGATCTCAACAACGAGGTGCCCGGCCTCGAGCTCAACGAACACCTCTGGCGCGTTATTGACGATGCGGGGTCGGACGCCGACTCCTACGCCGCAGTCTTCGAGGCGATGGCCGACGAACTCGCCGACGGCGACTGGTCGGACTACAACAACGGCGCGTTCTTCAACTACGTCGGCGAGCACATGCGCGACTGGCTGGACTGCCTGGCGGAACTCCGTCCCCAGGCCGGCCTCGAGGCCGAACGCGGGCGCGTCGTCGCCGACGATTGAATCGTCAACTATAAGGATTTAGGTTGGCCTAAAACGACTATGGACGAAAATAGAGACCATCCGGTAGTGTCTCGGCGACGAGCGTTGCAGGCGGGCTCCGCGTTCGGTGTTGCGGCGGCCGCTGGCTGCCTCGGGTTTTTCAACGGCGACGACGAGCAGAGTGCGGAAATTCCGTCGCTCGCCGAGTTCCGGGGCTCCGGCTCGCTGGTCGAGGGACGAGCGGCTCCGGGCGGGACCTCGATCGAGGACCTTCCGAACCTCTCTGGCGACCTCGCGCTGTACATCGGCGGCGGGGAAGGCGGGATTTACTACCAGTTCGTAGAGATGCTACAGGACATCTATCCCGACTTCGAGGTCCATCCCAACGACAGCGACTCGGCGTCGCTGGCCCAGACGATCGTCGAGGAGGTCGACGCCGGCGCGACCCAGGCGGACGTGTTCTGGTCGATCGACGCCAGTTCGCTCGGCTACGTCGCCGACAACGACGCCTACGAACCGCTGTCTGACGCGGCGGTCGACCCGGTGGGCAACGACCAGTTCGTCGGGAACGACAACGCGTGGGCCGGCGTCGCAGGGCGTGCGCGTTCCGTCCCGTACAACACCGACGAACTGAGCGCTTCTGACATCCCGAGCACCGTTCAGGAGTTCCCGAACACCGATGCGTTACAGGGGACGATGGGCTGGGCACCGACCTACGGCGCGTTCAAGTCGTTCGTGACGGCTATGCGGCTGATCCAGGGCGACGATGCGACCCGCGACTGGCTGGTCTCGATGCGCGAGGCTGGCACCGAACGCTACAGCAACGAGTACGCAATCTCTCAGGCGGTCGCCAACGGCTCGCTGGCGGCCGGCTTCGCCAACCACTACTACGCGATGCGGGTCAAAAACGGGCGGCCGGACGCCCCGATCGACCTGGCGTTCACCGAGGGCGACGCCGGTGCCCTGATCAACGTCGCCGGCGCGCTGAAAGTCAAGGGCACCCAGCGCGGTGACCTGGTCGACGACTTCGTCCGCCACCTGCTCTCGGCCGAGGCACAGGAGTTCTTCGCGACCGTCAGCTTCGCCTATCCGATGATCGAGGGCGTCTCCCCCGTCGGCGGTCTCCCGACGGTCGACGAACTGAGTCCGCCGGACATCGACCTCGCGAAGCTGTCTGACCTCGAGCCGACGCTCGAGCTGATGGACGAGGCCGGCGTCTCGGGATGACGGTTCGGGAACAGGTAGCGAAGCGAGTCGAGCGAGCGAGCGACGGCGATAGCGGTAGCAGGGTCGCCGACGTCGGACTCACCCTGCTCGCCGCGGCCGTCGCAGCCGTTCTCGTGCTCCCGTTGCTCTGGCTGGTCTTCGACGCCGCCGGGCTCGGCCGGCGAGCGTTCGAACTCGCCGTCGACTCCCAGACGATCGAAGTGCTCGTCCGGAGCGTCGCCCTCGTCGCGATCGTGACCGGCGCGAGCACCGTCGTCGGCGTCCCCCTCGCGGTGGTGACGGTACAGGGCGAGATTCCGTTTGCACGGTTTTGGACCGTCCTCATCGCGCTCCCGCTTACCGTTCCGAGCTATCTCGGCGCGTTCGCGTTCGTCTCGGCGTTCGGCCCGGAGGGCGAGCTCGTCGGCTTCCTCGAGCCGCTAGGGGTCGACGCGTTGCCGTCCGTTTACGGGTTCGCTGGTGCCGCGTTCGTCCTGACGCTGTACACGTATCCCTACGTGTTCCTGACGACGCGAGCCTCCTTGCTCTCGATGGACGGCTCGCTGGTGGAGGCCGCCCGGACGCTCAACTCGGGGCGCTGGGAGGCGTTCCGTCGGGTCACCCTTCCGCAGATCCTGCCGGGAATCGCGGCCGGTGCCCTGCTCGTGGCGCTGTACACGCTCGCGGACTTCGGGACGCCGAACATCATGCGCGTCGAGGTGTTCACGCAGTTCATCTACGCCAGGTACAACGCCTTCGCCCGCGATTACGCCGCGTTGCTCTCGCTGCAGTTGCTGACGGTGACCGCGATCATCCTCGCGATCGAGTCGCGGATCGGCGTCGACGAGTCCGGAGCCTACGAGAGCGGCGGCGACCGCGGCAGCGCAGACCTCGAGCTCGGTGCGTGGCGATACCCGGTCTTGCTGTTGCCTGCCGCGATCGCCCTGCTCGCGATCGTCCTCCCGATCGCCATCTTCTGGATGTGGCTGACGACCGGCGGCCCCGGCTACGAGGTCGGCCGCCTGACGTTCGACTGGGAGTACGGATTCAACTCGGCGTACGTCGCCTTGCTCGCGGCCGCCGTCTCGGTCCTCGTGGCGCTGCCGATCGCGATCGCGTCGGCGACGTCCGACTCGCGGGTCGCTGCGCTCGCCGATCGGGCCCCCTACGTCGGGTACGCGACGCCGGGGATCGTGCTGGCGATCGCCTTGCTCAGTTTCAGCCTCGATATCGTGCCGTCGATCTACAAGACGATTCCGTTGCTCGTGTTCGCCTACGTCGTCCGGTTCATGCCCCAGGCGATCGGCTCGATCCGGACCTCGACGCTGCAGGTCGATCGGAAGCTCGTCGAGGCGGCCCGTACCCTCGGCCGGTCGCGACTGAACGCCTTCCGATCGGTGACGCTCCCGCTGATCCTGCCGGGCGTGGCGGCCGGGGCCGCGCTGGTCTTTCTCACGACGATGAAGGAACTACCCGCGACGCTGCTGCTGCGCCCGCTCGGGTTCGAGACGCTGGTAACGTACATTTGGCGGGTCCAGGAAGCCGGTTTCTACGGCCAGGCTGCCGTGCCGGCGCTCGTTCTGGTGGCCATCTCGGGACTATCAATGGCCGTGATACTCGCACAGGAGGGACGGTAACGAACGCGTGAACCCGATGTCTCGTTTCCGAGAGGCGGTGAGCCGACGGCCGTGGGAGACCGCAGTAGCCGTCGTCGCGCTGATCGGTGCCGTCGCCGTCTGGTTGCTCGAGACGCACGTCTTTCCCTACCACTCGCTCAACCACGACGAGGGCGTCTACCTCCAGCAGGCGGCGATGCTGCTCGACGGGCAACTGTTCGTCCGGCCGCCCGTCGAGGACGTCTTCCGCCCGTGGTTCTTCGTCGAGGACGGCGACCGACTCTATCCGAAGTACGCGCCCGTCCCCGCGGCGATCTTCGCGCTCGGCGAGCTCGCGGGCGGTTACCGGCTCGCGCTGCCGGGCATCGCCGCCGCGATACTCGCGCTCGTCGCGCTGGTCGTCCGCGAGGCCTTCGACCGTCGGGCCGGCCTCGCCGCCGCCGTAATCGTGCTCTGTTCACCGCTGTTCCTCATCGAATCGGCTGTCTTCCTGCCCTACGCGCCGACGACGATGCTCAACCTGGCGTTCGCCTACGGCTATCTTCGGGCCGACCGTACGGGCGATCTGCGCGTCGCGGGGGCGGCCGGCGCGGCGGTCGGCCTGGCGTTCTTCTCGCGGCCCTACACTGCGGTGCTGTTCGCCGCCCCGTTCATCGTTCACGCGTGCTGGACGCTCGTGCGCGAGCCACGGCGAGCGCTTCCCAGACAGACCGCGACGGCGGCGCTCGGGCTCGTCGGTGTCGGGCTCGCGCTGGCCTACAACGCCGTCGTGACCGGGTCTCCGCTCGTGTTTCCGTACGAGGCGTTCGCACCGCGGGACGGACTCGGCTTCGGGCACCGGGAGCTCCTCGCTCACGAGGTCGAGTACACCGTCGAACTGGCGCTGCGATCGAACGCGCTGGTGCTGGAGGCGTTCTTCACGAGGTGGATCGCGGGCGGGCTCGTCGGCGCGGCGGTGGCCGCGCTCGGGTTCGGCGCCGCCGTCAGGCGCGGCCTCTCGCCTCGACAGGCGATTCTCGCCGGCCAGATCGCGTCCATCTCCGTCGGTAACGTCTACTTCTGGGGGAACTTCAACATCCTCGGCGATCTCGAGCAGGTGGGAGACGGCCTGATCGCCACCCACGGTCCGTACTACCACTTCGATCTCCTGGTGCCGTTCGCCGCGTTCGCCGCCGTCGGCGTGCTCGCGCTGGCCGACGCCGCCCGACGGACGGCCGACCGGCGGCTTTCGCCACGAGCCGCACGCGCGACGTTCGTGGTGGCGCTGCTCGTCAGCGCGCTCGCCGTCGGCGGCGTGACGGCGACGAACTTCGACGACCAACTCGAGCGGAACACGGAGCCCACCGAGACCTACGAGCGGGTCTACGAGCCGCTCGAGGACCGACCCGCCGAGCCGGCCGTCGTCTTCCTCCCGACGCCGTACGGCGACTGGCTCGCGCATCCGTTTCAGGCGTTTCGTAACGGCCCCGACTTCGACGATCGGACGGTGTACGCGCTCGACGAGCGGCCCTTCGCCGTCGTCGACGCGTATCCCGACCGCGCTCTCTATCGGTTCGCGTACCGGGGCGCGTGGGCACCCCACGCCGGTTCGCCGCAGGCGTCTCGACTCCAGCGGGTCGAGCACGTCGCCGGTTCCGCAGTCGAACTGAACGCCACCGTCGGTGTCCCGGCACCGGCCGACAGCGTCACCGCGACCGTCACGACCGACCAGGCCAGCGCGACGTACGTCGCGCGAAACGCCTCGAGTGAGACGCCCGTTCGGTTGACCGTCACCGACGGCGTCGCGCGATTGCACGGCGCGAACTGGGCGGCCAACGAATCGCTCCCCGTCGACGACCGGGACGAGGTGGTCGTGACGGTGTTCGTCGACCGCGGCCTCGGCGGGAGCTTCAGCTATCGGCTCGAGCTCCCCACCCGAACCGAGGGCGAGACCGTCCGCGCACTGACACCTCGCATCGAACGCTGTAGCGGGATCCGCGACTGTGGTGGCGCGGCGGCGTACATCCCCGACCGCGCACCCAGCGGCGTCTCCATCCGAACCGACCTCGCTACGGTAACCGGGACGGAGCGGTCCTGAACCGGCCGCTGATCGACGAAGAGCGCTGGCGGCTCGGGCGGCGCATTTCAGGCAGCAGCGTTAGGGGTTGCCTTCCCCCAACACGAGCATGACAGAGACGCGGTGCGGGCACGTAACGAACAGCAGTGGAGTCGAGGACGCCGGCGCGGTCTGTTGCTGGCGGCCGACGTGGCAGGAGGCCGATCGCTGTCTCTGGCACGCGGACGTCGTCGTTCCGACGCCGGTATACGAGCGCCACGAACCGACGTCGGACGAGCGACTCGACGGCGCGAACTTCACGGGGGCGAGGCTGAGCGAGACGTCGTTTCTCACGGAGCGATCGCTCATCGGGGCGGACTTCACGGACGCGGTTCTCGACGGTGCGGACCTCTCGGGGGCGGACCTTAGACGGGCCACCTTTCGAGATGTCGACGCCCACGGCGCGTCGTTCCGCGACACCAACCTCCACGACGCGGTGTTCGTCTTCACCGACCTCCGCAGCGCGGACTTCCGTGGAGCGCGGCTCTACCGCGCCGGGCTAACCGACGTGCGAATCAACGTCGAGACGGCCTTCGGCGAACGGCCGGTGTACGAGACCGAGATCGGCAACGAACCTCCGAGCAGCGCGGTCACCGAACGGGTGGAGGCCGCCCAGTGGGTCTATCGGGAGATACAGCGCCTCTATAGAGAGAACGCGTTTCCGGAACAGGTCCACGCCTACTATCTGCGCGAGAAGAACTTCCGGCGGCGGCAGGCCTGGCGGACCGGCAACTACCGGCGGGCGATCACGCTCGCCGGCTCGCGCTGGGTCATGCGATACGGGACGAGTCCGTGGCGCGTCATCGCGACGTCGTTGCTCCTGATTCTCGTCTGTGCGGCGCTGTACCCGCTGACCGGCGGCATTCAGGAGGTCGGGACCGAGACCGCGATCACCTATCGAGTCCGGGCCCCCGCCCGGACGCCCGTCTGGTATCTCGCGGAGACGTATTTCAAGAGCCTCTACTTTAGCGTCGTCACGTTCGCGACGCTTGGCTACGGCGACTTGCAACCAGTCCGCGGTGTCGCCCGCGCCATCGCCGCCGTCGAGACGCTACTTGGCTCCCTGCTGGTCGCGCTACTGGTCTTCGTGCTCACGCAGAGCGTGCGGTACTGATGCCTCGACTGCGGTCGGCGGCTACCGGTACCGTTCTCATTGCGTCGGTTCGTGTGGCAGCTCTCGGAGTCGTTCCTCGAGCGCGACCTTCACGATCGATTTCGCGATCTCTGCACCGCCCTGGATCGGATCGAGCTTCGTCTCGCCGGCGCGCTCGCGATAGGCGATCGGGTGTTCGCGAACGTCGTAGTTCCGTAGCAGCGGCCGGATCAGGAGTTCGGCCGAGAGGCCGGTGTTCTCCGTCCACTCGATCGACTCGACGACTTCCCGTCGGTAGGCGCGCATCCCGGTCGTCGTGTCGTGGACGCGAGTTCCCATGAGGACGCTCGCGAGCGCAGCGAAAGCGTGGTTGCCGAAGCGGTTGAACGCCGGCATCGCGTCCGCGCCGTGGTAGAGCCGGTCGCCGCTGACCACGTCGTAGCCGGCGTTGATCAGCTCGAGGAACTCCGGCAGCTGCTCCATCGGATACGTGTCGTCGCAGTCGGTGGTGACGACGATCGGCCGGTCGGGCGCGAGGATCGCCGCGCGGACGGCGACGCCGTACCCCTGGGGTTCCTGTTCGATCACCGTCGCGCCGTGCTCGCGGGCGATCTCGGGCGTGCGGTCCGACGAGCCGTCGACGCAGACGACCTCGGCCTTTCCGTCGGTCACGTCTTCGATGTCCGAGACGACTTTTCCGATCGCCTCCTCTTCGTTGTAGGTCCCCATGACGACGCTGACGTCGTCGAACGTGTACTCGTCGGCGTCGTCCGTCCTCGTCTGTTGCTCCCCGGTGGTCATTGGCGGTACTCGCCGCCCGTCGTACTTATTCTTTTAGGTTTGCCTAAAACGCCACGAGGAGTTCCCAGTCGTCGCGAGAACGCTGGCCGGGTTTGTTTCTACCGCTCCCCGGCCGTCGTCGAGCGACTCGAGGGCGCTGGCGAGGGCACTCGGCGAGCCCGTCAACTCGGCTGCGCCTCTGTCGGCTGCCAGTTCTCGGCCGCGCGAGAGGACGGCTACCCCGAATTGCCGGTCGCCAGTTCGGGATGTGTCTCGGTCGCCGGCTCGCCGGCTTTCCCCAGTTCCGTCCGAAACGCTCGGATTTCGTCTCGAACCGGCCGGTAGTGCAGCAGCGGGAGCAAGGCGATTCCGGCGAGCACTGCGACCCGAAGCGGGGACCTCAAAATCCAGCCGACGACGCTGTACGGCTCCCCGGCGAACGGCAGGAACAGCGTCTCGAGCACGTAACTGATTACGATGAGCCCGAGCCAGGCTACCAGTCCGCCCACGAGAACCGCCGTCGCAGCGACGAGTAGCGAGACGACCGTCAGGACGGTCAGCGCGACGAGCATCCGCCAGTACAGCGACAGTCGGAGTTGGCGATCGGCCGTCATCGTCGCGTCCCCTCTGTGGACAGTTTCTGTCAGCGAATTCGCTAGTTTTCTGTGTCATGCGGCCCCACTCGTCATACCGCCTCGAGCAGGTGATCGGCCGCCTTCAGCGCGAGCGCCGCGATCGTCAGCGTCGGATTCATCGCACCGCCGGTCGGGAAGACGCTGCTCGAGGTAATCCAGCAGTTCTCGAGGTCGTGAGTCTGCAGGTCGGGTCCGACGACGCTCTCGTCTGGGTCGTCGCCCATCCGGGTCGTCCCCATGTGATGGTAGGCCGGCCCCGTCCCCTCGGGGCCGACCTGCCAGGTTATCTCCGCGCCGAGTTCCGCGAGGATTCGCTCCTGAACACCGTTGACGCGCTCGATAGTGCGCAGCGCCCGATCGCCGACGGTCCAGTGAACGTCCGGCACGGGGTTGCCGTGATCGTCGGTCCGCTCGGGATCGAGCCCGACGTAGCTGTCCTCGCGCGGAAGCTGTTCGACCAGCCCGCCCATGCCGATGTGGTTGCCGTACGACGAGCGCAGCCGGTCGAGCAGGTCGTCGCCCCAGTCGTCGCCGGTCAGGGCCATTCCCACGGGCGAGGGGCCGTCGTAGTTGAAGAACTCGAGTTTGAACGGCGCGTACTCGTCGTCGGCGTCGTCGTAGAACTGGTGGGACTCGCTCGTGAGGAAGCCGACGTGGTTCTGCCGGGTCGGCTCGTCCAAGACGCCGCCCGTGCCCGCGAAGAGGTGATCCATGAAGAACTTCCCGACGAGGCCGCTCGAGTTGGCCAGCCCGTCGGGATACCGGCTCGACTCGGAGAGCAACAGGAGCCGCGGCGTCTCGACGCCGCCGCAGGCGATGACGAAGGCGTCCGCTTCCTGTCGGTGCTCCTCGCCGTCGGGGGTGGCGTAGACGGCCGCCGTGATCTCGTCGGCGGTGTGCTCGAGCCGTTGGACGGGCGCGCGGTCGATCACCGTCGTGCCCCGCCGTTCGGCGCGCTCGACGTGGACCGTCGCGTCGTACTTCGCGCCGGAGGGACAGACCGGCTGGCAGGTGCCGTAACCGACGCACGCGCTCCGGCCGTCGTACCCCTCCGAGTTGCGCGCGTTCGGCACGGAGTGCATCGCGATCTCCAAATCGTCGCAGGCCTCGGCGAACAGCGAGTCGCTGTAGGAGGGCGGAAACGCCGGCATCGGATGGGGTTCCTCGCGGGGCGGCGCGAAGGGGTTGTCCTGAGCGCCGGCGACGCCGAGTTCCCGCTCCGCGGCAGCGTAGTACGGCCGGAGGTCGTCGTAGTCGATCGGCCAGTCGACGCCGACGCCGCGGACGCTCCGGGAGTCGAAATCGGCCTCGTGGAGCCGCATCACCATCCCCTGCCAGTGTAACGTCGAGCCGCCGACGCCCCTCGCGCGGGCGTGATTCAGCGGATAGAACCGCTCGCCCGTCGACGAGTAGGCGTCGCGCTCAGGGTCGCCGTCCCAGACGGCCGGTCGGTCGTAATACGGGCGAATCGCCCGCTCCTGTCTGGCGAGCCTGTCGGCCGGCTCGAACCGCGGTCCCGCCTCGAGGATCACGACCTCGCGGCCGGCCGCGGCGAGCCGATCGGCGACGATTCCGCCCGCGGGACCCGCGCCGATCACGCAGACGTCGGCGTCCGCGACCGGCGTGCGATCGTCGGCGAGGTCAGTCGCGGGTGCGGCCGACTCGGCCGGCGATCGACTCCCGCTCACGCGTCGGGCCCCCGCTGGTAGCTCCCGATCCCGCCGGGGTGGCCCTGCGGGTTCTCGATCCCGACCAGCTCTCCGCCGGTCGGCGAGGCGTACAGCGCGAGCAGGAGTTCGTTCACCACGTAGTACCGCACCCGCTCGGACGTCGTTCCCTCGGGGTTTTCGTCGGCAGTGTCGGCGTTTACGTTCCGGAGGACCTGCTCTCGATCCGCCACCGACAGCGCCGCGAACCGATCGTCGTACCACGCTGCCGCGTTGTCGTCCAATTCCGCGACCGCCGTTTCCATTCCCTCCGCGTGCGACCGGTCAGTGAGCCGCCCCTCGAGGAACGCCTCGACGAACGTCGTCGTCCCGGTAACCTCGCTCGGGTAGACGACCTCGGCGGCCGCGACCAGCCCCTCGCGGATCCGCTCGGTGTCGACCGGCTCGGTGCCCGGCGGGGCGACGCATCCCGCCAGCGTCCCGCCGGCCCCGAGCGCAGCCAGGGCGGCGACCGCGTCCCGTCTGGTTAGCTCCATGCGGCGGGATTAGGCAGACCTAAACCATATATTCGTTGGAACGGGACGGTCGCTCGCGCGCGACGGACGCTCACTCCCCGGTCTCGACCGGCTCGAGCAGTCCCGGTTCGTCGACCGACGGGTCGTTCACCGCCGTCGATACCGGGTACGCCCGCATCCCGTCGGCCGGATGCGGCTCGAGCAACGCGCGCGGATCGTCGGCCGTCAGCCACCGCCGCTCGTCCGCTGGCTCGAGGATCACCGCCATCCGATGGTGGAGGTCCGCGACGAGGTCGTTCGGCTCCGTCGTCACGATGGTAAAGGTCTCGAGCGGGCCGTTCTCGGTTTCGTCCTCGACCCCACCGCCGAAGGCGTCCAGCCCGGTCTGGGTCGTTTCCGGCTTCCAGCGCTCCCAGAGACCGGCCAGCGCGAACACGCGCTCGTCCTCGAACGTCACTCGATAGGGCTGTTTCCCGCCTTCTGTCTCGACCCACTCGTAGAAGCCGTCGGCGGGGACGAGGCATCTGCGCCGCTCGTAGGCCTCCCGGAAGCTCGGCTTGTCGGCGACGGACTCCGCCCGCGCGTTGATCAGTCCACCCGTGTCGTCGTCGGCCCACGACGGCACCAGCCCCCACTCGAGGCGCTGAATCGTCTCCGGGTCGGCGTCCGTGATCACCGGTAGCTCCTGACCGGGGGCCACGTTGTAGCGGGGGGCGAACGCCGCGCTCGAGGCCGATCCGGCCTCGGAGTCGCCGTTCCGAAACCGGGCGTCGAACCGTGCCTCGAGGTCGTCCGCGTCGACGGTGAGCGTGTAGCGACCGCACATAGCCGTCAGGTCGGGCTGGACGGGCAAATGTCCGTCGTCCGGTTTGCTCACCCGGTCAGGACGGCCCGCAGCGCGAAGCGGAGGTTGTCCGTCCGCTCGGTGACCCGTCGGTAGAAGTACGACTTCCACCGGTCGCCGTAGGGAACGTACTGCCAGACCTCGTACTCCGCGGCCAGTTTCTCCTGTTCGTCTTCGCGCACGCCCATGAGTAACTGGAACTCGAAGTCGGTGCCGTACCGATCGTGGAGCGCTGTCGCGTGCTCGATCATCGCCGGATCGTGGCTCCCCACCGCGATCCCGCCGTCGTAGTTCTCAAAGGCGTACTCGAGCAGGTCCCGGTACTCCCGATCGACCCGTGCCCCGTCCGTATAGGCCACGTCGGCAGGCGGATCGTAGGCCCCCTTGACGAACCGGACCTTGCCGGGTACGTCTGCCAGCCGGCGCACGTCCGCCCGCGTGCGCCTGAGATTCGCCTGGACGCAAATTCCGACGCCTCCCTCGTGCTCGCGGGCGACGTTTTCGAACGCGTCCAGCGTCGCGTCGGTCGTCGTGTGGTCTTCCATGTCGATCCAGACGAAGACCCCGCGGTCGGCCGCGGCGTCGACGATATCGGTCAGCTCCGAACGGAAGACGTCCTCGCCGAGGTCCAGCCCGAGCTGCGAGGGTTTGACCGAGATGCAGGCCTCGAGCCCCGAGCCCGCGATGTCGCCGACCAGTCGCCGATACTCGGCGGCGTCGGCGGCCGCGTCGTCGCGATCGTCGTAGTGTTCGCCCAGCAGGTTGAGGATCGCCTTCACGTCGCGGTCGTTCAACTGACGGACGTGCTCGAGTGCCGTTGCCGGCGATTCCCCCGCGACGAACCGGCTCGCGATCGGCGGGATCATAGCACGTACTGTGGTCGCGACTGACAAGAGGGTTCCTCCGTTTCTCGAGTAGCTGTGCGGCGGCCGGGGCAGCGTCGCGGCGTCGCTATCGAGGCGGATCAGGTCGGGTGTCCGGCGCCGGCCCTGTATCGGCCGCCGCCGGAGCCACCGGCGCCAGTGCGTTCGTCGCGCGGTGAGCGGGGTTACTCTCCCTTGCGCCCCAGCAAGCGCTCGCGCATGGAGCGTTCGCGGGCACGCTCGGCGAGCAACACCGAACACTCGATATCCTCGAGGACGTCGAGTACCAGCGATCCCCGGACGACCCGCGAGAGCAGCCCCTTTCCGGTCGCACCGATCACGACGAGGGTCGCATCGGTCGCCGCCCCGGCGATAGCGGTCTCGATGTCACCGTCCTCGATGCGCAGGTCGGCGTCTTCGAGGCCGTTCTCGGCGGCCCACTCCGCGAGGAACTGCTCGCCCTCCTCGCGGGATTCGCCGTCGGAGAGGACGTGCAGCAGCGTCACCCGGGAGTCGAACTCCTCGCGGAGCAGTCGGGCGACCTCGGCGCCGAGCACCGAGTCGGGGCCGCCCGCGGTCGGGACGAGGATGTGGGAGGGATCGAAGCCCCGGTCTTTCAACACCAGGAAGTCACAGGGGAGGTCGTGGGTGAGCTCGTCGATGCGGGACTCGGCGCGGCCGTGAGCGGTCGGCCCCCAGCCCATGACGACCTGATCGGCCTCGAAGGTGCGGGCGGCGTCGAAGACCTCCTCGAACGAGCGGTGGGAGAGGACGGTGTGGGTCTCGACGGGCACGCCGAACGTCTCGGCGTCGGACTGGGCTTTCTCGAGGAGTTTCTGGGATTCGGCGTCGATGCTGTCGTTCTCCTCGGCCCGCTTCAGTGGCGTCTGATCGGGGACCTGGACGATGTGGACCGCGTGAACGGTCCCGCCGCGTTGCTTCGCGATGGCTCCCGCGAGCGTGATGAGTTCCTTCTCGGTCCGGGGGTTGGCCAGCGGAACCATCACGCGGAAACCGTCGTCCCCGTCGGCCGCCTTGGCCGCGTCGGGACGGACGGTGTCGGCCGCGGCCACCGCGGCGTCGGGCATCTCTTCGGATCGATCGAGGATCCAGCCGGCGAAGACGCCGGCGCTCTCGACGCGCTGGCGGGCGTACAGCAGGTACCAGACGGCCGCGAAGACGACCAGTGCCGCCGAGAGGACGATTACGAACGGTTCGATGTACGCGATCAGCGCGAACGACGATATCGTGCCGATGATCGGGACGAACGGGTACAGCGGGACCTCGAAGTCGGGATCGTAGTCGGCCGGTTCGGCCTCCCGCATGACGATCAGCGCGATGTTCAGAAGACCGTAGACGATCAGGTGCAACACCGAGCCGGCCGTCGAGAGGATCTCAAGGTTACCGAAGAGCAGGAAGACGATGATGAGCGATCCGGTGATCAGGATCGACTTGTACGGCGTACCGAAGCGGGGGTGAATCTCGTTGACCGACGGGGAGATGATCTTCTCCCGCCCCATCGCGAAGTTGATCCGCGACGACGAGAGGATCGACGCGTTCGCGCTCGAGGCCGTCGCGAGCAACCCGCCGAGCAGCAACAGTCCCCAGCCGAGCGTGCCCAGCCCGAACCCGAAGACGTCGTACTGGCCGAACAGGAGTTCGGCGGCCTCGACGACGGCGGTGTCGTTGTCGGCCACCAGTTCGTTCGGAACCGCCGCCAGCAAGACGAGGAGGAACAGGGCGTAGACGACGGTGACGATGACGACCGAGCCGATGACCGCCAGCGGGAGGTTCCGGCCGGGGTTTTTGATCTCCTCGGCGACCGACGTGATCTGGACGAAGCCGAGATAGGAGACGAAGACGATGGCGGTCACCGGGAGCACTTCGCTCGTCGTTCCCGCCGGCGCTAACGGTCGCAGCGACTCGAGATCCGCGTTCAGGAGCCCGACGATGGTGAAGACGCCGAGGATGGCGAGCAGCGTGACTACGATCCCGATCTGCAGTCCGCCGGTCTCCTTGGCACCCATGTAGTTGACGGCGATGAACAGCGCCGCGCCGATCAGTCCGATCGTCTGGGCCGCAGATACCGTGACGGGGCCGAGCGCGAGCGCCGGCGCACCCACGAGCTGGTTGACGTACTCGCCGAAGCCGTACATGTAGAACGCGGAGGCAAAGGCGAGCCCCAGCCAGTTTGCCCACCCGCTGATCGATCCGAACAGCGGGCCCAGCGCGCGGTTGATGTAGAAGTACGCGCCGCCGGACTTGGGCATCGCCGTTCCCAGTTCGGAGGCTGACAGGGCCGTAAACAGGGCGGTGACGCCGCCGATGACGAAGGTCAGCGCCGCGAGCGGCCCGGCTCGAGCGACGGCGGTGCCGGGCAACACGAAGATGCCGGCTCCGATCATCGTCCCGATCCCGATCGCGATTGCAGAGAGCAGGCCGAGGTCCTTCGCGAGTTCCTCGTCGGCGCTCATACGGGGCTACCTCCCCCCGACCTGGCCCGTTTCGATCGGCGTCTCCGTCGGCGGATCGCGTTCGATGTCGACCGTCTCGGCGGACCGCGCGCACGACTTCGGCCGTTCATTGACCGAGGCTGTGTCGGAGACGGTGATAAACCCCCTGATTACGGAAGCGGTCGATAACGTCCCTCACGGTTCGCCGATAGCTGAACGCGTCGACTAG
>SDGW01000179.1_pt1 | contig 27097 bp, 23 predicted proteins | sample 2873831 | NCBI WGS metagenome assembly SDGW01 (sample SAMN08132700, study PRJNA421101) | hypersaline lake metagenome | isolation source: celular fraction 0.22 microns magnesium sulfate-rich crust from ephemeral... | place: Spain: Penahueca Lagoon, Toledo | collected 2011-07 | reverse complement strand
TCGCGGAGGAGCTCCCCGCCGTCGTACCCGCCCTCGTCGAGCAGGTCGTCGAGCGTCGAGCGCGCGTCCTTCAGATCGCCGGCGCGGGCGTCGGCGAGCGCCTCACGGATCGCATCGTCGTCGCCAACCTCGCCGAGCGTCTCGTAGGCGGTCGACATAGTGATCTCGTCGCCCTCGACGGCGGTGGCCTGCGCCGAGAGGATCGCCTCCCGGAGGTCGCCGCCGGCCGCGCTGGCGACGAACTCCAGCCCGTCGTCGTCGTACTCGACGTCCTCGCGCTCGCAGATCGTTTCGAGCACGTCGATCGTCTCGTCGGTGGTCGGCGCGCGGACGCGGACCGGGAAACACCGCGAGCGGATCGGAGCGATGAGCTTCGACGGCTGGCGGGTGGCGATCACGAACTGCGTGGTGCGGTGGTGCTGTTCCATCACCCGACGGAGCGCCTGCTGGAAGTCCTCGCGGATCGCCTCGGCGTTGTCCAAAAGCACCGTCTTGTACTCACCCGACATCGGCGCGTACGACGCCGACTCCTTCAGCACCCGGTTTATCATGTCGCGTTTCGCCATCCGGCTGCGACCCTGCAGGAACCCCTCGAATCGGGGGTCGGTCTGGATCTCCTTTTTCGTCCGACCGAAGAAGTCGGCGACGTTGATCTCGATCAAGTCGCTCTCGGGGTTCTCGTGGGCGGCCCGGGTCAGCGCCCGCGTCGCCGCCGTCTTCCCGACGCCGGGCGGCCCCTGAACGACGAGGTTCATCGGCTGGTCGACCGCTCGCTCCAACCGATCGCGGGCCTCGTCCTGCCGGATCTCGTCGAGCGCCGGGGCGTGCGCGTCGATCCACAGCGGTCCCTCCATGTCGTCTCCTCCGGCCCACGTGCTCAAGAATCGGTCGGTCCGCACGCCGGGACAGCGCCCGGCTCGGCGGTCGCGCTCGGGGTCACTCGCGGACCCGCTCGACTTCGCTGCGGAGGCCGTCGCGAACGCGTCCGGTGAGGCCCTCAACGGTACCGCGGTCGGCGGTCTCCGCGTCCTCGGTCTCCAGCAGCCGGTCGAGCTTGCGCTCGAACTCGCGCTCGTCGATCTCACCGCGGGCGTAGCGCTCGCGGAGCGCGCGGAGGGCGGGGTCCTCGGGGGCGTCGTCATCGTCGTCGCCCTCGTCTGGAATCGGTTTCGTCAGCGTGTGGAGGACGGGCAGGGCGACGAACAGCCCGAAGAACCAGACGAGCGGCAGCGACCACCAGAGCCCGGTGACGAGCGGAGCCGCGACGCCGGCGCCGACGACGAGGAGCGCGAACATCCGCCGCCAGCGGTGGCGGAGGTTCCACGCGATCCGTGCGGGGAGCCCGGTCATGTCCGAGCCGACGCTTGCGAGGCGGAAATCGGTTTCGTCGCCGGGGCGGCGGTGGCCTCCCGTCGTCCCTCCGCTCACTCCGCTCGCTCCGAGCCGATGCGGATCCGATCGCCCGGCTCGACGCCGTGGCGCTCGCTCCACCCCCGCGGCACTTCGAGGACGTACCGGCCGGTGCCGCGGTACCGCGTGTACGGGGCCGACTCCGGCTCCGCCTCGTGGATCTCCGTGACCGTTCCGTTCGGCGCGACGAAGACGATGTCCAGCGCGAACGCCATCTCCCGCATCACGTAGGCGCGCTCGTCGCTCTCGTCGTGGACGAACAGCATTCCCTCGCCCTCTGCCAGCTCCTCGGTCGCCGAGAGGCCGACGTACCGCTTTATAAACCCGTCGGCGACGCGCGCCTCGACGGTCGCGAGCGACTCGCCGGTCTCGCCGTCGACGGCCTCGACGGTCGTCGTCTCGTACCCCGTGATCAGGAGGGCCGGGTTCGCCGCGGCGGCGGCGATCGCGACGAGAGCGAGCAGCGCGAGGCCGGTGACGATCCCGACGAGACGGCGGTTCACGGGCGATCGTCGCGGCGGAGAAAGAAACCGTTTTCCGCTCCGGGCCGGTTCAGACGGGTGAGGGCTCGTGGTCTAGCTGGTTATGACGCGGCCTTTACAAGGCTGAGATCGGCGGTTCGAACCCGCCCGAGCCCACTTCCTGCGGCGAGCAATACGCGAGCCGCAGGTACGGAGGGGCGCGGTTCGAATCCTATCGGTCGCGCGCAGCGAACGGAGTGAGCGAGCACGTCCGATTTCGGTTCGAACCCGCCCGAGCCCACTACCGGCGCCGCGAACATACCGTGAGCGGCGCCGTCGTGACTGTTCGAAGGCGGTCGAACTACGCGAGACGAGCGCAGCGAGTCTCGCCATCGAGTTCGAACCCGCCCGAGCCCGCTGCCGGGTCGTGACTCTATTTAAAAGGCGCGACGCCCGCTCCGACCGCGCGGGCATCGTGGTCACCTATTTGGTCCCCACGGGACCAACGCTCTCGTATGAACGGCATCGAAGTCGCCCTCCGCCTCACGGCCGGTGCCCTGCTCATTCTGGCGAACGGGTTCTTCGTCGCGATCGAGTTCGCCCTGACTCGCGTCCGCCAGTTCTCGGAGTCGGAGTTCGACGCCCCCGGGCTCCGGCGCGCGTGGGAGATGACGCAGGACCTGGAGATCTACCTCACGAGCTGTCAGGTCGGGATCTCGGCGACGAGCATCGCGGTCGGGATCGTCGCGGAACCGGCGCTCCGAGAGCTCCTCGAGCCGCTGTTCGCGAACACGGCCCTCGCGTCGGTCGGAGCCGGCGCGGTCGTCGCCTTCGTGATCATCAACCTCCTCCACCTCACGCACGGAGAGCAGACCCCGACGTACCTCGGCGTCGAGCGCACGAAGTTCGTCGCCCGGTACGGCGCGACGCCGCTCTACTGGTTCGCGAAGCTGCTGTACCCGGTCATCGTTATCGGCGACGTGGCCGCCAAGTGGACGCTCCGTCGCTTCGGGATCGAGATGACCGGGGCGTGGCTCGAGACGGAGACCGACCGGGTCGAGTCGCGCGCGGACCTGCGCAACCGGCTCGGCTCGCTCCTCTCCCGCAGCGACCTCACCGTCGAGCGCCGCGAGGAGGTCCTCAACGCCCTCACGATCGGCGAGATCACGGTCGATAAGGTCATGACGCCCCGCGAGGAGGTCGTCTTCCTCTCGACGACGGCGGACGTGGCGGAGAACCTCGGCCGGATCGGCGGCAGCCCGCACACGAGGTTCCCGCTGGTCGACGGCGACCTCGCCGACTCGGACGACTTCCTCGGTATCGTCTACGTCCCGTCCGTCGTCGAGCGGGTCGACGCCCTCCGCGAGGGCGCGGCCGCGTTCGAGGACCTGGCCGCCCCGCCGATGACGCTCGGACCCGAGGTACACATCAGCGACGCCGTCGACCGGTTTCAGGACGCCAAGCAGGAGCTCGCGCTCGTCGTCGACGACGGGCGCGTCCTCGGGCTGATCACGGCGACGGACGCGCTGGAAGCGGTCGTCGGCGAGATCGAAGACCCTCTCGACGTCGCGCTCGACGACAGACCGTCGTCGGCGTGAGGCGTCGCTCGGTCGGCTCGGCGTCGGGACGGTCCTCGGCGACGCCGCGCTCGGTCGCTTACCGCGCCGTCCAGCCGCCGTCGGCGGCGAGCGTCTCGCCCGTGACGAAGCTCGCGGCGTCGCTGGCGAGGAACGCGACCGGCCCGGCGATCTCCGCCGGGTCGGCGAAGCGGTCCAGCGGGGTCCGGTCGAGGATCGACCGCCGGAGCCGCTCGTCCTCCCGGAGCGGTTCGGTGAGGTCGGTCGCGACGTACCCCGGCGCGACCGCGTTCACCCGCACCTCCGGGGCCCAGTCGATCGCCGCGCTCTTCGTGAGCCCGACGAGCCCGTGCTTCGAGGCGACGTACGGGTGCTGTCTCGGCAGGCCGACCTCGCCGGCGACGCTGGCGACGTTGACGACGCTCCCGCCGGCGTCTTTTAAATACGGGCCGGCCGCGCGGAGCGTCCGGAACGCGCCCCGGAGGTTCACGTCGAGCACGTCGTCGACCGCGCCCGCGTCTATTTCGGCGGGGTCGCCGAGCGCGTCGTCGGGGTTGAACCCCGCGTTGTTGACGAGCACGTCGAGCGAGCCGAACGCCGCGACGGTCTCGTCGACGAGCGCGTCCACGTCGCCGTCGTCCGTCACGTCCGCGACGACGCCGCGCGCCTCGACGCCCAGATCGCGGGCCTCGGCGGCGACCGCCTCGACTTCCGTCGCCGTGCGCGCCGAGGGGACGACGGTCGCCCCGGCGGCCGCCAGCCCGAGAGTTATCGCTCGTCCGATCCCGCGGCCGCCCCCCGTGACGACGGCGACCCGCTCCGAGAGGTCGGGCAGCGCGTCGGCCGGCGAACGGGTCGCCTCTCCCGTGGTTGCGTCGCGTTCGGGCATCCCGACTCAGACCCCCAGCGCGTCCGCCAGCTCGTGGATCGACTCGACCGTGTCGTCCGGCTCGGCGCCGAACGGCTCCCACGGGGTCCCCTTCCGATCGAGGCGGACCGCCTGCATCCCCGCGTGCGCGGCGCCCATCACGTCGAACCAGCCGGCGGTGACGTGGACGATCTCGTCGATCGGCGTCCCCGCCCGGGCGGCGCCGTGGCGGTACAGCTCGGCCGCCGGCTTGAACGTCTCCACCTCGTCGGCGCTGATCGTGTCGGCGAGGAGGTCGTCGATGTCGGCGTGGGCCACCATCGAGTCGAGCATCTCGGGGTTCCCGTTCGAGAGCACGTACGTCTCGTAGCCGCCCTCGCGGAGGCGCTCGATCCCCGACCGGACGTCGTCGAACACCTCCAGCTCGTGGTACACCGCGAGGATCTCGTCGCGCTCCGCGGCCGGGAGGTCGACGCCGTGCGCCCGCAAGGCGTACGTCAGCGCGTCCCGGTTCATCTCGTAGAACGGCTGGTAGGCGTCGACGGCGTTCGCGACGAACGTGTACGCCAGCGACCGCGACCGCCAGAGCCGCGACACCGGCTCCGGGTCCGGGACGCGGTCGGCCAGCGCGGCCTCGGCCGCCTCCACGTCGACGAGCGTGCTGTACGAGTCGAACGTCACCGTCCGGACGCGCTCGGGGTCGAACGACATTCGCCTCGTCCTTCGGTCGCCCCCGTCATGACTCCCCGTGGTCGCCCTCGGCGGGCGTCTCGTTCCTTCTCACCCCCACCTCACGAATCTTTATCATCGGTGGGGCTCTCGGTCCGGCAACGCGTCTCCTCATGGAGCCATCCGACGACCCGATCCACGTCCTCCTCGCGGTCGCCGACGCCGGCGGGGCGGACTCGTCGACGCCCGCGGCGGCGTCGATCGAGCGCCGCGACGACCGGTTCGTCGTCGAGACCGTCTGGGACCCCGACGCCGCGGCGACGCTGCGCTCGACCGGTCGGTTCGACTGCGTCGTCGCCGCGGACGACTTCGCGGGCGGCGGCGGGCTCGGCTTCCTCGTCGACGCCGCCGAGGGGCCGGAACCGGTCCCGCGCCTCCTCGTGATCGACGAGACGCGGCTCGCGGACCCCTCGGCGGTCGTCGCCGAGGCGCTCGCCGCGGACGTCACCGACGTCGTTCGGATCGGCGAGGGCGACCCGGCCTCCCGGCTGCTCGCTCACCGGGTCGCCAACGCGGTCGAGTCGCGCCGCGCCGCGGCCGAGGCGGACCGCCAGCGCGAGCGGGTCGACCGCTTCGTGAGCGGCGTCTCACACGACCTCCGGAGCCCGCTCAACGTCGCGCAGGGGCGGCTGCGGATGGCCCGGGAGGACCCCGAGGGCGAGCACCTCGACGTGGCGGCGGCCGCGGTGGACCGCACCGTCGAGCTGATCGCCGACCTGCTCACCCTCGCGAAACAGGGGGAGAAACCGCGCGAGTTGGAGTCGGTCGGGCTCCGCGAAACCGTCGAGGAGTGCTGGGCGACCGTCGCCACCGGCGACGCGACGCTGGTCGTCGAGAGCGACCGGCGGGTGCTGGCCGACCCGAGCCGGCTGAAACAGCTCCTCGAGAACCTGATCGGCAACAGCGTGGAACACGGTTCCACGGGCAGCCGGGCGGAGCCCGGCGACGCGGTCGCCCACGGCGGCGACGACGTCACCGTCACGGTCGGCGCAGTGACCCCGATGTACACCGCGACGCGCGCCGACACCAGCCTCCCGACCGGATTTTACGTCGCCGACGACGGCCCGGGAATCCCCGAGGCGGAGCGCGACCGCGTCTTCGAGGTGGGGTACACGACCGACCGAGACGGCACCGGCTTCGGCCTCAACATCGTCCGCGAGGTCGCCGCCGCCCACGGCTGGGAGGTCCGCGTCACCGAGAGCGCCGACGGCGGCGCCCGCTTCGAGGTCACCGGCGTCGCCGTCGAGGAGTGACCCGGCGCTCGCGGTCGCTCCGCGGGTCGTCTCGGACGGGGAAAAATTGCGGCGTCGCTCGCGGCGCGCGGACGGGTCGCCGTCACGGCGCCCGCGTTCCGATTCGGATCGGCTCCGCGTCTGATCCCTCGGTCGGCTCCGTCGGCGGGACCCGGGTGCGCGTTCCGATCGGCGATTCCTCGGTCGTCGTGCGGTCGTCGTTCGACATCGCAGCTGTGTGACATCCGCTGGCACGGAAGAGAGTTTCGTGCAAACATTTGGGTATCGGTGTGTAGACTGGATATTTTATTAGGAGTTGTTACAGGGACACAGCGATCGTCAAGACGCCGAGGGACCCCCGCCGAGACCGCCCGAGCCGTCTCGGTGACGGCAAAGCGGGCGACGCGGCCGCGCCACCGCGGTCGCAGACGTCGCCGTCCGCGCTCACTCGGTTTCGAACACGCCCCTGACGATCGTTTCGATGAGCGCGTCTTCGACCTCCTCGTGGGCGGCGTCGGTGTCGGCCCCGATCGGGGCGTTCCGCGACCGCGCGGTGAAGACGAGCGAAGTGAACATCTGGTCGATCAGCTCGGGGTCGTCGTACCGGAACGCGTCGAGCTTCGCCCAGCGCTCGGAGAACGGGAGCGCCGAGTCTCGGATCTCGGCCGCGATCGACTCCCCGTCGGACTCGGCGTCGGCGATGCGGTCCTGGAGGTCGCGCAGCTCGCCGTCGACGATCAGCGAGGAGATGAGCGGGTTCGCTCGCACCTCGCTCAGCGTCGTTTTCAGCAGCACGCGCACCTCCTCGCGCGGGCTGTCGACTTCGGCGACGGCGTCGGCGATCTTCCCCTCCAGCGACTCGCGCTCCGCGAGGAGCACTTCGACGTACAGCGCCTCCTTGGAGTCGAAAAACTGGTAGAACGTGCTCGTGCCGATCCCGACCTCGGCCGTGAGATCGCTGATCCGCGTGCGCTCGAACCCGAACTGCGTGAACAACTCTCGGCCGGCGTCGACCAGTTGAGACCGGATACGCTCGCGGTCCCGATCGGTGAATCGGCTCATTAGTGTGACGTTCGGCCGTTGTCTATCGATCGGGAATGCTCCATCGATCGCACGTTATGAATCCAAAAACAAAGTGTTTATTGATTCGTGGTCGTGTGATCGGACATGGAGCAGACCTCGGCGGGAGACGACGCGGCGCGTTCCGATCGCCGGTATCGAGACGCGACACGGACGCAGACGGTGGAGCGATGAGGCGTGCCCGCGCCGACGCGGCCGACCGCCTCGAGGCGGCCGACGCGGCCGACCGTCTCGACACGAACGACCGTCGTTCCGGGAGGGGATCGGTGTGAGACGGACGACGCTTCTCGCCGTGTTCGCCGCCGCGTTGATGTTGACGAGCGGGACCGTCGGCGTGGCCGCCGGTATGGCGCCCGTGAGCTCGACGGCTACCGAGTCGGGCGGGACCGGAGCGGCCGCGGACCTCGCCGGGCCGACCGCCGCGGACTCGCCTGCGCGGTCACAGGTGGACGGCGTCGTGCGCGGGTCGCCCGACCTGTCAGTCATCGCCCCTCGGCCGGAAGTGACGCCCGGACGGACGAACGAGGTGACGCTGCAGCTCGTCAACGACGGCGACGTCGATCTCGGGACGCCGCAGACGCGCGACATCGTCACCACGGCACGCAACGTCCGCCTGACGGCTGAGGCGGACGATTCCCCGCTCACGGTCGAGACCGGAACGCTGGCGCTCGGCGCCGTGACCGAGACCTCCCCCCGCGAGGTGCCGATCGCGGTGAGCGTACCGAACGGCACCGATCCGGGCGACTACGAGCTCGAGGTCGAACTGGAGTACTCGTACACCCGCCAGCAGTCCGGCGGCGTCACCTACGACCGGCAGGAGACGGTCACCGCCGACGTCGACGTCGAGGTCACCGAAGACGCGCGCTTCCGTATCGTCGACGTGACGACCGACGCCCAGATCGGCGACCGGGGCACCCTCGAGGCGACGGTCAGAAACGTCGGTGCGACGGCCGCGTACGACGCGACGGTCGCGTTGGAGTCGTCGAGCGCCGGGCTGGCGCTCGGACAGGGGAGATCGGACGCGGCGAGAATCGACTCGATCGCCCCGGGCGAGAGCGTCACGGTCCCCTACGCCGCCTCGTTCTCGCCGACGGCACCCGCCCGACAGTACGCCCTCTCCGGCCGGGTCGCCTTCGAGACGCCGGACGGCATCCCCCACGCCGACGAGGGCCTCTCGGCCGGCGTGGCGCCCCTCGGCGAGCAGACGTTCTCCGTGAGCGACGTCGCGTCCACGTTACGCGTCGGCGAGGAAGGCGAACTCAGGGGCACCGTGAGGAACGACGGCCCGGCCGCGGCGGACCACGTCGTCGTTCGGTACGCGGGCGACTCCGCGAACGTCATTCCGATCGAGCGGTCGGCCGCGGTCGGGTCGCTCGACTCGGGCGAGTCGACGGAGTTCGCGCTTCCCATCTCGATCGGGGGCGAGGCCGAGACCGGCCTCCGCTCGATCGACCTCGCGGTTCAGTATCGGAACGACGAGGGCGAGGTCCGCGGCTACGACGAGTTGGCCGTCGACGCCCCCGTCGCGCCGGAGCGTGACCGATTCAGCGTCGCCGTCGCGAACCGCAGTATCGAAGCGGGCGGCACGCGGACCGTCGAGGTCGCGGTCACGAACGACCTCGAGGAGCCCGTGACCGACGTCGAAGCGCGGCTGTTCGCCGACGACCCGCTCGATACGGGCGCCACCGACACGGGATACGTCCGGTCGCTCGGGCCGGGCGAGACGACGACGCTGACCTTCGAGCTGACCACGACCGGCGCCGCGACGGCCGGGAGCACCTTCCCGGTCTCGCTCGACTTCCGGTACGACGACGCGGACGGCGACAGCCACCTGTCCGACACCTATCGCGTGCCGATCGACGTGACCGCGAGCGAGAGCGGCGGGCTCCCCGTCCCCGTCATCGTCGTCGCGCTGCTCGTGGTCGCGACCGGCGCCCTCGTCGTCTATCGGAGGCGGCAGTAGCTGATGTCGGTCGGTGAGCGAATCGAGACGGGAGCACGCCGGCTCAACGACGTCGTCGTCGATCGGCCGCGACGGGTCGTCGTCGCATTCCTCCTGCTCACGGTGGTGTTCTCCGGCGGGATCGGACTCGTCAGCACCGACACCGGCGCCACCGACGCGTTCACCGAAGGACTCGACGAGCAGGAGGCGCTCGACGCGGTGAACCAGGAGTTCGCCGACCCCTTCGAACCGGAGCGCGAGTCCACCCAACTCATCCACACCGGCGGAAACGTCCTGACCCAGGAGGCGCTCGTCCGCGAACTCAGACTGCTCGAGGAGCTCACGCGCCGCGACGATCTCCGGGTCGCGTCGGCGAACGGGCCCGCAACGGTCGTCGCGAGGGCGATCGATCCGTCGGCGACGACGATCCCGGAGCAGCGGCGCGCGCTGGAGAGCGCCAGTCCCACGCAGATCCGTCGCACGGTCCGCGCGCTCCGAGACGACCCGCGCTTCAGCCGAGCGGTCTCGACCGATTTCAACCCGACGAGCGCCAGTGCGTCGGCCTCGATCACGGTCGTGTCTCACGACGTCCCCGCCGGCTTCACCGACGCGGACCTCCGGGAGACGCAGACGACGATCCAAACCATCACGGCCGATTCGCCCGGCGATATCCGAGCGTTCGGCACCGGCATCACGAACGCCGAGACGGCCAACGTCATCGTCGACTCGCTCACGATCGTGATGCCGGTCGTCGTGCTCCTGCTGCTGCTGTTCCTAGTCGTCGCCTACCGCGATCCGATCGATCTCGCCTTGGGACTGTTGGCGCTGCTAATGACCGTCGTCTGGACGTTCGGCTTCCTTGGGTTCTCCGGGATCCCGTTCAGCCAGCCGATGATCTCCGTGCCCGTGTTGTTGCTCGCCGTCGGCGTCGACTTCGGGATCCACATCATCAACCGCTATCGCGAGGAGGCGGTCAAGGGGTACGAACCCCTCGAGGCGATGCGCGAGGCGAACAACCAGCTGATGATCGCCTTCGTCATCGTGACGGTGACGACGGTGTTCGGATTCGGCGCGAACGTGATCTCGGACCTCGGCCCGATCCGCGACTTGGGTATCGCCTCGGCGACCGGCATCACCTTCACCTTCCTGATCTTCGGGCTGTTCCTCCCGGCGGCGAAACTGGAGGTCGACGAGCTCCGCGAGGCGTACGGAGTCCCCGAGTTCAACTCGGCGCCGATCTCCTCGAGCGACTCCGCGCTCGGCCGACTGCTGACGTTCCCCGCGCAGGTCAGCCGGTACGCCCCGATCGCCTTCGTGCTCGTGTTAGTCGTCACCGGCGGCATGGCGGCGGCGTACGGCAGCGGCGTCGACACCTCCTTCGAGACGGAGGACTTCCTCCCGCCCGAAGAGCTGCCCGAGTACGTGACCGAGTTGCCGGAGCCGTTCGCGCCCAGCGAGTACACCGTCACGGAGACGATCACGCTCTTGGAGGACCGCTTCTCGACGAATCAGGACCAATCGGTGACGATATACGTCCAAGGGAACTTCCAAGAGGACCACGCCTTGGAGGCGCTCGCAGCCCCGAACGACGATCCGCCGGGCGCGCTCGCGGTCGGTGAAGGCGGGAGCGCACGCCCGACCAGCATCGTCACCGTGATCCAAACGCAGGCGGATCGCGACCCCGAGTTCGCCCGGCTGGTCGCCCGCAGCGACGTGGACGGGAACGGGATCCCAGACCGCAACCTCGAACGGATCTACGACGAGCTGTTCGCCTCGCCGGCCGGTGACCGCGCCGCGCAGTATCTCACGCCGGACCGGCGAAGCGCACAGGTCGAGTACGCGATCGACGCCGGCTCCTCTCAGGGCGAGGCGTCCGCGGACGCACGGGAGTTCGCCACGCAGTTCCGGTTCGCGGCGACGGCGACCGGACAGCTCGTCGTGTTCGACGCCGTGACGGACATCATCTTCAACTCGGCGATCGAGGGGTTGATCCTCGCGATGGTGTTGACGGGGGTCTTCCTCGTCATCTCGTACGGGGTCTTAGAGGGGAAACCGCTACTCGGGATCGTGAACCTGTTCCCCATCCTCATCGCCATCGCGTTCCTGCTCGGGACAATGCGATTCCTCGGGCTCTCGCTGAACGCGCTGACGGCGACGATCCTCTCGATCTCGATCGGGCTGGGCATCGCGTACTCCGTCCACGCCACGCACCGGTTCGTCGACGAGTTCAACGAGAACGCGGACGCCTACGAGTCGATGGTCATCACCTTCTCCGGGACGGGCGGCGCCCTCCTCGGGAGTATGCTGACCACGTCGCTCGGAACCGGGGCGCTCGCGCTCGCGATCACCCCCGTGCTTGGTGATTTCGGGTTACTGACCGCGCTGAGCGTCCTCTACTCGTTCGTGTTTACGATCGTGGCACTCCCCCCGGCCGTGCTGTTGTGGGAGCGGTATCACAGCGCGCGGTCGAGCGCCGAACTGTCCGTGGACCGCCACTACTGAAGTCGCGGTCCGCGCGCTCTCTCAACGCCGCTGTGACGACGGGGATCAGACGCCTGCCGCTGCGTGAACGCGGAGGGCGTCGGCTCCGTCTCGAGTAGTCGGGAACCGGTTCGTGAGAGCGCGACGGGCGCTGGTTCGACTGTCGAACGAACGGACCTTTCAGGCGTGAGGGGGTCGAATTGACCTCCTCCGCCTCCTCGTCGCCAATCATCCGTTCGTCGATGCGAACAAACGGACTGCACTCAACGTGACGGTCGTCTTTTACTTCCTCAACGGGTACCGGTTCGAGTACGACGACGAAGTGAGAGCGATTCTGAAACGGTTCGGGACTGACGAGGCGGCCGTCGATGAGGAGGACATCACTGAGTATCTGCGATCCCACACCGAGAAGCTGGATCTGGCCGGTGAGATCGAGGAATGGCGAGAGGAACTCGTCCGGTACGGGATCGATCAGCTGACCGGCGATTCCTCGGACCGAACGACTAACGGCCTTCGAAGCGTCCGTTCGGGCGTGGCCACCGAAGAAGGGCGCAGAAACGACCTCCCCGCTTGACGACGTGATGGAGGACATCCGGCGGGAACTGGTTCGGCGGGTCGCGGCGGACGACCGAGATGCGAACCGAGAGGTCTACGACGCTCTCGAAGACGAGTAAAGCGCGCCCCCAGCTTTTCGACACCGCTCCCAGTAGACGGTCACCTACCGAGCGAACGCGTGTACGCTGCGATATCGTAGTGTGTAACCCGTCACCGTCGAGCAATTAGGATGCCGCCACAGGCGAGACGGGGGCTGGTTCGGCTCTCGAACGACCGGGCCGTTCAGACGCGAGGCGGCCGAAATCGAGGTACTGCGGGAAATGGTCGCTTAGACGGGCTGACGGCGGCTTATTTATATTTGTTCGTTGTCTACCGCGGATATGGCCGGGTCAGTTATCGAGGAGTTTCTCAATCTGGATCTAGTCTCGCTGTTATCCACGCTTGATCCGTTTTCGGCGGCGTTTATCGCGGGTGTCGGAGTGCTGATCGGCTTGGATGGTCTCCGATCACTCAGGGATTACTGGCGGTTCCGGAAGCCCACAACGCCGATTTATTCGGTTGTTCCCGGACGAGAGTCCGTCGAAGTCGACGGTGTCGCAACGCCACGGTCGGACGAGGCCGTCGTTCGATCCCCGTTCACCGACACCCCGTGTCTGGTCTGTGCCTACACCATCGAAGCGTACTATCCGTCGGTGGCACACACAGAGGACATACTGTTCGACCCACGAGATGTGGTCCGTCCCACCGGTTGGACCGAGGTCCACAGTGGAATCAGGCAGGCTCCGTTCTACGTGGACGACGGGAGCGCGAAGATACTCGTGGATCCCGACGGAGCAACTCTGCGACTCTCGGCTCATACGACGACGATTCCGGACGGAGACGATCCACCCGAGCCGATCCGCGAGTTCGCTGAGGAAGTCGCCGAGACAGACGAGAACGGATGGGCTAAGCGGTTTCTGGCGTCGGAACACCGCGGCGGTCTCGGACGCCTTGCGTCGCTGTTCGAGTGGGAGATAGAGGAGTGGTCGTTCGTGGAACATCGCCTCGAACCGGGGAGTTCGGTGAACGTTTCCGGCGTCGTATCAGCACGTCGGACCGAACGCGACGAGATCGGCGTCGTCCACGCGATTATGTCCCGCACATCCGACGACGGCGGGGTGATCGCTCAGACCCCCCGCTCCAAGAGCGCACTGACCATCTCTGACGTATCGGGAGCGGCGCTTGAGCGGAGCTTACTTGGGTGGGGATTTGTCAAGGGGGCCGTCGGTGCAGCGATCTTTGGTGTCGGGGCCCTCGCGCTCTCCGTTCAGTTCGTCTTCTGAGGACGGAAAGGAGTCGGTCGATAGGGTGGACAAGCGGGTGGACGTTCTAGGATCGCCGACTCAGTCTCTGCCTTCTGAGACGTATTGAAGAGCACTCATAAACCAACGCCTGTCAGGAAGGGTCGCGTTAAGTTAGAGGATGAGGCGGACGAGTTCTGAGTGTCTATGTCAGAATTCGACCGTTTCAGCGAACGTATTGCGTGAATCGACTTGTCGTTTGTGGAGCGAGATCGAACGCCGCGCTGGACGATTGAAGTGGGGTAAGATATCACTTGACATACACATAACTAAGTATAAATAAACATCTTGAGCTATCTGGGATCGATCGGAGCCACGTCGCTATCCACAACTGGGTTCATAGAGCCGATCTACAGCCGATCCCGACCGTCTCCGAGGATCAACTCGCGGTTGACGAAAAGATGATCCGCCTCCACGGCCAGACGTTCTGGCTGTACGGCGCGGTTGATCCACAGACGAACGAGATCCTCCATGTAAGCCTCTATCCGACCGCAAATAAACAGACGACGCGATTTTCTGACTGAGCTACACCGGCGCTATCAGCTCAATAACGTGGAATTTCTCGTCGAAGACGCCGATTATCTCGGGTCAGTTCTCGCTGAAGACGGCTATCGATTTCAAGTCATTCAACATGGAACTCGGAATGCTATCGAACGTGTCTTTTGGGAAATAAAACGACGAACATCATCGTTTGCGAGTAGTTTCAGTAATGTCACGCTCGAGACAGCTCAAAACTGGCTCGAAGCCGTCGCCGTTTACCGCAATTCGCGCCAAAGTTAACGCGACCGAAGTGGTGGACAACTACCAAATCTCTATACCGCCGGTAGTACCGAACCCGGTAGTTCTCCCGATCTACTCGACCCCGTTGGTACTCCGTTCTCTATCGAACCCTTTTCCGTGAGATGCCACTCGACCCCAATCACTAAGCCGAATGCCGTTTTGGTTCTTCGCGAATCGACAGACGGCGGCGACCGTCGTCACGGAGTGTGACGAAAACACCCCTGGAAATGAACCCGAGATACCGTCGACCTCGACGCTGTCTGGTGGTTCGCTGTGTATCCGCACCAAGAGGCTGTGTGACGGGCGCGACGGGAGTAAGACGGCACTGCGGAAAAGTTGGTGATTCGCCGAACGGGTGTCGAAGGCCGCGCCCTCGTGTGGTTCGAGACCGATCGAACCATGGAACTCGAACCAATCGACCCCGAAACGGCGCTCGAGCTGTATATCGCGGAGAAAGAAACCTCAGTTGCGGACGCGACGGTTGTCTCTCACAAGTCACGTCTGAGTTTCCTACTCAGATGGTGTGAAGAACGCGAGATAGAGAACCTGAACGAACTGACCGGGCGGCGGCTTCAGGAGTTCCGACTCTGGCGGCGCAACGTCGGCGATCTCACCAAGGTGAGCGAAAAGACGCAGATGGACACGGTACGCGTCTTCGTGAAATGGCTAGAGTCAATCGACGCTGTCGAACAGAATCTCCATAAGAAGGTCCTTTCGCCGGACATCACATCTCAAGAGAATAGTCGCGACGTGATGCTCGAAACTGACGACGCCGAAGCGATGCTAGCGTTCCTCGAGCGATACGAGTACGCCTCAATCAACCACGTGACTGCGACGCTCCTGTGGCACACGATGCTTCGGATGGGCTCTGTACGAGCGCTTGACGTCGAAGACTACGATCCAGAGGAACAGTCGCTCCGGCTCCGGCATCGACCTAGCACCGACACGCCACTAAAGAACAAGCAAGAAGGCGAGCGAATCATCGCCGTCTCAGGCGAGGTCTGTCTCGTTCTCGACGACTGGATCCGCGAACAACGGCCTGAAGTTACGGACGACCACGGTCGGAACCCCCTTCTTACGACAAGAAACGGACGGGTTGCGAAGACTACCCTCCGAACGTACTGCTACCAGATGACCCGTCCGTGTGAGTACGGCGAAGGGTGTCCACACGATCGTGATACAGCCGACTGTGAAGCCCTAAAGACGGGCGGGGCATCGAAGTGCCCGTCTAGTGTTAGTCCGCATCCGTTCCGTCGTGGCGCCATCACGCACTACCTACAGAGCGACGTACCAGAGACGGTGGTCGGCGACCGGGCGAATGTGACGTCTGACGTCATCGACCAGCACTACGATCAGCGCTCGCAGAAAGAGAAGATGGAACAACGAAGGGGATACCTCGACGACATCTGAGGTTTATCGGCTCTAGCACTACTTCGACAGTGACGAATACCCCATTTTGGAGCACTCAGTAACGAAACGGATGACGTGTACCGTGTCTAAACAAGGCCAATAAATTTCATATAAAATAAATTACTTGACAATTTATCCATAGATTTTTGAGATTGGGATCTGATAAAGAAATTGATGACGGAATACCATATCGTTCCAAGTGGTAATCAGTGGAGACTCCAGAAAAGCGGTGGCTCTGTCGTCTCAAATCATCGTAAAAAGAATCCTGCTGTTAAAGCAGGTCGAAAAGCGACTAGCAGCGGGGACACATTAGTTATTCACGGCTCAAACGGCGCAGTTCAAGAACGCCGCTCCTACTGATTTTCAATCAGCTATGGGACAGTTGACCAATCTTGAGTTCTATTAGTCTCCTCACATATGACAACGACCGATCGAAGTTCCATCTTTAGTAGTATTTAGATGTGCGATGAGCTACGACCGTCGAGGGCTTCTCGGCGCTGTTTCATTTTGCCTTCCTTTGACCGCACGTCGTAGTGTTGGTCAATAATCGTCAGCGAGACGTTACACCGATCGCTGGCTCCCAACACACAAAGCTATTGTATATAAACCAAGCCGCTACAATAATATAAAGTTTAAATAGATAGGAGAACAGATCTTTTGCTATGCAAAGTAGCTCGAATATTGTGGCCGAAGACGGGTTACAAATACTTCTCGATATACCGGCCCAAAGCGGAGATTTATTCGGTAGTACGGCCACAGACACAGTTCTCTCCTTTTTATCCCGCCACCACACTGAGGAGTTCTCGATTAGTGACCTCGTCGAGGCAGTGGACTATTCGCAGCCGAGCGTCTCCAAGGCGGTAACCGTACTCTCAGAAAACGATCTCGTCGTCGAACGACGCGAGGGCAACACGCGATGGGTTCGGATCAACCACGAGCGGCTCCATGTCCCCGACGACCCCTATCTACAGATTCCGCAGGCTGAGTTTCAAGAACCGGTGAGAGCGGCAGCAACCGAACTCCGCGGCGAACTCGACGGCGTGATCGGGATCGTTCTGTACGGCAGTGTCGCGCGGGGCGAAGCGGACCGGCGAAGCGACATCGATCTCTGGGTGCTCGTCGAGGAAGACCGGATGGCAAACCAGCGAGCGGCGAATCAGGTCAAACAGGCGCTCGAAGACGAGGAGTTCGAGAACGGCCGGTACGAATACGAGATCGACGTCGAGGCGCTTCAGGCGGTCCCGAAGTACATCGCCGAGATACGGGAGGTGCTCAGCGATGGGATCGTAATCCACGAGACGGAGAAGTTCCAGACGGTCCGGAACATGGTTTTCCACGGTGATCTCGATGAGTGAGGAGTCCGATCCGCGGGATATCAGGACTGCTCTCGATGCGGCTATCGACGCGTTCAACGAGGAGGGGTTCGGCGTCCCGAACCGTGAGGACGCGATCGCGACCGACGACGATTGGAAGACACAGCTCACGAAGTCGTGTCGGCTGCTGGATGCGGTCGCACGGATCGACGGAGAGGGACACTACACCGCCGTCATCGAACTTTGCTTCGGGGCGACCGAACGGTCTATCGAGGCCTATGCGCTCGCAGTCGGTGGTGATGAACTGGACGACTTCCACGACCACACGCACTGTTACGATCGAGCGGCGGACCTCGGCCTGCTCTCGCGGCCGGCGACACGGGAGCTTCGGGGACTGTACGACGACAACAGGACGGACAGCTACTACGGCGGCAAGCGCCCCACCGAGGAGCAAGCGGACAGTCTGTATGCACTCTCTCGTAGCGTTCACCAGTACGTCACGGACCAGATACGGGAAGGCGGCGTCTGTGTCTGCGACACTCGATAGTCGGGACGTGAGGACTAGGTGTACGACGAGCCACGACCGTCGACTTCGTCGAGGGCTTCCTGCCGCTGCTTCATTTTGTCCTCCTTCGACCGGACGTCGTAGTGCTGGTCGATAATTGTCGGAGAGACGTTACACCGGTCGCTGACGATTTCGACCGGAACGCCTGCCCGGAGCAGCTGCGTGATGTACCCCCGGCGGATCGGATGGGGCGTCACGCTCGACGGGCAGCGTGCGGCTCGTGCCTCGTTGTTGGCGGCTTCACAGTCGTCGGGGTCGCGGTCGTGCGGACACTCTCGGCCGATGGCACACGGCCGTGACCACCGATAGATGTAGGTTCGGATGGTCGACGTTCCAACGCGACCCCGCTGGGTCGCGAGGAGTGGTTTCCGGCCGTGATCGTCGACGATGTCCGGGCGACGCTGTTCGAGGTAGTCGTCGATCACGTCACACGCTTCTTCACTAATTGCGACGCGACGCTCGCCCGGCTCCTTGTTCTTGATCGGCGTATCCGAGTCCGGGCGATGGTGGATCTCGATGTGGGGCGTCTCCGCATCGGTTTGGTAGTCGCCCACGTCGAGGGCACGAGCTCCTCCCAGGCGTACGCCTGTCTCCGTGAGAACAACCCAGCAGACGTGTTCCATCGTGGCGTACTCGTATCGTTCAAGGTAGGCGAGGACCTCTTGGGCGCGCTCCGCGTTGAGCACGGTGTCTCGCGCGTTCTCACCGCTGTCGAGGTTCGGCGAGTCGACCTTACGGTACAGCCCGGACTCGACGGCGTCGATGGTCTCGCACCACTCGATGAACACGCGCAGCGAGTCCATCTGCGTCTTCTCGCTGACGACGTTGAGGTCCTCGCGCCGCCACACGCGGAACTCGTGGAGGTCGCGAGCGGAGAGCTGATCGAGCGTATCGATGCCTTGGTCGTCACACCAGTCAACGAAGAAGCCGAGCCGAGAGCGATGGGCATCGACGGTCGCCTCCTGGCAGTCGCGAGCCTTGTCGTCGAGGTAGAGTTCGAGGGCTCGCTCCGGAGCGGTCGGTTCGAGAGACTCGGCCGTCTGCTCGAGCAGCTCTTCGAGACGATTCTCTAGGTTGTCTGGGTTGGCTATTGAGGGAATCTCGTTGGACACGGTTACTCCAACCCCTCGAGCATCTCGTCGACGAATCCATCTGGTGATTCCTCGGGTGTAGTGATCGTCACCTGGTCGGGATCTTGGGCAGTCGGTGGTACGAGTGCGCGAAGACCGTGTGGATTCCGGTCGATGTGGTCCTCGATAACGCCCTCAAGGTACCCCGAGACGGTGAGGTCACACTCCTCGGCAGCGCGAGTGAGTTTGGTCTTCGAGTCCGATCCGATGCGAGCGGCGACTGTTTCTGTGGGATTGGCCACGTGAGAGCGCAGACCGGACTTGTAGATATAGATTGGGCAGAAATTGGTGGTTGGGCGATCTATATCCACCAATTCATACCAGAATCACGTCGATCTTGGTGTGTTTATGACGAATCTGATATTATATTCCAGTTGTAGTTCTGTATTTGTGTCTGGCTACCAACTACAGAGATGGGTTCACAGATAATTCACCAACTCACATCTACGAGTGATATATTTCGCTAAATCGCCATACAGCACGTCGATATTGGACTTTCATAACCTGCGAAGAGTCTCGGCCACTCGCGAAAAAACATCAATATCCGGGGATTCGTGGCGGGAGGATCCTCGCGCGACATTAACGATTTTGACTCGATAAATCCGTCTTGGCTGCTTCCAGCTTAGGTGAATACTTAGACTCGTGCTGGCTGATGCTATCAGCAGAACTAATGGGACATTCGGAGTGGCATGATCCGTGGAGTCAGTAGCGGCCTCCGGTACAATCCGTCCGTACCGTAGCCGCAGTGGTCAAGACCCGTACTGCTTGTTACATAGCTCCGCCGAGTGTCCGGCGACGGGAGAAACGATCAGTCGACGATCGGCTCGACCAAGTCTAGCGCCGCGTTCGCTAGCACGTTTGACGAGCGGTAGCAGTCCGGCCAGCTGGTGAACTCATCTTCGGTATGGCTCTTGCCGTCCTCGCTGACCGAGAAGACCATCGCGGCGTCGCAGATGGAGGCAGCGTGGGTGGCGTCGTGACCAGCACCGCTGACCATCCGGCGGCCGTCGTAACCGAGGTGGTCGGCGGCGTCCGCGACGGCCTCAACAGGGCGGTCGGGGAAGTCGACCGTCGGCGAGGCCATCGTGTGCTCGATCTCGTACTCGACGCCCTCGCGGTCGGCCGCCGCGGCCACCTCCGCCTCCATCCGCGCGACGGCTTCGTCGAGGACGGCCGCGTCCGAATCGCGAATGTCGGTCGTGAACGTCACCGTCTCGGGGACGATGTTGACCGAGTCGGGCTGGACGGTCAGCGACCCGACCGTCGCGACGGTTCGGTCGCCGAGCGTCCCCGGCAGGCGCCGGATCGCAGTGACGATATCGGAGGCCGCGACGAGTGCGTCCTCCCGGTAGTCCATCGGCGTCGTCCCGGTGTGGTTGGCCTGCCCGTGGAGCGTGATCTCTGCCCACCGGAGGCCGACGATGCCGGTGACGATCCCCACGTCGCCCCCGGTCTCCTCCAGAAACGGTCCCTGCTCGGGATGGAGCTCGAGGTACGCGTGGTACGGCTCGCGCGGCTCGGCCGGTTCGTCCCCGCGGTAACCGATGCGTTCCAGTTCGTCGAGCAGCCGGTTCCCGTCGGCGTCGGTCTTCTCGTACTCGTCCTCGATGTCGTGAGCGCCGGCCCAGACGCCGCTGCCCTGCATCGCGGGCGGGAACCGAGACCCCTCCTCGTTGGTCCAGTTGACCACTTCGATCGGCCGGCGAGTCTCGATCGCCTGGTCGTTCAGCGTGCGGACGAACTCCAGGGCCGCCACGACGCCGAGTGCACCGTCGTATATCCCGCCGTACGGCTGGGAGTCGAGGTGCGAGCCCACGAGTACCGGTTCGGCGTCGGCGTCGGTGCCCTCCCGACGAGCGAAGGTGTTGCCGAAGGCGTCGACTCGGACGTCCAGTCCGGCGTCCGCGGCGCAGTCGACGAACCAGTCGCGCGCCTCGCCGTCGGCGTCGGAGAGCGCGAGGCGGTGGAGCCCGCCGCCCTCCGTCCCGCCGATCGCCGCCTGCTCTTCCATCGTCTCGACGAGTCGATCGCAGTCGATGTCGATGTGCATGGCCGACTCACGGACGATAGGCAACTAAATGTCTCGGTGGACGGTGGTCACTTCGCTGACGGGGGCGTCCGCTCACGGAGGGTCTCGATTTCGCTTTCGAGCCCCTCGGCCGATGGCGTCCCGACAAACCGCGAATCGACGCGCCCATCGAGGGTAAACAACATCGTCGGCGCTGCACTCATGTCGAACTCCCGGTCGAGGAGTCGGGGATAGTCCGGGCCGTACACCGCGAGCAAGAGCAGGTCGCCCGGCGGGTCAGCGCCGAACAGGTCGTCGAAGTCCGCCTTGATCGTTTCGCATGGCGGGCAGTCCTCGCGCCAGGCGTAGACGACACAGCGGTCGTGCAGACGGACGAGCCGCACGAGATCCTCACCGCCGACGGGGAGAAAGGCCGCAGGCGCACCCTCCGCGCGGGGCATCTCCGTTTCGAGCTGTCCGATCACGACCGTGAGCGTGAGCGCCTGTGCCGCCGAGAGGTCGGTAGTTCGGTCCCAGAGCGCGACGTATCGGGCGAGGAAGTCGATATCGGAGATATCCGCCGCCGCAAACGTATCCGCGACATCGGGCTCGTTGGTCAACTCCGTGACAGCCGCGGACAACTCGTCGGTGTCGCAGTCGGTCAGCGTCCGCCGGTGGCGGTCGACCGCCGTCCGGAACGATTCGGTCGGGCGTAACTCGTTATCACCGGTCGCTTCGAACACGTCACGTTCGATGAGTCGATTGACGGCGTCGGTCGCGGACATACCGTTCTCTGCTCTCTTGGATACATAAATGGTTCCCCCGTCAGGCCGGAAGAATCGACCTGACGGTGGCCGCCGTCGCGAGAAGGTCGGCGTCGTGAAACGCCGGACCCACCAACTGGAGACCGACCGGCAGGCCCGAGGCGGTCCCGTTCGGCACCGTCACCGCGGGGAGACGGGTGACGTTCGCCGCCCGCGTGTTGCGCGCGTAGTCGTACGCCCAGTCGTCGACGTCGTCGACCGGCGGCGCCACGTCCGGCATCGTCGGTAGAAGGAGGGCGTCGACGCCGTCGAGTGCAGCCTCGAACGCCTCACGGAGCTGCTCCCTGGCGGCCTGGGCGCGGACGTACGGTCGGCCGTCGTGGGCCTCAACGACCCGTGCGCCGGCGAGCAGCTTGCTCGCGTAGAAGTCGCTCAGCTCGCCGCTGGCCCCGGCGCGGGCGCGGGCGAAGCCGGTCTGGAGCGTCTCGTCGACGCCACCTCGGCGGTACGGGGCGGCGCCGTCCCGCCAGTGGGTGGCAAGCTCGACGAAACTCAGGGCGTTCTTGATCGGGCGGGCGTCATGGAAGGAATCGACCGAGACCGACCGGACAGCCGCCCCGGCGTCGTCGAGGGCGTCGACGGCGGCCTCGGTGCGGCCCTCGACGCGGTCGGCGACGCCTTCGCCCGTGCCCTCGTCGAGAACGCCGACACGGAGATTCGAGGGAGCGGGGGACGAGTCGACCGCGTCGCTGTAACCCCCCACGCGGTACCCCGACCGCCCGGCCGCAGCCAGGCTTGCCGGGTCGGTGTCGTCGGCGCCCGCCATCGCCCCGAGAAGCGCCGCCGCGTCGGCGACGGTGTCGGTGAACGTCCCGACGTGATCCTGAGTGTAGGTGTTCTCGACGACGCCGGTCAGCGGCACGAGCCCGTAGGTCGGCTTGTAGCCGACGACGCCGCAGAACGACGCGGGGATGCGCACGGAGCCACCGGTGTCGGTGCCGAGCGCGGCGTCGACACGGCCGGCCGCGACCGCTGCCGCGCTCCCGCCGGAGGAGCCGCCGGCCGTCCGATCGTCGTCGTGGGGGTTGGTGATCGGTGCCCCGTAGCCGGTCGTTCCGCGGGCACTCCCCGCGAACTCGTCGCAGGCCGTCTTGGCTGTGATCGACGCACCGGCCGCCCGGAGCCGGTCGACGACCGTCGCGTCGCGGGCGGGGACGAACCCTCGCATGGTCGCCGAGCCACAGCGCATCGGGACGCCAGCGACGGCGATCACGTCTTTCACTCCGACGCTCGTGCCGTCAAGGACCCCATCCGAGGACGGCGGCACCGAGCAGTCGGTCGCGACCGCGCCGTGGGGGTTCTCGGCCGGGTCTCCCCAGGTTCGGGCACCGGGATCGGCGCCTGTCGGCGACGGCGCGTCGCCGCCGCCGGGTATCTCCTCGAGTGCGTCGAGATCCGCGAGCATCGCGTTGACCGTCTCGGTGATGCCGGCCGCACGGTCGTCGTCGACGTCGATCCCGAATCGGTCACCGAGCGCCACCAGTTCGTCCGCGGTGAGCTGTCGCATGGCTACGCCTGTAGGGGTCGCTGTAAGTCAGTACCGGTGCGCTAGCGTCCCGTCCGTGCCACGTCAGGGGCGATACGGCACTCTCCGACCACGGAGGGGTTCGTCACGTCGAAAAAAGAAGCGAAGAGGTCCTACGGATCGAGGCCCAGTTCTTCGATGCAGGGGAAGTTTTCGGCCGAGGGCACCTCACCCTGAGGCCACAGCGGGTCGAGGTCAGCGTCCGGCGGATAGTGGAGGTTGTCGTCACCGTCCCAGCCCCAGCCGGCATCTTCGAGCAGCTGTCGGGCCACGTCCGGGCTGCCCTGTGGCGATTCTGCCCACCCAGTGAGCATATCCTCGGGCGGGTACATCGGGTGATTCTTCGAGATGTACGTCGGGTACATTTCGGGTTCGACCTCGCCGGCCATCGCCACGCCGATCATCTTCTGGCGGTTCATCGAGGCGTCGACCGCCTTGCGGAACTCGGGGAACTTACACGGCGCCGTGTGACAGACGTATTGGAGGTTGTAGGCCGTGTGCGTGGCCGCGAACTCCGCTTGGGCGTTGTCGATCTCGTTGTTGACGCGTTCGGCGTTTGGCGGGGAGATCTCCGGCGTGATCATACACTCTCCGGCCTCGAGGGCGGTGATCATCGTCTCCTCGTTGCGGTAGGCCTCGAAGACGATCGGCTGGCTTACCTCGTAGGTCGGGTGGCCGTCGTGCGGTTCTGTGACGACCCGCGTCCCGCGCTGGAGTTCGACCACCTCAAGCGGCCCCGAGGAGACGATGGGAGTCTCGAACTGGGCGCCGCCGGGGTTCTCGACCGCACCCGCCTCCTCGAAGGACTCCTTGTGGAGGATGCCCCACCGCATCAGCGTCGTGCGAGCGAAGGGGATGTACGGCTCGGTGAAGGTAAAGCGAACCGTCTGCTCGTCGGGCGTTTCGATAGCGTCGTAGGGAACCGGTGCCGCCCCCGGGTACGCGCCGGCCTCGCCGCCGCGCTGGATCTGCTCGAACGTGAACTTCACGTCCGCGGATGTGACCGGGTCGCCGTTGGTGAACGTCGCGTCGTCGAACAGTTCGACGACGATCTCCTGAGAGCTGACGACGTCGACCGAGCCGAGCAGCTCCGTGAGCTCGAAGTTTTCGTTGTACTTGTGGATCGGCGAGTGGATCATGTGCTGCCACATCGCCTCCGGCATCGAGGCGGAGTGGGTCAGCCAGTTCGACGTCTCGGTGGCGATCGGGTTAATCGCCACCACCATGTCATCGCCGTCCGTGGTCTGGGACTTAAAGGCCCACTCGGCGTTCGAGCGGGCGATCCCGCCGTTTCCGATGCCGCCCATCTCGACCATGTCCGTGCGGTAGGCGCCGATGTTGGCAACCGGCGCGAGGTTGCCGATGGCGCAGTCCTCGGACAGGCGGGCGATTGCCTCGTGCATGCCCTGTTGGCGTTCCTCCGGTGTCTCTGCGGTCGTCTGCTCGAGGAGTAGCTCGGTGAACTCGCAGTCGGCGTAGTTGGAGTAGTTGCTCTGCCCGTTGGCGCCGGCCCAGTCCAGGCGCATGTTGTTCAGGAGTTCCTGCGGGTCGAGCCGGTCGGCCGCGGGCACCCACCAGGTAAAGGAGATGTTGTTGTCCCGGTTTTCGTCGTTGGCCATCTGCGAGAGCTGCGTCGTGATGCTCACCGGGACGACGTCCATCCCGATGCCGAGCTCCCCGACGCTGCTCGAGATGATCGGTGCCATCTGCTCCTGCGTGGTCGTGAATCCGCCGTAATCCGACCAGTACTCCATCTGCAACGTCGAGACTCGTTCGCCGAGGTCGCCGTCGGACCCGCCACCGCCACCCGATCGGCCTCCGCAGCCGGCGAGGCCGGTCGCGCCTGCAACTCCGATCGCTTTCAAGACCGAGCGGCGGTCCATGCCGCCACTCGGTTCGTTTTCGCATGACATGCACCGGAGAACCAGACTCAGAAGAAATAAACCTATTGGGGGGTTCGAGTACGCATTATCCAAATAATAGAATGTATTAATATTTTTTATGTGGCATTATCGTCGGTATAAGCGCGCGATATTCAAATAGTAATATGGTTCACGTTCCTTCTCCGGCTGGGAAAATTGAGCGGCGGGCGCGTCAGTCCTCGACGCGGATGCGCGGATCGATCACGCCGTACACCAGATCGATCAGGAAGTTCGAGGTGATAACGAAGGCCGCGACGAGGAAGAACACGAACTGGACGGTCGGGTAGTCGCGGCCGAGCACCGCCTCGACGAGCGTGAACCCGATTCCCGGCCAGTTGAAGACGGTCTCGATCAGCACGAGGCCGCCGAGCGCCCGGGCCAGCGAGACCGGGTAAATGGTGATTACCGGGAGGCTGGCGTGCTTGGCGACGTGACCGAGTCGCTTCCGAAGCGGCAGACCTGTCAGGCGGTGATACTCGGTATAGTCCTGCTCCATTACCTCGACGACGCTCGTTCGCATGATCAGCGAGGGGATGAACAGGTACCGGCAGACGACGGCCACGAACGGCAGGACGTAGTGGATGCCGAAGTCGGGGGTGACGTAGGGTCCCCACCACGTCCCTGCGTCGCTACCGCCGGCCGACAGCATCCCCGAAGTCGGAAAGATGTTGAGCCAGCTCGCGAAGACGACGATCAGGATGATGGAAATGAAGAAAGCCGGGAACGACCCCACGCCGATGACCGGGATGAGGCCGAGCTTCTCAAGGCGGCTGCCCCGCTTGCTCCCGGCGATAGTCCCGATCAGCGCCCCGAGGATGTAAGTGAACGTCATCGCGGGTGCGACGAGGATGAACGTGTTGAAGATCCGCATCTTGACGAACTCCCAGACGGGTATGCGGTAGACCGGCGACTCGCCGAGGTCGCCCTGCGCGAGGTTGGTGATGTACTGCCAGTACTGGACGTGAAGGGGCTGGTCGAGTCCCCACTGGGCGCGCAGCGCCGCGAGCGCCTGCTCGTTGGCGCCCGCCACCGCCATCTGGGCGGTGAAGTCGCCGGGCATCGACCGGAACATCACGAACAGGGCGGTGAGCACCAGCCACAGCGTGAAGACGGTCTGGACGCTGCGGACGGCGACGTAGCGTTTCATCGACGACACGGGAGACTCACCTCCGCGCGCGAATCGCCGTCGTCGTGGGTTGTTCGGTCGGGTCGTGCGCTCCGTGATCGGTGGCCGTCGAGTACGACCGCCCGATGTCGGGATCGGGAGTCAGTCTGTCGTGATTGCATGGTCTTCCGTGGGCCGCTGGTCGTGGTCGTAGTACTGGTGGCAGGCGACGTGCCAGCCGGACTCGTCCTCGATGGAGTCTGGAGTGATCTCACAGACGCTCTCAAAGCGCTTGCGGAGGCGGTCGACGGCGGCGTCCAGCTTGCCGGCCGCGATGTCGTCGAGCGCCGCGTCGACCGTCACCGCGTTCTCGCCCGACAGCTCGGTCGAGAAGTGCTCATCGCCGATGGCGGCGGCGAACGCGTCCGTCCCGCCCGGGCCGTCGAGGCTCTCCCGGATGCGGTCGAGGGGAAGTTCGTCCCGTTCGAGCACCTCGCGAAACGCCATCACCTCCCGGTACGCCGACTGATCGATGTCGACCCCGTCGGGGGGGATCACCTCCGGACATCTGTCGCGGAACCGACAACCCTCCCCCAGATCGATCGGGTCGCGCGGCGCGCCGGACATCTTCGTCCGCGGCCGGTCGTAGTGGGGGTCCGGCACCGGAATCGCGGAGACGAGCGCCTCCGTGTAGGGATGTTTCGGACTGTCGAGGAGTCCTTCCGTGGCCGCCGACTCGACGATCCGCCCCAGATACATCACGTTCACCGCCTCCGAGATGTACGACACCGTCGAGAGGTCGTGTGAGATGTAGATCATCGAGGCGTCGTAGTCGTCGAT
>SDGW01000178.1_pt1 | contig 27125 bp, 28 predicted proteins | sample 2873831 | NCBI WGS metagenome assembly SDGW01 (sample SAMN08132700, study PRJNA421101) | hypersaline lake metagenome | isolation source: celular fraction 0.22 microns magnesium sulfate-rich crust from ephemeral... | place: Spain: Penahueca Lagoon, Toledo | collected 2011-07 | reverse complement strand
GCCCACGGCGGCGCGGCGGCGTAGACCTCGATCGACTCGATGCCGGTGCTGTGGGCGGCGGTGACGACGTCGCCCCACGGGATCGTGACGGCGTGTTCGGGGCCGTCGCCGAAGTCGATCTCGCGGGAGCGGAACGCGGTCGGCACCTGAATGAGCCGACCGTTGCGGCGCACGACGCCGCCGCTCCCGAGGTGTTCGATCATCGTCCGGGCGGTCCCCCGCGAGAGGCCGCCGTCGGCCTTGATCCCGAGCCGCAGGCGGTCGGCCGCGGGCAGCTGGTCGTCGAGAAACGCCGCCAGACAGTCCGAGGGGACGACGTCGAAGCCGACGCCGGGCAACAGCGTGATCCCCGCCTCGCGGGCCCGCGCGCCGCGCTGGCGGAGCCGCTCGAAGACGGGGAACTCGCCGGTGATGTCGAGGTAGTCCGTCCCCGTCTCGAGGCAGGCCTCGACCAGCGGTTTGGCCGTGTCGGCGAACGGCCCCGCGCAGTTGAGGACGGCGTCGAAGGGCCGGAGCCGGCGCTCGAGATCGTCGGCCGCGAGGTCGATGGTCCGGCCCTCGACCCGGAGCGCGTCGGCCTGCTCGGCGACCGCGCGGCCGTCGCGACCGGCGACGACGGGCGAGCCGCCGCGAGCGACCGCCTCGCGGGCGATCAGCCGCCCGGTGTAGCCGTAGGAGCCGTAGACGAGAAGGGAGTCCATAGGCGGCGTTGGGGAGAGAGGTGGTTAAAACTCAGTCAGACATATGCACGCTCGTTGTCGAAACGTTCAGGGCGGCCGACCGGTTATCGCGGCGTGATGGACGCAGGACCGATTGCGACGCTTTCGGACGTGCCCGCCGATTCGACGTTTCTGTTTCGCGTCGCCGACGACGCGGGCGAGGAGCGCGAGGCGATCCTCGTCAGGACCGAACTCGACGGCAGCGACGCGGGCGACGACGGCGGCCCGACTGCCGAGGACGTGGGCTGCTGGCTCAACTACTGTCAGCACCTCACCCACATCAAACTGGACAAGGGGTCGGGCGCGCCGATCCGGAACGGCGAACTCGTCTGTGCGAACCACGGCGCGTACTTCGAGCCCGACTCCGGCCGCTGTACGTTCGGCCCCTGCGAGGGGGCCTACCTCACCGACCTCGAGGTCACCGTCCGCGACGGCGACGTCTACCTGACCGACGACGACTACGAGTTCGTCGGCCCCGGCCCGCTCGAGACGGACGACCTCGATCGGACCTCGACCTCGAACGTCGAGTTCTAGATGTGGTCGGGAGCGACGAGATCGCGCTCCTGATCGTACTCGAGCAGGCCGGCGTCGACCAGCCGCGGCAGGTGATCGTGATAGAGCGAGAGGTAGACCTCGGTGACCCGCTCGGCCGGAATCTCCGTCACGCTGTGGCCGGTCTCGCGGACGGCGACCTCCTCCGCAGCGTCGGGCAGCGTCAGCTCCTCGTCGTAGGTCCGCATGACCTGCAACAGCAGCCGGCGCCGCTGGTCGGCAAGCAGCGCGAGCGCGTCGTCGATCGCCTCGGCCGACGCGTCGGGTTCGTCGAGCCATTCGAGGACGGCCTGGACGAACTCGGCGCGATCGGGCTCCGAGTTTGGTTCGGGAGTCATGGCTGTTCGATGGCCTCGAGTCGAACGGCCGGGACGACGCCCGGACACGCGGGGGTTCGTCGACCGGGACGCGACCGCTCGCTCGAGGGAGCTATCGGGTTTGCTCCTGCCCGCTAAATATTAGTGTCGAATCGCGGGCGGAATTATATCGACGATGACAGTCGGCCGCGCCCGACTGTCCGGTCACTCGATCGTAAACGTCGGTTCGTCGATCGACTCGCTCTTGCAGTCGGGACACCGCGAGGGGAGGTTCAGCAGGTCGTCGTAGTCGTCGAACCCGCAGTCACGACACGTCGGCGGGGCGACGAGGAACCGCTCGTCGCCGTCGGCTACCGACCGCGAGACGTGTTCGACGTGGCCCACCACCGCGTGAGGCGTGAGATCGAACTGCGTCGCGAGTTCGCTCGGCGTCGCCGGCTCGGCCCGGAGGGCGTCGGCGAGTTTCTGTCGGGTGGTTTCGTCGGCCTCGCGCATACCGGGGGTAACGGCGGGTTCGCCTTTACCGTTTGCTCTCCGCGAGCCGGCTCGAGGTCGCCGTCCGCGGCCGGCGTTCACTCGGAATTCCGTGAAAGGGCAACTGACTTAGCCCCCGCAGGAGAACACCGCCCCATGAAGGCCGTCGTTCTTGCAGGCGGGTACGCGACTCGGATGTGGCCGATCACCAAACATCGGCCCAAGATGTTCCTCCCGATCGGCGAGTCGACCGTCGTCGATCGCATCTTCGCGGAACTCGAGGCCGACGAGCGGATCGACGAGGTCTACGTCAGCACCAACGAGCGGTTCGCCCCCGACTTCGAGGCCCACCTCGCCGACAGCGAGTTCGACAAACCCCAGCTCTCGGTCGAGGAGACGACCGCGGAAGACGACAAGTTCGGCGTCGTCGGGGCGCTGGCCCAGCTGATCGACCGCGAGAACGTCGACGACGACCTGCTGATCATCGCCGGCGACAACCTGATCAGCTTCGACGTCGCCGACTTCCTCGACGCGTTCGAAGCGCGGAACGCGCCGACGCTGGCCGCCTACGACGTCGGCTCCCGCGAGAAGGCCAAGTCCTACGGGCTGGTCGACCTCGAGGGCGACCGCGTCGTCGACTTCCAGGAGAAACCCGACGACCCCAAGAGCACGCTCGTCTCCATCGCCTGCTACGCGTTCCCGAAGGAATCGCTCGACCTCCTGCCGACCTACCTCGAGGACGGCAACAACCCCGACGAGCCCGGCTGGTTCGTCCAGTGGCTCCAGAACCGCGAGGCCACCTACGCCTACACCTTCGAGGGCGCGTGGTTCGACATCGGGACCCCCGAGAGCTACCTCGACGCCGTCGCCTGGCACCTGGACGGCGACTCGCTGGTCGCCGACTCCGCGACGCTGGAAGACGCCACGATCGGCGAGAACGTCCACGTCATGGCCGACGCGACCCTCGAGGGGACCGACCTCGACCACACCGTCATCTTCCCCGAGGCGACGGTTCGTAACGGCGACATCCGCCGCTCGATCATCGACCGGGGGACCACCCTCGAGGACCTCGACCTCGCCGGCGCGCTCATCGGTGCCCACACGACGATCACGAACGGCGGCGAGTAACGTCGGGCGGCGGTCGATCGCGCGATTCGGGCGATACACCTATGGGCGTTCCGTGTGTCAGCCGTGACCAACGCACATGTGCGTCGACGAGACGGCCCGGTCGGCCCTCGAGTCCCGCGCCGACGGCGTCCCGGCCGCGGAACTGGCGGCCGAGTTCCTCGAGTTCCGGCGCTGGACCGGCTCGGACCCGTTGCTGCTCGTCGCCGAGGCCGCCGCGGCCGCGACCGGCCAGGGCTTTCTCGACGGGATCAAACCGGCCGTCGAGCGGTTTCGCGACGCGTTCGTCGCGACCGGTCGGATCGCGTCGTTTTCGGAACTCGCCGCCATAGAGCCCGAGGACGACGACCTCGTCACGGCCCTCGGGGCACAGCGCAAGCGCGCGGTCTGTCGTGAAATCGCGGCCGTCCTCGCCGACTCCCCGCCGGACGACGACCTCGCGGCGCTGGTCGAGTGGGCCGAAACCGCGGACCACTACCGTCACGAGTCGGACCCGATCGGGTCGATCACCGGCGTCGGCCTCGGTACCTTCCAGTACCTGCGACAGTTGGCCGGCGTCGACACCCCACGACCGGATCCGAGCCTCGCGGAACTGCTGTCGGCCGTCGACGGCGACTGCGAATCGTCGCCGATCGATACCTCGACGCCCCGGCGGACGATCGCCTCCTGCGAGTGGCTCGCCGTCGTCTCGGAGTACCGCCCGCTCGAGGTCGATCGGATCGCGTGGTGGCGGGCGACGGAGCCCGCCGATCGGGAGGCCGTCCTCGAGGCCGCCCGGCCGTCGTAGCGATCGACGGCCCGCCGACCGCCGCCGGTACGTCCCCCGATCGGCGGGGGTGGTCAGCGTCGACGCGTGTCCGCGATCGAACCGTCGGGAACTCCGCGGATCCGCTCGAGCAACCCTCAAAAAAGTCCGCTCTCTCACTCGACTCGCGGCTCACACCGCCGTCTTGTCGCGGCGCTACGCGCCGCGCTTTCGTTCGCTCGCGGTACCTGCCCTACGCTAACTTCGCGTCAGTGATCCGCAACCGACCCCGCGTCCCCTCCCACTCCGTCTCGTACTCGAGGTCGACCCGTCGATCCGTGTGCGGTCCGTCCACGACGAAGGTCTCCGACCCACCTTTTTTCGCTCGGGCTCGTCGCTTCGCTTCTCGCCACTCGCGAAAAAATCTGGACCAAAAAGCCGCTCACTCGCTTCGCTCGCTCGCGGTACTTACGATAGCTCCGCATCGGTGATCCGCAACCGACCCCGCGTCCCCTCCCACTCCGTCTCGTACTCGAGGTCGATCCGCCGATCCATGTGCGGTCCGTCGACCACGAACGTTTCGAACTCGCCGCCCTCGCCCAACACGTGGACGCCGTACTCCTCGTTGAGCGCCTCGAGTTCGTCGATCGCCTCGCGGTCGAGCGTGCGCCCGAGCCACGACTCGTCCAGCCCGCGGGCCGCGACCTGGATGATCGCGATCTCGAAGCCGGCCTCGAGCATCGCGTCGGCGAGTTCGCGGGGGTCTTCCTGCCAGAGCGGGGCGAACAGCTCGCAGCCGAGCCGGTCGCACAGCCCCCGAATGCGGCTCGTCTGGTACTCGCTCTCGACGGCACCGGCGGTGACGCCGGCGATCCCGCCCGGGAGGTCGGCGTCGAGATCCTCGAGGGCGGCCTCGAGGGGCTCGAGTTCGGCGTCGCCCTGCGTCCCGGAGTCGGCGGCCGACTCGGCCCCGAAGTCGTCGGGTTCGACGTCGATCAGTTCGATGCCGACGCTCTCGGCCGCCAGCGTCGCCAGCTCCGTCGCGGGGACGTGATACATGTACGAGTCGCCCGCGGGGTGGACGGTCACGAGTCGCTCGACGGGCAGTCCTTCCTCGAGGGCCCGGTACAGCGCCCACGAGGAGTCCTTCCCGCCCGAGAAGAGGCTCACCCACGCGCCGTCTGCGTCGCTCATGGTCGGTGGTCGGCCGGCGCGGGTAAATGGATACCGAGTCGGAGCGGTCAGCGATCGCGATCGGCGGGCGAGTCGGAGCCGGCGACCGCGTCCGCGCCGCCGTCGGTGAGTTCGGGATCGCTCCGTTCCGGGACCGCGCCGGGATCGGGATCGGTGGGGGCGTCGGGGCCAGTCGCGGACTCGTCCTCGATCACATCGGCCGTCGCCCCGTCGGGCGGTTCCCCGTCGGAGCCGCCGTCGCTGCGTTCGGCGTCACCCGAGCCGCTGAGCGAGGCCGCGATCCGCGCGCCGACGAGGCTCACGACGATCGCGGTGACGACGAACAGCGCGAGGCGTTCGCCCGCCCCCATCACGAACCGCTCGTTCGAGAAGATGAGGAACTCGTTGGCCGGGACGACGAAGGGCTCCGTCTGGCCCTGTTGCTCGAGGAAGTACGCGGAGAACCCGCGGACGACCAGCGCCACCGCGAGGACGATGAAGGGGAGGTTGAGAAAGGACGTGCGGATCGGATCGTCGCCGATCGCCTCGTCGAGCAGCCGGCCGGCGCTGGCCGTGAGCGCGGCCATCGCCAGCCACGGGACGCTGTCGAACGCGAACCGGGTCGCCGGGATCACCACGCCCGGGGTGTCCTCGAGCCCCGAGACGCCGAGCGCGCCGACGAACAGGCCGACGAAGGTCAGCCCGGCCGCGACGACGTAGGTGACGACCGACACCTGCCCGGAGTACAGCGACTCGCGGGTCCCCCGGGCGAGTCTGGTCAGCCGCTCGTCGATGTTGAACCCCTTGTAGAGCAGGAAGAGGCCGATGACGGTGGTGATCGCGGCCGCGCCCTCCGCCGGCCCGACGGTCGTCGCGAGCAGCGGAAAGACCAGCAGCGTCAGCCCGATCGGGACGAGGATCGTCTGGCGCAGCTCCTCGTCGGCGAGGAACTGCTTGAGCAGGTAGTAGGTCGACTCGATGTCGCGGGCCTGTCGGACGACGACCCGATCGACCGAGTCGACCTGGACGCGGCTCTCGACGATCGGGATCAGTCGCTCGTCCTCCGCGCTGTCGGTCACGACGACCGCCGAGTCCGGGTCGTAGTCGGCGATCAGCCCGTCGAGCTGCTCGGCGACCGCCCGGTCGGCCGACACCATCGACTCGTGGTCCCCCGAGACGACCGCGACGACGACCTCCTCGTTCTCGTCGCGCAGGTCCTGGGCGACCCGCAGCGACTCGAGCAGGGTGTTGACGCCCGAGTCCTCCGGATCCGCGAGGCCGACGTCGGTTACGAGCGCGCGGACTGCCTCCCAGCCGACGACCGGCGAGCGCAAGCCGGTCTTGCGGCCCACGTCGTCGGTGCGGTCGAGACAGACGACCAGCGTTGTCACGGTAGGCGTTGGAACCCGTGCGACGATAAAACCACTTACTCGTTCGGATAGTCTCGCGTCCCTATCCGCACGGGGACGCCCCCTCGAGCGGGCGACCCCCTAGCTCCGCAGGCGAAACCCGCGGCCGTCGCCGAGGCCGGCGATACCGGCGCCGAAGGCGTAGGCGACCCGCTGGGCGCCCGCGCCGACGCGGGCCATCAGCGGGCGTTCGGGCTCGAACTCTTCGACGGTGACGTCCTCGGTATCGAGGCGGTCGGCCAGTTCGGCCTCGATCTCGCGGCGGGTGCCGAGGTGGTCGACCAGCCCGATCTCGTCGGCCTCGTCGCCGAGGTAGATCCGCGCCTCCGTGTCGCGGACGAACTCCGGCTCTAAGTCGCGGCCGTCGCTGACTCGCTCGACGAAGGTGTCGTAGTAGTCGTCGATGATACCCTGGAGGTACTCGCGTTCCTCCTCCTCGAGTTCCTTCAGGGGAGTGCCGGCGTCCTTGAACTCGCCGGCGGCGAAGCGCTCGTAGGAGAGGCCGACCTTCTCGGCGAGGTCGCTGGCGTTGACCCGGGAGCCGATGACGCCGATCGAGCCGACGATCGACCCCTCGCGGGCCCAGAGTTCGTCGCAGCCGCTGGCGATCCAGTAGCCGCCGCTGGCGCAGACGTCGGTCGCGTAGGCGACGGTCGGCCCGTCGAAGCGTTCAGCCGCCAGCCGGATGTCGTCGCTGGGGACGACCTCGCCGCCGGGCGTGTTCAGCTTCAACAGCAACGCGTCGACGGCGTCGTCCTCGTCCGCACGGTCGATCTGTTCGACGACGTCGTCGGCCGGCGTCGCGCCCGGGCTCGTCGGCAGCGGGCCGCCACCGCCGTCGCGGCTGATCGGCCCCTCGACGGCGACCTCGGCGACGTCGTACGCCGGGTACAGCGACGCGGCGGCGTTGCTCGCGAACCGCAGTCCAACGAGGACGGCGGCGATCGCGACCAGCACGCCGAGCAGGTCCGTCAGCGTCGCCGGATAGACGACGAACAGCGCGACCGCGACCGCCGCGGACGCGAGCCCGCCGAGCGCGACCGTCAGGAGTCGTTCGATCCCGTTACTGACCACCGGGAACACCTCGAGTCATAGCCGTATCTGGGAGCGAGCCCCGTTAAGTAGTGGCGGTCCCGGCAGGGGGCGGTCGGACCGATCACCGCGTCCCGTCGTCCGAACTGCCGGATTGGGGCCCGGTCGGACCGCCGTCGGTCTGGGCCGGTTCCGTCGGCTCCGACGCCGGGTGATCGATCGTCGGCGTCGCGCCGGTCGGCTCCGTCCCGTCGTCCCCCGACTCGGCCGGCGCCGGCTCGTCCGACCCCGATCGCTCCCCGAGCCACGTCCGAACGAGGTTGACGCCGTCCTGCACGAACGGCACCGGGTCGTCGGCGACGGCGTAATCGAACCGCGGGTGGGCAACGAGCGACGTCGCGACCTCGCGGACGGCGCTGCCGAGCGACGGCCGCTCGACCAGCGGATACTCCTCGGTGACGACGCTGTGCAGGTAGCCGAGTTCGCCCCGCAGCAGGTGGCCGCCCGCGCCGACCTCGTAGGTCGGCTCCGACGGGATCGGCTCGCCGGTCGCCAGCCGCCAGTAGTAGTAGGGGAAGTCCGCGCCCGCCCGGACCGAGAACGGCAGCGAGGACCAGAACCGCGGGTTGACCTCCATCAGCTTGAACTCGCCGTCGGCCGGGTCCCGCAGGAACTCCACCATGGCGAGCCCGTGCCACTCGAGTTCGTCGAGCAGCGCCCGCCCCGCGTCCTCGAGTTCCGGGATGAAGACCGACTCCCGGTAGGCGCTCGGCCCGCCGCAGTACTTCCAGCCCCGCCGCTGGCAGTGCTGGAAGGTCGCGACCGGCTCCCCGCGGTCGTACAGCGCGAAGAACCCGTACTCCCGCGAGTCCGGGATCCGCTCCTGAACGAGCGGGACGTGGCCTCGCGTGTCGATCTCGGCCCGCCGGTCCGGTTCCGTGCCCGGGGGCTGGTACTCGGTCGAGCCGATCGTCGCGTGCGCCGCGCTCGAGCCGAGGTAGGCCGGCGCGGCGACGGTGTAGCGCGGTTTGACGATCGTCTCGCGGTTCCAGTCGTCCCACTCGTCGAGGAGAGCGGTCTCGGGGGCCGCGACGCCGGCCGCGTCGGCGGCCGCGAAGAGTTCGGCCCGATCCTGTACGCGGCGGAGCGTCTCGAACGTCGGCCACGGGGTCGCGATCTCCGCCGCGAACGCGTCCTTGCGGTCCGCGAGGACGTAGACGTCTTCCTCGCGAACGGGAACGATCGTCTCGATATCGGGCCGCTCGGCGAGCGAGAGCAGGGCCTCGCCGTACGCGGCGAGGTCGGTCCCGGGGTCCGGCAGCCCCACGAACTCGTCGCGGTAGGTGGAGGTCGCCGCCGGCGTCGATCGCGATTCGGAGCCGACGACGGTTCGAACGCCGCGCGGTCGAAGCGAGCGGCAACAGGCGACCGTACTCGGGGCGGCGATTCCCGGCACGAGAACGCTCGGGGTTTCCCTGTGACGGTGCATGAACGACGACTGAGGGTGGCCGCTTGCATTGTTATAGATCGGGTACAGCGCCGGGTCGAGGTCCTCACCGGGCCGGATCCCGACCGGCAGCTGTAGGCGGCGCATACCCCGGGCCGGGGACGGGGATGATCCGTCCGATCGCGACGACGAGTCGCGCACTCGAGACCGCCGATCCCGGCGCTGACCGCCGGCCGAATCGGCTAGGACGGCGCTACGGCGACGTATGAAATGACTTACAGCGACTACTCGAGGCGATGGCTCGACCGCCCCGTTCGGATCGATCGCGGCCGGCGCCGCTCGAGGGCCACCGAACCCGGTGGCGTCACGGTCGCGTCGCTCTCGGGCGATCCGGCGGCCGCGAACGGCGGCTCGCGATCGCTACCGCTCGTGGACGCGAAAAGCCCCGAAGACTCGGGGAGAAAAACCGCTGCGGTAGACGGAATCGACTTAGAGCAGCCCCGTCTTCTGGAGCTTCATCAGGTCCTCGGTGTCGAGGGTTTCGCCTTCCTTGAACTTCTGGTAGATCTCCTCGGCCTCTTCCTTGGCCTCCTCTTTCTTCTTGTCGCGCTCGGACTTGCGCTCTTCCTCTTCTTTCTTGTCCAGTTCGCGCAGGCGCTTCTGGACGCGGACGAAGTCCTCGTGGTGGCGGTCGGCGGCCTCCTGAGCTTCGACGAACTTCTCGTGCATCTCGTCGGCCTCGTCGCGGATGTCGTCGGCCTCCCGATAGGCCTCGATCATCTGGTTGTGGTGTTCCTGGGCCTTGTCGGCGAGCTCCGTGACCTTCTGGTGGTGCTGGGAGGCTTCCGATCGCACTTCCTCGGCCTCCTCGACGAGTTCCTCTAAGTCCTCGTTCTGATCGAGCTTCTGCTTGCGCTCCTCGTACTCCTCGCGCTTCGACTCGATCTTCTCGATGAGCTCCTGTTCCTCCTCGCTCGAGAGGACTTCGGTCTGCTGTTTGAACTCGAGGTCTTCGATCTCCTCCTCGAGTTCCTCTAGGTCCTTGCCCTCGTCGAGCTCCATGTCGGACTTGAGCTGCTCGACCTTGTCGAACAGCTCGTTGGCCTCTGCGTTGAGCTCGTTGCGGCTTTCCTTGTGTTCCTGGACCTTCTCGTTGAGCTCGTCGCGTTTCTCGCGGTGCTCCTGGGCTTCGTCGACTTTCTCGCGAGTTTTCGCGTTGAGCTCGTCGCGTTTGGAGGCCCGGTCGGAGGCCATCTGGTTCAGCTCGTTGCGCCGGTCTCGCAGTTGACCGGCCATCTTGATGAGCTGCCCTTTCGATTTGTTCTCTAAGTCGTCCTCTGTCAGTTCGATGTTCTTCGATTCGTCTACCATGTTACTCAAACCTCTGTGCCATACCCGCACCGGGAAGCCGACCGGCCGGCCGTCCGAACCGATCGCCGGCGATTCGGCGATCGGTTCGGCAGTAGCCGGCGGGCCGTTCGAAGCGACTGCTCACGATCTGCGAAACCTCGGTGAATAAGATTTCCTGTCATCGATCGTCGAGCGATACGCGCCCCGGTGGCGTTCTGGTGACTGCTACTATTGTCGCCTCTAATTTAAACCTACCGGTCCTTCAACCCCTGGAAACGGTTGGCAGGGGCCTCGTCCCGCCCCGTTATGCCGTGTCATGGTGTGCCGAACGGAGTTATAAATAGTACCGGTTACGGACCGTCCGACCGTCGACGGCGACCTCGAGGTCGACCCGGTCGGCGTCGGCGGGAATCCGGGCGGTTCCGGCGCTCGTCGTCTCGAGGGGGCCGACCTCGACCCCGGTCGCGTCGGTCTCGTCGCCGGCCCGCCAGCCGACGGTCGCCTCGAGGGCCTCGTGGCGGTCGTTACAGAGCGTGATCCCGACGGTCCCCGGCGTCGGCGGCCCGTCGAGGACGGCCTGAACCGGCTCGTAGGACTGCGCGATCGCCTCGGCGGCCAGCTTCGGGTCCCCGCCGGCGGTGTGAACGCCCGTGCCGCCGCCCGTCGCGGGGTCGCGGAGCGTCGACGCCGCGAGGACGCCACACTCCCGCCGGCGGAGCGCCTCGGCGACCGCCTTCAGGGTCCGCGCCTGCTCGCGCTGCGAGCCCTCGACGTCCGTGGCCCCGTCCGCGAGCAGCGCCGGCTCGAGCCCCGGCACCGTCGCCGAGTCGGCGTCGTCGGCCGCGAGCGACCCGGCACCGAACCGTCCGACGACCTCGCCGAGCGACGGGTAGGTCTCGAGCAGCCAGTCGACGTCGGCGGCCGCGAGGTACCGCCAGCCGGGGAGGAGATGCGCCGCGTCGGGGTCGGTCCCCGGCGGGCCGGCGACCGGGACGACCGGGAGATCGTCGGGGAAGGCGGCGGCGATCTCGTCGGCAGGGCCGCGATCGACCGACGTTCGCCACGCCCGGTACCGGAGGGTGAGTTTCGCCAGCAAGCCGTCGCCGAGCGGCTCCGCGTACGGGTCGGTCGGCCGGTCCTGGACGCCGTACATCGCGAGGCTGGGGTGGCGGCCGTACGTCTCGGCCAGCGCCGCCGCCAGCTCGGTCCCCCGGTCGACCGGGAGGTCGGAGCCACAGGCGGGCAGGTCCTGCCAAACCAGCAGCCCCGCCTCGTCGCAGGCCTCGTAGAACGACCGCGGCGGGACGTGCCCGCGTGCGCGAAGGAGCGTCGCGTTCGCGTCGACGGCCCGGTCGACGTCCGCGCGGGGATCGCCGCCGGGGAGCCGCGTGAACCCGCGGGCCCGCACCCGCCGGCCGTTGACCAGCAGTCCGTCGCCGTCGCGCTGGACGTGACGCAGCCCGACCGTCCGCTCGAGGGTGTCCCCCTCGAGTTTCGCCCGGACGGTGTAGCGGTCCTGCGGGCCGTACTCGCGGGGCCACCACAGCGACGGCTCCCTGATCGTGAGCGTCCGCGAGACGGTGGTCCGTTCGCCCGCAGCCGCCTCCACGGGGACTCGTTCCATGGCCGCGCCGCCGCGAAACCCCTCGGGCCGCAGCGACAGCGTCACCGCGTCGTCGACGGCCGCGCCCGCGTCGACCTCGAGGGTCACGTCGATCGCGGCGCCCGCGCCGTCGGTGGCCGCGGTCGCGGTCGACGCGGCGGCCCCGCCGGCACCCTCGTCGCCCTCCGACACCGGTCCCAGTCGCGGTCGGACGTCGATCTCCCGCAGGAAGGTCCGGGAGCGGGACTCGACCGCGACGCCCCAGCGGATCCCGGGCGCGTCGAACCGGTCGGGGACCGCGTCGGTCCCGCGGATCCCCGCGAACGAGTCCGGGCGCTCGCAGACGACGAGCAGTTCGTTCGCCGGGCGGGGCTCGAACTCGAGGCGGGCCGGGGCGAAGGGGACGTCCTGGGTCCCCAGTCGAGAGCCGTTCATCCAGATCTCGGCGCGGCCGTACGCGCCGCGGACCTCGAGCAGCGCCCGTTCGGACGCCTCGTCTCGCGGATCCGGGACCGTCGTTCGGTAGGCGATCGGACCGTCCGCGTCGGCGAACGCGGCGGGGTGGCCGGGCACTGACACCGGTCGCCACTCCGCGACGGTCGGCGGGTCGTCACCGCCGGCGTCGGTGACGACGCCGGCAGTCCACTCGTCGGTCATTACCCCCGACAGCGAACCCGAAGTAAAAAGCAGTTCCGACGGTTCAGACGGTTTGCTGTACCGGTTTTCGGTGCAACCGCGACCGCTCTGCGGTTGCACCGGTACTGGCGGACAGTAGACCGTCTCAGAACAGGTTCTCGAGCCGGTCGTCGGCGAATTCCTCGGCGTGGTCGGTCGATTCCTCCTCCTGAGCTTCCTTCGCCTCGCGGGCCCGCTCCATGAACGCCTGAACCCGCTCGGAGCGTTCGGCACCGCCGAGCAACACCAGCGCGCCCAGCCGGTCGCTGTCCAGCGGGAAGTCGCCGCCGCGGACCTGCATGCTGCCGGTCTCGTCCTCGAGCCAGCGCCGGGCGCGCTCGACGCCTTTCCGCGGGATGGCGTCGGGCTGGCCGGCGATGACCAGCAAGGCGGAGTCGGCCGTGGTCGCGTCGGGCAGGCTCGTCCCGGTCAACAGCGCCTGTCGCGAAACCGTCATGGCGGTGTTGATGTTCTCGCTACTGTCCTCGCTCGCCACCTCGGTCGCGTAGCCCAGCGCCGCGACCCCGCCCGACCGGAGGGTGTTGATGACCTCGCTCGAGTCCACCACGCCCTCGCCGACGCCCTCGACGGCCTCGCCGGAGGCAAAGAGCAGGCCGACCCGCTTGGCGATCCGGTCGTTGATCGTCTCGAAGGCCCCCTCGACGCTCTCGCCCTGTTCGTGCCAGGCGTCGTTGTCGATCAGCAGCGTCGCGTCGGCCTCCCGCAGCAGCGTCTTCAGCGAGCGGCCGGCGTTGGCCTGATAGAGCGCCCCCTCGTTGCGCCCGGGCAACACGCCCAGCGCGTAGACGGGCACGTCGTAGACCTGCTGGAGGTGGTGGACCAGCACCGGCGCGCCGCCGCTGCCGGTGCCGCCGCCCAGCCCGGCGACGACGACGATCGCCTCGGCGCTCGAGGTGACGCGACCGTCGAGCGCGCCCAGCACCTGCTGGACGTCGGCCTGCATCACTTCCGCGCCGAGTTCGTTGTCGCCGCCGACGCCGTGGCCGTTGACGCGGTCGGCACCGATCAGCTTCGTGTCGACGAACTCGAGAGACTGGAGGTCGGGTTCGGCGGAGTTGACGGCCAGGGCACCCTGAACGGCTCCGAAGTCCATGTTCGCGTCGAACCTCGCGAGCCGCTCGGTGATCTTCCCACCGGCCTGACCGACTCCGATCAGGGCGACTTTCATACGGTTTCCGTACGGACGGAGGGTGTTGAACGTTCCGGTTATCTGATACCTGTTCCGCGCACGAAACCGCCCGATCGACGGCCCCGAACGGCCGACGCCGAAACGCCGCCGGCCACAGGTCACAATACATTTGTGGCGCATTCCCGTCGAGTCCGGTATGTTCCACGAACAGCGGATGACCGTCCCCGACTCGCCCGCCGCGCTCCGGACCGAGTACGCGGACGACCTCGCGACGATCGTCGAGGAACGCGGCCCCGCCGAGGCGGCCGCCGAAACCGGCCTCGAGCGAGACCGGCTCGAGGCGGTCGCCGCGGGCGACCTGCCGGAACTGACCCTCGCGGAGGCCGCACGGATCCAGTCGCTCGCCGAGGGCGCGCCCGACCCCGAGACGACGGAGACGATGGCCCTGGAACACCTGCTGCTGGGGATGTCCACGGCGGTACTCGACGTCGACGCCGTCGAGAGCGAACTCGAGATCGATTTAGACGCCAAAGAGATTCAACAGAAGATCGAGGGCCGCGCGCCGATGTCCTTCGAGGAGTTCGTCCACGTCCAGTACGTGATCGCTGACGGCGCACCGTAGCTCGGCTGCCTGCACGGCTATTGATACCACGCCCCAGTTTTATCGCCCTCGACGGCGTCTCCCCACCATGTCGAACACGGAGCGCGGCGAGAACCGCCGGCGGGAGATCGACGAGATCCTGGAACGCAAACCCGGAACCGAAGCCGTTACCGACCTCGCCGACCGGTACCGCGTCGTCGGTGCCGCGGACCGTGGGACGTACGCGAACTGGCTGACGCCCGTCGAGGAACACTACGTCTGTCACCGCAACGGGACGCTGGACCCCGCGGCCGAGGAGTGGACCGTCGAACTCGGCGGCGCGCTCGAACGCGAGGCCGAACTCGGGATGGCGGCGATCCGGGACGAGTACCCGACGGTCGCCGTCGCCCACACGATGGAGTGTGCGGGTAACGGACGGGGCTACTTCGAGCCCGAGACGGGGAGCGTCCAGTGGGAGTACGGCGCCGTCAGTACCGCGTTCTGGACCGGCACCCCGTTGCGGTCGGTCCTCGCCGACCACGGCGCGACGACCGACGACACCTGGCTCACCGCCGTCGGCGGCGATCGGCCGGAAGTCGACGGCGAGAACGACCGGTTCGCCCGCTCGATCCCGATGGAGAAGGTACTCGAGGACTGCATCCTCGCGTACGAAGTGAACGGGGAGCCGCTGCCGCCGGAACACGGCCACCCGGTCCGGCTGCTCGTCCCCGGCTGGTACGGCGTCAACAGCGTCAAGTGGGTCACCGAACTCCGGGTGACCGAGACCATGGTCCACGGCGAGGCGTGGACGGACCGCGACGGGGAGGACTACACCCGGTGGCAGCAGTCGTCATACCGCATCCACCCCGAAGGCGTCGACCCCGAGTCGAACGCGACGATCTCGACGTTCGACACCTGGGACCAGCTCGAGTCCGACGAGATCGACCACCCCTACACCTTCGATGAGAACGTCAAGTCGACGATCGGCTCCCCCGAAGCCGGTGCGACCCTCTCGAGCGACGAGGGACCGATCGAGGTCGTCGGCGTCGCCTGGGCCGGCGATGACGCGGTGACGACCGTCGAGGTCTCGACCGACGGCGGCGAGTCGTGGGCCGAGGGGGAGTGTTTCGGTCCGGACTACGACTGCGCCTGGCGGCTGTTCCGTTACGAGTGGGAGCCCACGCCGGGCACCCACAGACTCGTCTCGCGGGCGACCGACGAGCGCGGTCGCCGCCAGCCCGTGCGGATCGTCGGCCCGGACGAGGACGCCGCCGACGCGTATCCGTGGAACGAGGGCGGCTACGCGGAGAACGCCTGTCTCCCCCACGCGATCGAGGTCACCGTCGAGTGACGCCGGTCGCGCCTCGATCCCGGGTTGAAGATTCGCGGGGATCGGCGCGGAGACGGGAGAAAACCGCCCTCGAGCGGTGAAATTATGTACGACCGACCACGAGTCGGGGTATGAAGGTCGCAATTCTGGGCTGTGGACACGTCGGCCTCGAACTGGGTCGCCAGCTCGCGGCCCGCGGCCACGAGCCGATCGGCGTTCGCCGGTCGACCGACGGCATCGAGCGGATCGAGGACGCCGGCTTCGAGGGGGTGCGGGCGGACGTCACCGACCGCGAGGCGCTCTCGGCGGTGCCCGACGTCGACGCCGTCGTCTTCGCCGCCAGCAGCGGCGGGCGCGGCGCCGAGGCCGCCCGCGAAGTCTACGTCGACGGCCTGCGGACCGCGATCGAGGCCTTCGGCGAGCGCGAGGACGCTCCGGATCGGCTGGTCTACACCTCCTCGACGGGCGTTCACGGCGACCACGACGGCGACTGGGTCGACGAGGAGACGCCGCTCGAGCCCACCACCGGGAAGACCGAGGTGCTGGCCGAGGCCGAACGGATCGCCCTCGAGTCGCCCCCGGAGTACGGCTTCGAGGGGACCGTCGCCCGCTACGCGGGGCTGTACGGGCCCGGCCGGTATCGCCTCGAGCGCTACCTCGAGGGGCCGGTGACGGAGGGGTATCTCAACATGGTCCACCGGGACGACGCCGCCGGCGCGGTCCGGTACCTGCTCACCGAGGACCTCGCGCGCGGCGAGGTCGTCCAGGTCGTCGACGACGAGCCGGCCTCGAAGTGGGCGTTCGCGGACTGGCTGGCCGACGAGTACGGCGTCGACCGGCCGCCCAAGCGAACGAAGGCGGAGCGCCTCGAAGACGACGACCTCTCCGAGGCGGGCCGGCGGCGGATCCTGACGAGCAAGCGCTGCTCGAACGGAAAACTCCGGGAGCTCGGCTACGAGTTCGCGTACCCGACCTTCCGCGAGGGGTATCGCGACGCGATCGAGCGCTACCGCGGCGGCGAGTAACAGCGCGCCGGAATCGGGGGAAATTTCTTGAGGGTGCGATTTGATTTCCGGGTATGAGCTATCGGAGCGCCCCGATCGACGGTGGGGTCGTCGGGGCGACACCGCTCGCGACCGAGTCGATCGGCGACTCGGTGCGTTCCCTCGAGCCGCTCGTTCTCTCCCTGCTGGTACTCGTCGTCGTCGGCCTCGCCGTCGGCGGCTGGTGGGTGGTGCGGTGGTTCCGCCGGCCGCCGGGCGCGCAGTTACGGCGGCTGCTGGCGACCCACGACGAGGTGACGGTGTTGATGCACCCGAACCCGGACCCCGACGCCATGTCGTGTGCGATGGGCGTCGCGGCGATCGCCGACTCGGTCGACACCGACGCCGAACTGCAGTACGCCGGCGAGATCCGCCACCAGGAGAACCGGGCGTTCCGGACCGTCCTCGACCTGGAGATGGACGCGATCGACGCCAGCTCCCAGCTCGCCGCGGAGCCGGTCGTGCTGGTCGATCACAACACGCCGCGGGGGTTCACCGGGGCCCAGACCGTCGAGCCGATCGCGGTCGTCGACCACCACCCCGGCAACGGCGCCGGCACGAAGTTCACCGACGTCCGGACCGACTACGGCGCGGCCTCGACGATCATCGTCGAGTACCTGGAGGAGATCGGGGCGACGCTGGCCGACGAGGAGGGCAGCGGCCCCGAGGTATCGCCGGAGCTGGCGACCGGGCTGCTCTACGGCATCCAGTCGGACACGAACCACCTGACCAACGGCTGTTCGCGGGCCGAGTTCGACGCCTGCGCGTCGCTGTTTTCCGGGATCGACGAGGACCTGCTCGATCGGATCGCCAACCCGCAGGTCAGCGACGACGTCCTCCGGGTCAAGGCGACGGCCATCACCGAAAAGCGGGTCGAGGGACCCTTCGCCGTCTGCGACGTCGGCGAGATCGGCAACGTCGACGCCATCCCGCAGGCCGCCGACGAACTCATGCACCTCGAGGGGGTCACGGCCGTCGTCGTCTACGGCGAACACGACGGGACGATCCACCTCTCGGGGCGCTCCCGGGACGATCGGGTCCACATGGGCGAGGCGCTTCGCCACGCCATCAGCGACATCCCGATGGCGAGCGCGGGCGGCCACGCGCGGATGGGCGGGGGCCAGCTCTCGGTCGATCACATGAACGGGATCGGCCCCTCCGACGGCATCAGCCGCGAGGAGTTCGAAGAACGGCTCTTCTCCGCGATGGCGGGCGAACGCTAGTCACAGAGCAGCGCCCGGACGGCCCCCGGATCGGCCGTCTCGCCGGTCCCGACGAAGTGCGCCGCACAGGCGTTGGCAAGCGACAGCGCCGGCTCGAGGGGCCACTCGCGGGCCAGCGCGCAGGCCAGCCCGGCCGAGAACCGGTCGCCGGCCCCGGTCGTCCGCAGCGGCTCGCCGGCGTCGTACATCTCCGCGACCGAGGTCCCGGCCCGCGTCGCGCCGACGGCCGCGTCCGCGCCGTGGGAGACGACGCCGGTGAGACCGGCCTCGTCGCGAAGGGCGGCGACCGATTCGACGGTGGGATCGGCGTCGACGCCGGCGACGCTCGCGGCGGCCCGAAACTCCGTCGGGTTCACGCTCAGGACCACCGCGAGCGAGCCGTCGGCCCGGTCGGCCCGCGAGAGCGCGTCGAACAGCCCCTCGAGCGCGGCCGGATCGACGGTCTCGATGGGCCCCGGATCGACGACGACCGGGAGCGGCTCCGCGGGCGGGGCCGACGCCAGCCGGTCGAAAACGGCGGTGAGACCCGGAACCGAGACCCAGTTCGTACAGCACAGCGCGTCCGCGCCGACGAGTCGGTCCCAGTCGACGACCGCGAGCAGGTCCGCGAGCGACCACTCCTCGGCCGGCCCCGGTTCGGCGAGCTGGAGTTCCTCCCCCTCGAACGCGACGACGCGGACCGTGGCCGGCGGCCCCATCGAGCGCGTCTCGAACGGCAGGTCGGACAGCGCCGGGTGATCGAGGTGGCCGACGAGCGTCGCCCGGTCGCCGAGGGCGTGGACCTGTCGCGCCGCGTTGACGGCCTGTCCGCCCGGCCGGACGGCCGTCGGCTCGAACGAGAACGTGCGATCGCCGGCCGCGAGTCGCTCGGCGAACGCGTCGACCGACGCGAACCTGTCGCCGCCGGCGCCGGCGAGCGCGTACCAGCGGTCGACGCTGCCGTCGGGCAGCGCGACGATACGGGGAGCGTCGCGCTCGATCGATTCGAAGCGGGTTCGACGGTCGTCGCTCACGGTCGGAACTGCGACGCTCGTCGATAAAAGACACCGGCCGGCACGGTGACGTCGACGGCCTTACCGGATCTCCTTCCACTCGGCCGCACAGTCCGGACAGATGCGAACCGTCTTGATCTCGTCCGGGTCGTTTTCCGTCTTCAGGGGCTTTTCGCACTCGCCACAGACGAGTCGGTCGTATGTGTCCTTCTCGAGTTCGCCGTCGCGGAGTGCCTTCCGGACTGATTTCATGTTCGCCCTGTAGGAAGGTGGGGAAGAAAAAGACCCGTGCTTTTTCGAGCGGCGACTCGGGAACCGCGCTGGGAGAGTCGCGACGTCGGCGGCGTTCGTCGTCATCCACCCGGGACTCGCGTATCTGGCCGGATCCGTGGCCGTTTTACCGGTCCGGCCGAAGGTCCCACCGATGGAGTACGTCCAGGAGCGGATCGCGACGCTCCACGAGTTCGGCGAGGCGACCGACGGCGTTCGCTCGAGCGCGGCCGACGCGGTCGCCGAGACGGCCGTCGTCGTCCCGATGGCCGGCCGCGAACTGGAGAGCCCCGCCGCAGCGCGCGTCCTCGGCGAACTCGAGCGCCTCGAGCCCTCGCCGGCCGCGGTCTTCGTTCCGGTCCGGGCCGAGCCCGATCGGATCGGGCCGTTCCGGGAGTGGCTGTCCTCGTTTTCCCTGCCGATCCGGCTCCTCTGGTGTAACGCGCCCGGCGTGGAGACGCTGTTCGCCGAGGCGGGCCTCGACGGCGGGTTCGGGAAGGGCCGCGACGTCTGGCTCGCGCTCGGCCCCGCCGCCGCGGTCGGCGACGCGGTCGTCGTTCACGACGCCGACGCCCGCAGCTACGAGGCCGAACACGTCCACCGCCTGCTCGCGCCGCTGCAACTGGACTTCGACTTCTCGAAGGGGTACTACGCCCGCGTCGAGGGCGGGCGGCTCTACGGCCGGCTCTTCCGGCTGTTCTACGCGCCGCTCCTGCGGGCGCTGGTCGACGCCCACGACGCCCCGATCCTCGACTACCTCGGGGCGTTTCGCTACGCGCTGGCCGGCGAGTTCGCCGCGACCGCCTCGCTGGCCCGGCGACTGCGGGCCCCGCGGGCCTGGGGGCTCGAGGTCGGGACGCTGGGCGACGCCTTCGCGGTCGCCGGGTTCGACGGCTCCGCGCAGGTCGATCTGGGTCGGCACGTCCACGACCACCGCGCGGTCGCCGGCGACGCCGGCCTCGCGGAGATGAGCCGAGAGGTGGCCGCGACGCTGCTGGGCGTCGTAGAGGAGCACGGCGTCGAGCCCGACTACGGGAGCCTGCCCGAGCGCTACCGGGCCGCGGGCGAGGCGCTGATCGGCCAGTATCGGGCCGACGCGGCGTTCAACGGCCTCGAGTACGACCCCGCCGCCGAGCGGGACCAGCTGGGCCGCTACGCCGAGTCGGTCGCGCCGCCGGGGGCCGACGCGCGGCTGCCCCGCTGGACCGACGCGCCGTTCGCGCCGGCCGACGTGCTGGCGGCGGCCCGGCCCTGGCGGGACCGCCGCGTCGGCTCGCGCTCGCAAGACTAATCCTCTCACCGCTCCTTGCACCCCGCATGGACGCGACCGCCGACGAACTGGCCGGCGTGGTCGACCTCTTCGGCGGGCTGACCCGCGCGGAACTCGAGCGGGCGCTCGCCGAGGCCGCCTACCGCGCCGACGGCGGGTCGGTCGAAGAGTCGGCCCTCGAGGCGGCGATCGAGGACGCCCTCGAGTCGTTCGCGCTCGTGCGGTACGAGCCCGACGGGAACCCCGACGGCGAGCCGCTGCTGGTCGCCGGCCCGACGGCCTTTCCGACGGTTCCGGAGTACGCCGAGGACGTCCCCCACATCCTCGAGGTCGAGCGCCGACGGCCCGACCGCGAGGCCCTGGGGGCGGCCGCCCGCGAACGACTGCGCGAGGCCGTCGACGCGGCCGTCGACGCGGAGAACGGCGATCGAATCCGTACCCTGATCGACGTCACCTACGACCTCGAGGCGTGGGCCCCGGTCGATTGCACCGACGAACGGACGCGGCTGGAGGCGAGACTCGGAGAATGACGGCCCGACTGACGCTCGATCCGGTCGCGAGTTACGAGCCAACCGAGATCGCGGACCAGGCGTACGACGCGGCCGTCCTCGCGCCGATCGTCGACCGCGACGGCGAGGACCACCTCCTCTTTACCCGCCGGGCCGACGACCTCGGCGAGCACCCCGGGCAGATGAGCTTCCCCGGCGGCGGGGCCGAACCCGAGGACGGGACGATCCTCGATACCGCGCTCCGGGAGGCAAACGAAGAGATCGGCCTCGAGCGAAGCGAGGCCGAAGTCGTCGGCCAACTCGACGACATCCGGACGGTCACCGAGTACGCGGTCACCCCCTTCGTCGCCCACGTTCCCGACCGGGAGTACGTCCGCGAGGAGAGCGAGGTCGCCGAGATCGTCGTCCTTCCGCTGTCGGGGATCCTCGACCCCTCGAACTACGAGTACGAGCGCCGTTCTCACCCCTACTACGGCGAGATCGTCATCCACTACTTCCACGTGAACGGCTACACCGTCTGGGGCGCCACGGGTCGAATTCTGGTGCAGTTGCTCGAGTTGGCGACCGAGTTCGAAGCGCCCGAGACGGTCGATCGGTCGGAGTTCTGAGACGGCGAGCTCAGAGGCCCTCGAGCGACCGGAGCTTCTGTTCGACGTCCGGCGGCGCGGCGCTCGGCCCATCGCGCACGCGGTGGTCCGGGATCAACAGCGGGGCCGGGTTCTCGTCGAGGGCGGTCCGGACGAGGATCAGGTCGTCCTCGTCCTCGTGGTCGAGCCCGGAGGTCATCCGGGCGAGCGTCTCGACGGAGACCTGATCGCCGTAGGGAACCGACTGGACGCTCTCGAGGACCGCCCGCCGGTCGGTCGGCATGGTCATCGCGACCTGCACGTCCTCGAAGGAGACCTCCTCGAGGCCGTCGAGGTACTCGAAGATCCGATCGAGGACTGGGTGGTCGTCCTCGGCGTCGTCGTCCGGAACCTCGGGGAACGAGACGCTCAGGACGCGGCCGCTCGCGGCCCCAAGCTGGACGTATCGGTCGAGATACGGCGATTCCCGCGCGTAGATTCCGGCCTCGGTGACGTCGTCCATACCCCTCCGTAGGCGTGCCGGGCTTGAATAGCCGCCGGTCCCGGCCGCCCCTGAGCCGTCTCCCGATGCGGGAGCGACGCCGCGGGACGGTCAGACGCCGGTGCGCGTCCAGTCCTCGTCCTCCCCGCTCCGTTCGAACCGAGCGCCCTGTCCGCAGTCGGGACAGCCGAACTGGCGGTACTCGACCTCGCTACCGACCAGCGGGACCGTGGTCTCGGTCCCCTCGGCGCGGAGTTCCATCTCGCGGTCACAGCGCGAGCAGGTCGGCGGATCCAGTGTGGGTTCGCTCTCGACGGACATGCCGAACCCCGTCGCATGTTATCGTTCGACGCTCTTTAGCCGTTCGCCGACGAGCGACGCCCTCGTCGGGATGACGCAAGCCTTATGTACATATGAGTACGTCGATGTACAATAATGAACTCCGACACGGAGCTCGCCCCGGCGGTCCGATCGATCCTCGAGGCCGCCCGGGAGCGGTCGGGCGGCGAGGGGGCCGTCGACGTCGACGCGCGCTCCCTGTCCGACGCGCTGGCGGCGGCCGAGGCCGACGGGCGAGTCCCAGTGATCGCGGAGGTGAAACCGACGAGTCCGACGGCCGACGGCGCCCGGGACGACGACCCGGTCGAACTGGCCGAGGCGATGGTCGCGGGCGGCGCGGCGGCGATATCGGTGCTGACGGAGCCGACCCACTTCGACGGCTCGCCCGCGGCGCTGACCCGCGTCCGCGAGGCCGTCGACGTCCCCGTGTTGCGCAAGGACTTCGTCCTCGAGGAGGCGGGGATGGACGTCGTCGAGGCCGACCTGCTCCTGCTGATCGCGCGGTTCGTCGACGACCTCGAGGGGCTCGTCGCGGCCGCCCGCGAGCGGGGGTTCCAGCCGCTTGTGGAGGTCCACGACCGCGCGGAGCTCGAGCGGGCCGTCGAGGCGGGCGCGGAGATAATCGGCGTGAACAACCGCGATCTGGCGCGGCTCGAGGTGAACCTCGAAACCTTCGAGTCGGTCGCGCCCGAGGTACCGGACGACGTGACGCTGATCGCCGAGAGCGGGATCTCGTCGCCGGCCGACGCCCGGCGGATGCGCGCGGCGGGTGCCGACGCCCTGCTGGTCGGCAGCGCCATCATGGACCACGGCGCGGGCGACGGCGACGTGGCCGCGAACACGCGGCGACTCGTGCGGGCGGAATCGACGGAGGAAGACACCACATGAGCGACCACGACGACACCCAGACATGAGCACGGAACGCGAACGCGACGACGACTCCGGCCGGGCGGGCACGTTCGGCGACTACGGCGGCCAGTACGTCCCCGAGGCGCTGATGCCGGCCTTACAGGAGCTCGAGGACGCCTACGAGCGCTACGTCCTCGAGAACGAGGACGGCTTCATGGACGAGTTCCGCGAGCGGCTGCGGGACTTCGGCGGGCGGCCGACGCCGCTCCAGCGCGCGGACCGGCTGAGCGAGCGCTACGATCGCGAGGTCTACCTCAAGCGCGAGGACCTGCTCCACGGCGGGGCCCACAAGCTCAACAACGCGCTCGGACAGGTCCTGCTCGCGAAGTACATGGGCAAAGAGCGGGTCATCGCCGAGACCGGGGCCGGCCAGCACGGCACCGCGACGGCGATGGCGGCGGCCCACCTCGACGTGCCCTGCGAGATCTACATGGGCCGGACCGACGTCAACCGCCAGCGCCCGAACGTCTACCGGATGCGGATGAACGGGGCCGAGGTCAACCCCGTCGAGGCCGGCAGCGGCACCTTGAAGGAGGCGATCAACGAGACGATGCGCGACTGGGCGACGACCGTCGAACGGACCCACTACGTCATCGGCTCCGTCGTCGGCCCGCACCCCTTCCCGCAGATGGTCCGGGACTTCCAGGCGGTCATCGGCGAGGAAATCCGCGAGCAGATACGGGAGAAGGCCGGCCGCCTCCCCGACAGCGTCGTCGCCTGCGCCGGCGGCGGTTCGAACACGATGGGGACCTTCCACGCGTTCGTCCCCGACGAGGAGAGCGCGGAGCCACGCTCCGCGGATGGCTCGAGCGGCGACGAGCCGCGAGAACACGTCGACCTCTACGCCGTCGAGGCCGGCGGCTCGAGCCTCGAGATCGACGCCGAGGAGGGCCTCGCGCCCAACTCCGCGACGCTGTCGACCGGTACCGACGGCGTCCTCCACGGCGCGATGACGAAGCTCCTCCAGAGCGGCGACGGTCAGATCGTGGAGTCCCACAGCGTCAGCGCGGGATTGGACTACGCCGGCGTCGGTCCCGAACTCTCGCATCTGGTCGAGACCGGTCGCGTGACGCCCGCGAACGTCGACGACGAGGCCGCGCTCGAGGGCTTCCACCGGCTCTCGCGGCTCGAGGGGATCATCCCGGCGCTCGAGTCGAGTCACGCGCTGGGGTATTTAGAAGAATCCCACGCCGAACTCGGCGACCTCGTCGTCGTCAACGTCTCCGGGCGCGGCGACAAGGACCTCGAAACCGTCCTCGAAGAGACCGAGAAACGCGACCTCGAGGCCGCGCCCGACGTGGAGGTGTTCGACGGATGACCGATCCCTCGACGGCGCCCGACAGCGACGTGGAGGCGGCCATCCGCGAGAACCACCCCGCGCTGATCACCTACATCACCGCGGGCGATCCCTCGCTCGAGGACACCAGGGAGTACGTCGAAGCGCTCGATCGGGGCGGCTCGGACCTGATCGAACTCGGCCTGCCGTTCTCGGAGCCGATCGCGGAGGGCCGGACGATCCAGGACGCCATCAACCGCGCGCTCGCGGCCGGAACGACTCCCGAGGGCTTCTTCGAACTGGTCGAGGACCTCGAGACCGAAGCCCCGCTGCTGGTGATGACGTACTACAACATGATCCTGCAGTATGGCGACGAGCCCGACGTTCGGCCCTTCGCGGAGCGTGCGGCCGACGCGGGGCTCTCGGGGATCATCGTCCCCGACCTGCCCGCCGAAGAGGCCGACCCCCTCAGGGAGGCCTGCGACGACAACGGGCTCGACCTCGTCTTCATCGTCGCGCCGACGACCGAGGGCGAGCGCCTGGACCGGATCATGTCCCACGTCTCCGGCTTCGCCTACGTGCAGGCCCGCCTCGGGACGACCGGGGCACGCGAGAACGTCTCGGGCGCGACCCACGAGAGCCTCGCACGCCTCGCCGAGTACGACGTGCCCAAGGCGGTCGGCTTCGGCGTCAGTAAGGGTGACCACGCCGCGGAGATCGTCGAAGCCGGGGCCGACGGCGTCATCGTCGGTAGCGCGCTGGTCGACATAATAGCCTCGAGCGACAATCCCAGCGACGCGGTGGACCGACTCGAGGCCAAAGCCCGCGAACTCAAGGCGGGCGCGCGCCGCGGCGCGGAAACCGTCACGGACGATCCGGAAGATGCACCGGAACCAGAACAGCCATAACCGCTAGCTTGCTACACTCCCGCAATGACCACAGGAATCGACGCACGACTCGAGCGAATCGGGACGGACGGCTCGTACGTGATCGTCCCGATGGACCACGGCATCACGATGGGTGCCGTGCAGGGACTGAAAGACATCGAATCGACGATCGACGGCGTGACCAGCGGCGGGGCCGACGCCGTCCTCACGCAGAGAGGGATCGCCCCCCGCGTTCACGAGCACAAGAACGGGAAGGGCTACATCGTCCACCTCAACGGCTCGACGACGATCGGGCCCGACGAGGAGGACAAGCGGCTGACCGGGACCGTCGAGGAAGCGGTCCGGGTCGGTGCCGACGCCGTCTCCTTCCACATCAACGTCGGCTCGAACCACGAGCCAGATCAGATCAGCCAGCTCTCGGAGGTCACCGAGCGGGCCCGCCAGCTCGGGATGCCGGTCCTGGCGATGGCCTACGCCCGCGGCCCCGGCGTCGACCCCGAGGATCCCGAGGCGCTGGGCCACGCGGTCCGCCTCGCCGAGGAACTCGGCGCCGACGTCGTCAAGACGGGCTACAGCGGCGACGCCGAGAGCTTCCGACACGTCGTCGAATCGACCCGGCTGCCGGTCGTCATCGCCGGCGGCTCGAAGGGGTCCGACCGCGAGACGATCGAGATGGTCCGCGGCGTGATGGACGCCGGCGGTTCCGGCGTCTCCATGGGCCGGTCGATCTTCCAGCACGAGGATCCCCACGCGATCGCCCGAGCGGTCTCCGGCGTCGTCCACGACGACCGCTCGACCGACGACGCGCTGGCCGAGGCGGGGCTCGCCCTCGAGGCCTAACTCTCGGTTTCTCTCTCGCCGCGTTCGACCGTTGCTAGCCGCCGGCTTCGGCCGGCCGCCTCGGTCGGCTCCCGCCGATCGCCCCGGTCAGTGACAGTGCGTGTTCAGATGCACGTCCCGGTCGGCGTAGCGGGGGCTCAGTTCGACGGTGGCGTGGTCGACGCCGTGTCCGGCGAGTTCGTCGTGGACCCGGCCGACGACGTCCTCCGCCTCGGCCATCGTCTCGACGCCGGTCTCGACGTGGACCGTCGCGACCGTAATCCGACTGCAGATCTGCCACGCGTAGAAGTCGTCGACGCGGTCGACGCCGTCGATCGCCTCGAGGCCCGCCCGGATCTCGTCGCTCGCCAGCGGCGTCTTGAGGAAGAGTATCGCGCCGCTGCCCCGCAGGACACGGACCGCCGACCACGCGACGACGGCCGCGATCAGCCCCGCGGTGATGGTGTCGACGACGCGGATTCCGGTGGCCTCGATCACGAGGACGGAGACGATGACGGCGATCGAGCCGCCGGCGTCGCCCAGCAGGTGGTAGAACGCGCCCCGCTCGTTGAGGCTCATCGCGTCGTCGTGGAGGACGTAGACCGAGCCGACGTTGACCAGCAGGCCGCCGACGGCGATGGCGATCGTACGGCGATCGCGCGGCAGGGCTCGAGCGTATCGGAAGGCGATCTTAATAACCATCGGGACCGGGCCGACGATCGCCATCGCCGTCGGCAGCCTGCTGGTCAACGTCGGCTCGGTCTACATCCTCCACGACGACGCGATGAGCCTCAACGAGCTGGGCGCGTTCTACCACCTGCTGGGCGACGCCGGCGGCG
>SDGW01000177.1_pt1 | contig 27166 bp, 23 predicted proteins | sample 2873831 | NCBI WGS metagenome assembly SDGW01 (sample SAMN08132700, study PRJNA421101) | hypersaline lake metagenome | isolation source: celular fraction 0.22 microns magnesium sulfate-rich crust from ephemeral... | place: Spain: Penahueca Lagoon, Toledo | collected 2011-07 | reverse complement strand
TGGAGGAAGTTTGATTTTAGTAGGTATCTTCCTTGTTAATAAACCTAAGAAATTAACAGAAAATCATAAAAGTGCCTGACCCCCAATGCTTTAAAGCGGTGGGGGTCAGGCACTTTTTTAGGCACTTTTTTAGGCACTTTTTTCTTCGAAAAGTTGCACAAGTATCGCAAGAAAACCCTGATTAAAGCCATTTTTCGACATCGCTTTCCCAATAAACAGAAAGGTGATCACATGATATATTGAAAACAGTGGAACTTTACAAAAAAATGGTGGTGCTTAATAAATGTTAGTGATCTGTGGAAATGCAATTGATAATTCTAGGACTCAATTATTGTGTAATAAATTAGCTCAACTCAATGCAGATACCAACTTAATAGACTTGAAAGATAAATGTTTACCTATTGTAGGGCTTCCTCTAGATGAACAACATCGTGCGGAGATCGATACTCTCAAAGCGGAATTAAAAAAACATAATGAAGTTATCATAGTGACTCCTGAATTTCACGGAGCTATAAGTGGTGCTTTGAAAAACTTCTTAGATTATTTTTCAAAAGAAGATTTTTACGATAAGAAGGTTTTTATGTTAGGTACAGCTGGTGGAAACAAAGGAGGAATCAATGCATTAAACAATCTTAGGTTAATCATGAGAAGTCTAGGTGCTTTGGTTATCTCGGATCAGATCGTATTTGACCCAGAAGATATTGATAAAACTACTGGGCAGATAAATGAAATGCTATTAAATAGAACACTTGATGTGATCAATAAATTTACTATGAATAATCTAGTGAACAATTAATTAAGGAGGGGGAGGTTATGAAACAGGCTATAGATATTGAAAACTCCATAACAGAGTTGGTTTCAGATATCTTGGATATTGATCAATCAATCGTAACGAATGACCTAGAATATAGAGGGATTAATGAATGGGATTCTTTAGGGCATGTCAATATCCTGATGGGTATAGAAGAAGAATACAAGGTGGATATAGATGATGATACTAGAGAATATTTAACAAGCATTAAAGCAATTAAAGAATACCTATATTCAAAATTAGAGAAAAACTATGGGACACAAAAAGATAAGACAGACACACATCAATCTAAAATTTATCGTGGGTTAGCCGGGGTTTATTATGACATTACTTCTGGAACTTATATTGATGGGAATAAAGGTGAATTAAAATATCGCGGTATAAACATTGACGATTTGGTTAATCATTCCTCTTTTGAAGAAACAGCTTATCTTTTACTTTACGGTTATTTACCTACTAAACATCAATTAACAAATTTCAGTGAAGAAATATCTAGTTATTATGATTTGCCACTTGAGATAGTAAATGTCATTAAAGCATTACATCAATCCAAACCTATCGATGTGTTAAGAACAGCGATTTCTAGCATGAAGGATGGCCTGGGAAATGGTGAAGATGAAGCTTTTGATCAATATACTACATATAAAAAAGCACTCGCAAAAGTTCCTTTAATTGTTGCCTATCACCATGCATTAAGAAATGGTAAAGAGCCAATTAGTCCTAAACCTGAATTATCATATGCAGCAAATATACTATACATGTTAACAGGGAAAATCCCTGCCAAAACAGAAGAAAATGTCATGAATAAAGTGTTGATTTTACAAGCTGATCACGGATCTAATGCATCTGCATTCGCTACTAGAGTAGCTATAGGAACTGGCAATAACATTATTTCAGCTCTTACTTCAGCTATCGCTACTTTTTCTGGACCACTTCATGGTGGAGCCATCGAAAATGTACTTACCATGATAGAAGAAATAGGAGATAAGCAGAACGTTAATTCTTATGTTGAAGAGAGAATTACCAAGAATGTTCCGATCATGGGGTTTGGTCATAGAGTCTATAAAACCATTGATCCCCGTGCAAAACATTTAAAGAAAGCAGCTAAACAAATGAGTGATATAAATGGGGATACCACTCAATATGACATTTTAGATGAATTGATTAATGAAATGAAGCCATACAGTGAAAAAGGATTAAATATTAATGTCGATTTGTTTTCTAGCATAATCTATAGCGCATTTGGCTTGCCGAAGGATATTTTTATATCTCTATTTTCAATTGGTAGGTTACCAGGGTGGTGTATGCAAGCAGAAGAACAATTAAATAACAATATACTCATTCGACCACTCCTTAAATACTCTGGATCTATAGAAGAACCATACACATTACTTGAAGAGAGAAGTAAAGAAGAAGTAAGTATTGCTAGGTCTTGAAACTGGAGGAACATAAAATGGATAACAAATTAGTGGTGGATCATCCTTTTAAGACAAAAAAGAATAGCTATCTTCATCAAGGGTTTCTAAATAGTGTTGAAAGATACCCTTATAACACCGCATTAATCATTAATGGTGTACATAAAACGTTTGAGGAACTATATAAGATAGCAGTTAAATGGGCGAATATAATTGAATCTCACTCAACAGGTCCAATGACTCGTATAGGTATTTTCAGTAACGAAAGTGAAGTAGCTTACATTGGAATTCTTGCTAGTTTGTTTACTGGAGCAACATATATTCCGCTCAATTCCAAATTTCCTTTAGAAAGAACACAATCTATGATTGATGCTGCCTCACTCGATGCTATTATTGTGGATTCTGAGACTTATTCTTTATATGAACGTTTTGAAATGGAGTTAAATGAAAAACCATCAATAGTATTTGCTCCAGAAAGTAAAAGAAGCAATAACAGCTCTTATAGAATAATAGATAAACACGACTTAGAAGCATTTAATGGAACTGAAAAACTTAATCCTGATAGAGCGGGTGATACAGCCTATATCCTATTTACTTCGGGGAGTACTGGAAGACCTAAAGGTGTTCCAATCAGCCATGAAAATGTGAACCATTTGTTAGAAATAAGCCAGGATAAGTATCAAATAAATAGCATGGACCGAATTACACAAAGTTTTGACTTAACATTCGACTTGTCTGTTTTTTCTATTTTTATGGCGTGGAATCATGGGGCAGCAGTTTGTCCAATGAGCTCTCTTCAGCAACTCTCTCCGTACAGATTTATAAATAAAAATGATATAACAGTATGGTTTTCAGTGCCATCAATCATTCCACTTTTACAAAAACAAAAGACATTAAAAGAAAACCGACTGAACAATTTAAGACTTAGTCTATTTTGTGGAGAACCATTATTAAAAGAATCCGTTCAAGCTTGGAAACGAGCGGCTCCAAATAGTGTAATTGAAAATCTCTATGGACCTACTGAGCTTACCATTTACTGTTCCACTTATACGTGGGATGAGCAGATTAGCCCCTCAGAGTGTGATTATGAAGTCGTACCAATCGGAAAAGTTAATGAAGATCATCAGTATTGCATTGTTAATGAAGAGATGTCTCTTGTTTCTCCTGGTGAAGTAGGTGAATTATGTGTATCGGGTCCCCAAATGTTTTCGGGTTACCTGAATAATGAAAACAAAGAATATGTCTTTTTACAAAAAGGAGAACAATTGTATTACTTAACGGGTGATTTAGTTAAAGAAAATGAATACAACAACCTTATATTTTTAGGTAGAAAAGATAATCAGGTAAAAGTAAATGGATATAGGGTTGAATGTGGGGAAGTTGAAGCAGCTATTTCTTCACAGCACAATGTTGTCCAAGCAATTGTGGTTCCATTCCCTTATGTAAACGGTGGTTACAAAGGGTTAGTTGCTTTTGTTATCGGAGAAAACATTGAACCTCAAGAAATAATAAGGTCAACAGAAGAGGTTTTACCACGATATATGGTACCAACTGCTTGTCATGTGCTAGACACGTTCCCTACAAATCCGAATGGAAAGATTGATCGAAAACAATTATATAGCATGCTAAATGAGGGAAGTGTATGACGAAAATGGACTTTACAGAGATCGTTGAAATAGGTAACCAAAAGTATAAAATATGGTCTTTAAAAAAACTAGAACAACATTTTGAAGTTAACCTTAAAGGTTTTCCGTATTCAATTCGAGCATTACTAGAAGCTCAAATAAGAGAATATGCCAAAGGTAAGATACAGTATAAGGAATTGAAAAATGCTGTTTGTAGCACTACAAATAGTCCTATTTCTTTCCTTCCATCAAGAGTAATTCTACAAGATTACACAGGAGTACCAGTACTTGTGGACATAGCTTCTATTCGCGAGTCTGTAAAAGAGGTAGGAGGAGATACAGTAGCGGTTTCACCAAAAGTGCAAACAGATCTAATTGTTGATCACTCCATACAAGTGGATTCATATAGTGAGGCTGATTCATTACAATATAATGTTTCCAAGGAATATGAGAGAAATCAAGAGCGGTACAAGTTGTTAAGGTGGGCAGAGAATACGTTTGAGAACTTCAGAGTATTTCCGCCCGGCAGTGGTATCATCCATCAGATCAATCTAGAGTATCTAGCCACCTTAATTAAATTTGGTGATGAGGAAGAAGGTTATTCTTCACTTATCCCAGATAGTGTTCTAGGTACGGATAGTCATACTACAATGACCAATTCTTTAGGCATTTTAGGTTGGGGAGTAGGAGGGATTGAAGCAGAGTCAGCCATATTAGGTGAATCTGTCAAAATTCCTCTCCCTTCAGTCGTGGGGGTAAGGTTAAAAGGAAACTTAAATGAGGGTGTTACCACCACAGACTTAGTTTTATCTTTAACTGAAAGGTTACGTAAAGAAAATGTCGTTAATAATATTGTTGAGTTTTGTGGAGAAGGGGTTAAATCTCTAAACTTACCAGACCGAGCAACCCTCTCTAATATGGCACCAGAATTTGGAGCTACTTGTGCATTTTTTCCTGTCGATCAAGTAACGTTAGATTATTTACATAGCACTGGTCGAAGTGAAGATCTAGTTGAAACTGCAAAGCAATATTACATGTATCAGAATATGTTTAATGACCATCAGGAAAATGCTGATATTCAATATGATTCTGTCATAGATGTGAATCTAAATGAAATTAAATCGTGTATTTCTGGTCCTTACCGACCACAAGATTTAATCCATTTAGAAGATGCAGAAAAGGCCTTTAAAGAAAACCTTAGTCAAAACTATAACATCGAAAAGAACGAGATCCATATCCCTTACCAGAATACACATATTACTCACGGATCATTACTCGTAGCTGCTATAACGTCATGTACAAACACATCTAACCCTACACTTATGATTATGGCTGGATTACTTGCTAAAAAAGCTGTAAATAAAGGGTTATCAGTACCTGGGTATGTAAAAACGAGTTTTTCTCCAGGTTCAAGAGTTGTCACTGATTATATGGAAGAATCAAATTTAATGCCTTACCTTAATCAGTTAGGATTTAACGTAACTGGCTATGGATGTATGACTTGTTCTGGGAGTGGAGGACCATTAGATTCAGATATCGAGAGACTTGTAGAAGAGAATCAGATTATTGCCAGTTCAGTCTTGAGTGGTAATCGGAATTTCGAAGGCCGTATCCATCCATTAATTAAGACGAATTACTTGGCATCTCCTCCAATGGTTATTGCTTTTGCTATAGTTGGTAGAATCGACAAAAACTTATTTGATAGTCCAGTAGGTACGAATAAAGAAGGAAAAGAGATTTACTTAAAAGATATATGGCCATCCCCTTCAGAGGTTGAAGAAATGATCACCAACAATTTAAATCCACAAATCTTTAATGATAGTTATTCAAGTCAGCAGACAAATAATGGGGATTGGGAAAGAATTGAACAATTCAAGAGTTCTACTTACAACTGGGAAGAGGACTCAACATATATAAAGAAACCACCTTACCCATCAGATCAAAAAGAAGGACAAAATCAAAAGCTTTCTAATTGTAGGGTATTAGCTCTGCTTGGTGATAGTATTACGACTGATCATATTTCCCCAGGAGGTGTAATCAGTATATCCTCTCCAGCAGGACAATACTTGTTAAATAAAGGGGTTTCCCCGCGTGACTTTAATACATATGGTTCACGAAGAGGGAACCATGAAGTCATGTCCAGAGGAACATTGAGTAATGTTCGATTGGTGAATAACTTAGTAAAAAAAGAAGGCGGATATACGATTCATTTCCCTTCAAAAGAAGAAATGTCCATTTATGATGCTGCTATGTCTTATAAAGAAGAAAATACACCGTTGATTATTTTAGCCGGAAAAGAGTATGGGTCAGGTTCTTCTAGAGATTGGGCAGCTAAAGGGCCAGCTTTACTTGGGGTCAAGGCTGTTATTGCTGAGAGTTTCGAACGCATTCATCGGACGAACTTAGTAAATATGGGTGTTTTACCACTGCAATTTTTAGAGGGGCAATCTTGGGCTGAATTGGGGATCGATGGAACCGAAACATTTACTATATCACTTGATAACACTCTATCTACCAAATCAATTATTAATGTCGCTGCGGGAAAGCATGATAGAACAATTGAATTTAAAGTGACTGTTTGCATTGAAACAGAGGATGAGCTAGAGAGTTATAAAGAAGGTGGCATATTAAATAAATTAAGGAATGCTATTGTTGCTAAAGGTGGTAATTGTGTTGAAAGTCTTACCAACAGCTAATTATCAAGAAGAACAGAATGAATCTTTATCTCATTTAATAGAAGAGATTGGTTGTCATGTTAACGAAATAATAGAAAAGAATAAATCATACGAGGCGATGCACCTCGGACTCACTAATCTCAATGTCGGGAAGGTACTGAATCTAATAAAGAATACACCGGGTATTTTTCCCCCTAGAACGGGGCATTTAGGTAACTGGAAAGCCATCGTTGAAGGAAGAGCAGGCGTAATGGATTTTAATAAATCTATTATTCAAAATTATTATGGTTATCCGCTCATCTATTGTTTTAACCAAACGGAAGATGACTCTTTGACCAAAGGGGATTGGGTTTACCTTCCAGGTTCAGTGGTCTCAAATACAAATAAAAAGGCATTGGATCTATATACGTGGAATGGAACGAGATTTGTGAAACGAACGAGAGAAGCTCCATTATTCACACCTTTTACGTTCACCTTAGTAGACGGAGACTATGTTCCATTAGTAAAGATACACAAAGAGATCATGGATCAATTACCTGACTTTAATTATCAGCTGGAAACTTCAGTGGTTTATAAAAATAAAGCTAACTTTATTAAGTATTTAACGACTCTATTGAATAAGGCAAAGGTGGCTAAAAATTCTCAACGAGAGTTGCAAGATTTATTAAGTCACCAAGTGAGTCTTGATGGAAGTATGTCGAGAACGAAATTAGACTTTAAAGATGACCACTTTGTAATGGGGGATATGCGCTATAGTAGTGCAGAACAGTTGGCTAAAGCCGCTTTCTTACCGATTTATGCAGTTGAAGATCCAGAGTCTTTTGTTGAGGATATAGATCAAATTCCATTTAAGATGCCTTTAATTTCTAATACATTATCAGGGGTATTCTCGGCTGTGTTTGGATCTCATTTAACTCAGGATCATACAGATAATGAAATAGTTAATGTTCATTTTCATTGGGGCGCAAGAGACATGGCAGGATACCCCCCTTATAAAAAAGGGTACTTTATGGAGAAATCAACAAAAAAAAGCTATAGAAAAATCATGAACATATTAAAAGAAGAAGAATCTGTTAAGCCTTCGTGTTTTGTGATTTTGCCCTCTATTATTTTTGCTCTTTGGCCAAGTGATCAATATCCAAATGACATTTATTTAGTTTCATCTTTACTAAAAGATGTAGCAAGCATTAATGAAAGTAGTTATAAGGATCAAAATCTAATGATGACTGATATAGAAGAGATCGTTAAAAAGTGGCTAGCTACAAATGAAGCTGAGTTATCGGATTATTTCTTAAATAAGTTTCGTGGAAAGAAAGGGATACATGCTGAAAAAAGTATCCCAAGTTCAAGTACCCCTATTGAACCAAAAGGGTTTGGAGATCTTTCCTTTAAGCAAGCTTGTATGATTATTGGTGCCTTATATAAAGAGAACACATGAAAGTGGTAGGTAAAATGAAGCTAACTTATGAAATAAAAGACCTCAATCTTAAAGAACCCTTTATAAGTAACAAAGGGGTAACCTCAAAGGTAACTCAGTTATTTTTAACATTGCAATATGATCAATATTATAGCTATGGAACCTGTTTAATAGAAAGAAAAGATGTAGATTTGATAGTTCAAGAGATTAAAGTGTTAAGTGATTTACTTTCTATCCAGTCGTCAAGTGAGCTTCCAAACTTAATTATTCGAGTTAACCAAATGGATTTTAATTTTGTATTGCCAGCCATAGATATGGCATTACATGATTTAATCGGTAAAGTAAGAAAGATTTCAATAAGTCAATATTTCAATTTTGCAAATGATAAAAAACTAAAAACAAGCATTTCTGTAGGTGTATTACCTCAAAATGAATTAATTGAGAAAGTATCACAACTGAAAGATTGGCCAATTTTAAAATTTAAAATTTCAAATATAGAAGAGATAAAGCGAGTATGCTCTATCAGAGAGATTTATGAAGGAAAGATATGGATTGATGGCAATGGTGCATTAGAGTTGGAAGAAGCAATGGATGCGTTAGAGCTTTTAGAAAAAAAAGATGTCGAAATATTCGAACAACCTATCCCCGCTGGGAATAAAAAACTGTTAAAAGTCTTGAAAAGCAGTACGAGTATAAAGATTGCTGCGGATGAAGATTGTGTCCATTTCTCTGACATAAGAGACTTAAAAGAATGTGTGGATATCGTCAATATAAAAATTATCAAGTCTAAAAGTCTTTATAGAACTTATGAAATGATTAAAGAAGCAGAGAAATATGACCTTGAAGTTTTATTGGGATGTAAAACTGAAAGCGTTTTAGGTGTTACGGCTATGGCTCAAATGGGAGCAACGGTGAATTATTTGGATTTAGATGGTCATTTGGATATTTTAAATGATCCTTTTATAGGTCTGGAAGTAACTCGGGGAGAGTTTGCTCTACCTAAAAATAATGGTTTAGGTGTATCAATAAATTAATTCTAAGGAGTGTATGTTTTATGAATAAAAAAATGAAGCTTGGTGCGTTTCTACCTGCCCCTGGTCACCATGTGGCAGCTTGGCGCCATCCGGATGCAGTTCCAAATGGAGGACAAGATATTGAATATTATAAGAAAATTGTAAACAAAGCTGAAGAAGGCAAGTTCGATATGATTTTTCTTTCGGATGGTAACGGGGTGAGAACCCATTACAAAAATGAAGAAGAATTAAGTAAGCAAGGAAGAATGGTTCATTTTGAGCCGATTACGTTATTGTCAGCTTTGTCAGCAACTACTACGAATATTGGTCTTACAGCTACTGCTAGTACCACATACAATGAACCGTTTCATATTGCCAGAAAGTTCGCTTCATTAGATCACCTTAGTAATGGACGAGCAGGGTGGAATGTAGTTACGTCCGTAACAGATGCTGAGGCTAAGAATTTCAGCTTAAATAAACAGCCGGATCATGCTACTCGCTATCAAAGAGCTAGAGAATTTATGGAAGTAACAAAGGGACTTTGGAATAGTTGGGAAGATGATGCATTTACATATGATAAGGAAACCGGTCAATATTTTGATCCCAAGAAATTACACATTTTAGATCATGAAGGAGAGTTCTTTTCAGTAAAAGGTCCTTTAAATATTTCCCGTCCCCCTCAAGGAAACCCAGTTATTATTCAAGCGGGCTCTTCAAAGGATGGGCAAGATTTCGCGGCAAAATACGCAGAAGTTATTTTTACTGCCCAGCAATCCCTTGAAGATGCTCAAGCGTTCTATCAAGGTATTAAAGATCAAGTATCTAAGTACGATAGAGATCCGAATCAAGTTTTAGTAATGCCTGGCATTTTCCCTGTTGTTGGAGAAACCTATGAAGAAGCAGAAGAAAAGTATGCATTATTACAAGAGTTGATCGATCCAGTTGTTGGTTTAGGTTTGCTTACGGGGTTATTAGGTGATGTAGATATTTCTCAATATCCTCTAGATGGACCTTTGCCAGAGCTACCAGAAACACAAGGAAGTATGAGTCGTCAGAAGATGGTTTATAAACAGGCTGTTGAAAATGGTATGACAATTCGAGAACTTTATATGTCTGTTTCAGGAGGAAGAGGTCACAAATTTGTTTTAGGTACACCGATCGATATAGCTGATCAATTAGAGGAATGGTTTGTCAATGAAGGTGCAGATGGTTTTAATATTATGCCTCCATATTTACCGGGAGGGTTAGATGATTTTGTTAAACTAGTTGTTCCAGAGTTGCAAAAAAGAAACTTATTTAGAACTGAATATGAAGGAACAACATTAAGAGATCATTTAGGATTGGAAAAACCAGAATTTAGTACTTCAAAGGATGAAGTAAAAGTATAGCTAAATTGAGGAGGTATTGGATGAGCATATTAATCTTAAATAGAAATGCGCCATACCCATTTGATAAGTGGTTAAAAGATTGTAACGAACAATTGGTTATATTAACGACACATAAGAGAGCTGAAGAGATTAACTATGGGATAACAAAGGGGTTCAGCAATTACGAAAATAATGGTTTCGTAGAAATGGTAGCTGCTGAATTGAACAAACACTATCATTTTTCATCTGTAGTAGCTACTTCTGAATTTGATATTTACAGAGCTGGTGCAATTAGAGAGTTTTTAAGAATTAAAGGACAACAGACGACTAGTGCACTTTCCTTTAGAAATAAAGTAATAATGAAAGAAGTTCTCGTAAAGAAAGGAATTAAAGTTCCTGCTTTTTCAAAAATAAACTCGAGCATAGATATTTTTACGTTTATTGAGAATAATGGGTTTCCTATCATCATAAAACCAATAGACGGTTCTGGATCTGAAGGGGTAACTTATTTTGATAACTATGAAGATGTAAAAGCATATGTTTCGAAAAATATTCTAACGAACTTAGAAATCGAATCTTTTATCCCTGGTGATATGTATCATATAGACGGCCTAGTACTCAATGGAGAGGTGGTTTTTAGCTGGCCATCCCAATATGTGAATGGATGTTTATCGCATCAGGGTGGTGATTTTAATGGGAGTTTTCAATTAAATCAAGAAAATCCTTTAACTAATCGATTGAAAGACTATGTAAAAGATGTACTGCAATGCCTTCCAACGCCACAAAATACTTCTTTTCATTTAGAAGTGTTTCATACTCCAGAGGATGAACTAATATTCTGTGAGGCTGCTTGCAGAAGAGGCGGAGGGTATATACGACAAGCCATAATTCAAACCTTTGGCATTGACCTAACCAAATGTAATGTACAAGCACAAAGTGGACTAGAGGTATCCTTCCCTAAAAAGGAAAACATTCATAAATATTGTGGTTTTGTACTAATGCCAATTAAAGACGGTAAGTTAATGTCATTGCCAGACAATGTGGAAATGGACTGGATAACTGAACACACAATAAACGGTGTTGTAGGAGAGACTTATGAACAATCAGAGTCAAGCTTGGATAATTTAGCATCATTTTTAATTGAAGGTAATAGTGAAGAGGATCTCATCAATAAAATTAATTGGACTGCTGAGTGGTTTGAGAATAATACAGAATGGAGTATTCAGCCAATTAGAGAGGAGATAAAGAATTGACAACCGTTATTATTAATCAATTCAACCCTAAGAGAGTAGATTATGTAAGAGCCCTTAAAGATTCTCAAGATGAGGTTGTAGTTGTTACTAGAGAAAAACATATTGAAGGGTTTAAAGATTCTTTTCAAAATATAGTAGGTTTTGAAAATATAGAAGGTAACGATAGCGTATATTCTTATTTACTTGATTTAAACAAGCAAAACAAAATAGAAAAAGTTGTAGCAGCACATGAATTTGATTTACAAAAAGCAGCGTATTTAAGAGATTATTTAAAAATTCCTGGTCAAACAGGTGAAAGCGCAAATGCTTTCCGTGATAAATATGAAATGAAAAAACTGTTGAAAAATGTAGTGAAAACCCCATCATTTAAGAAGATAGCTAATGTATTTGATGTGATCACATTCAAAGAAGAAAATGGATATCCTTTCGTCGTTAAACCTGTAGACAGTGCGGGTTCTGTAGGGGTAGAAATCATTAAAACGGATGAGGATTTACATCGAGTTCTTGAAAAAGGTATAGAGTCTAATTTAATTGCAGAATCCTTTGTAGAGGGGGATATGTACCATGTGGATGGCTTGTATGCTGATGGAGAGTTGTTGCTTTCTCAACCTTCAATCTACTTAAATGGATGCTTGGCTTTCCAAGAAAACAAGTATTTAGCTTCTGTGATGCTTGAAGAAGGCAATCCTTATTATAATCGTTTAAATAAGGCAACGAAAGAAGTTCTCTTACATCTACCAACACCTGACCATGCTATAGCTTTTCATGCTGAATTTTTTGTCACACCTCAGGATGAAATTATATTCTGTGAGATTGCATCTAGGGTTGGAGGAGGTATGGTTCCAGAGGGTATAAAACATACTACGGGTATAGACCTTCTAGTTGAATCTATTCGCGGACAAGCAGGTTTAGCTCTCAATAACATAGAAAGTAATGGGTTATTAGGTGGATTTATCATTATTCCACCTAAAAAAGGAAAGCTAATTTCCATTAATGAACAATTACCATATGAATGGGCTTTAGATTGCTATACGAAAGAAGAAAACATAGGGCGAGAATTTGACGGACCTCATTCTAGTGTAGACTCAATAGTACAATTAGTAGTGGTTGGAAAGAATGAAGCAGAAATTAAGCATAGAATTGAAATGGTTAATGAATGGTTTGAAGAAAATACAGTTTGGGATTTCACTCCTGATAAGGAGGAAGCATGTACTTCTTAAGGTTACATCCCAATATTAAGCTACGAGTGCTAACATTATTTATAACATCTATGTCTACCAATATGATTTTTCCTTTTATGGCCATTTATTTTGCAAGTAAGATTGGCGCTACACAAGCAAGTTTATTTCTATCTCTTATTGTGGTGATTAATTTTGCTGCAAGTATATATGGAGGAAACTTATCGGATCGTATTGGACGCAGAAAAATCATGCTCTTTTCTGAATTTTTAAGACTGTTTTGCTTTATCATGTTTGCTATATCTAACTCCCCATGGCTTGAGTTACCCTACGTAACACTTATCTTTTTTATGATTAGTAATATAGGATCAGGATTATTTAACCCGGCATCTGAAGCCATGTTATTAGATGTATCTGAACCAGAAGAGAGAAAATATATTTATAGTGTTATTTATTGGATATCGAACCTTTCCATTGCTATCGGTGGAACTCTAGGAGCATATTTCTTTAACAGTAATCTTTTTATATTATTTCTCGTTTTGGTAGTATCTAGTTTAACCTCCTCTGTTATTACATTCTTATTTATTACGGAGACATTATCGGTTGAGGATAAAGGAATTAATAAAGCATCTAAGAAGCTAGAAGGAATGAAGTCATTTGTCTTAAATTATAAAAAAATCGTAAAAGATAGGTTATTTTTAATATTTGTTTTATCATCACTTTTATTATTTTCACTTGAAGCCCATTTAATAAATTTTATTTCATTAAAGTTAGAAGACAACATCCATTCAAAGCCTATTCTACCTTTCGAGTGGAGTTTCAATATTGATGGGATTGAATTACTGGGTTACTTAAGAGCAGAAAATACGATAAGCGTTATCGTATTTTCTCTCATAGTGACTGCACTAATTAGAAAAAGAAATGAAAAGAGCATGATTTTTTCAGGTTTCTTACTCTACGCAGTTGGATATGGAATTCTCTCTATGAGCAATCAACCTTGGATACTATTAGTTGTGATGGTATTTGCCGTATTGGGTGAAGTTATAGCATTTCCAATACATCAGTCCTTATTAGGTGATATTATTCCTAGCCACTTAAGAAGCTCATATTTGGCTTTGAACAGAATTGCATTAAAAGGGAGCATGCTATTAGGGACCGTTGGTATTTACTTTTATAGTATTTGGCCCGCAGCAATTATGAGTGGATTTGTTTGGTTATCAGGAGCAATAGGTGTGATTCTTCTGTATTTCATTTTACCAGATATCTATGCTAGAAGAAGGGCTAACCAGGAAACGGATCAACAACATCAAGCAGGTTAATACAAAAGATCAGGAGGTTTTATAATGAAAGCCATTGTTGTAGAAAGTTTTGGGGGTCCAGAGGTATTGGAGATTAAGGAGGTACCTAAACCATCTTTTAACGAAAATGAAGTCCTAATTGAGACAAGAAAAACGAGTGTAAACTTTGCAGACATAAAAAAGCGTAGAGGGAAAAAAGGTGGAGAAGACTCATTCTTTATTCCAGGGATCGATGCAGTAGGTGTCGTAGTAAGTGTTGGGACAAACGTAAAGGATATAAAAGAAGGAGATCGAGTAGTTGCTTTTCCATCTTCCGGATCCTATGCGGAATATGTTGTTGCGAGTAAAGACTTAACCTATGTACTTCCTGATAAGATTGATTGGGATACGGCAGCTGCAAGTCCAATTGTATCATTTCTTTCTTATGTTCTTCTTAACGACCTAGCTAACCTACAAGAGGGTGAAAATGTTTTAATACATTCTGCAGCTGGAGGGGTTGGTACGACAGCGGTACAGCTTGCTAAGATCTTAGGTGCTAATAAGGTAATAGGTACGGTTAGTTCTGAAAGTAAGATGTCTACAGTTTTAGAAGCTGGAGCAGATCATTGCCTATTGTACGAAGATTTCTCTAATCAAGTAAATAAATTAACGAACGATACAGGGGTTGATATTATTTTAGACTCTGTATCAGGAACTGTTTCTGAAGAGGGTTTGGAATGTCTAGCTGAATATGGTAGGTTAGTGCATTTTGGAAACTCAAGTGGTGAAGTTGGTCAATTTAAAACAAAGGATTTACATTCAAGTTGTAGATCGATTCTAGGGTTTAGTTTAGGAAATACAAGAAAAAAACGGCCCCAGACACTTAAGCGTGTAGCTAATGAAGTATTTAAACTATTGGAAGAAGAAAAACTATCAATCATGGTTGGTGAAGAGTTCAATTTAGAAGAAGCTAACAAAGCTCATGAATTAATTGAAAGCCGAAAGAGTACAGGTAAAATACTACTTCGCGTAAAGTAAATAAAGAGCCTTCTACATAGCTTGTATTGTAGAAGGCTCTTTATTTTGGTTTTTGGTGCCTGACCCCCAGTGCTTTAAAGCATTGGGGGTCAGGCACCTGCAATAATCTACTTTTTTCTACACTAATTCTAAAAACCTGTGCAAGTTCTCATGATTTTTGCATTTTTTAAGGCTAAATCAGTGGTTCTTTCCCAAGCTCAATCCCCTAGAAATCAAGGATTTTATAGTGGTATGATTTATATAGTTAGAAAGATTGAGAATATTTGATCATCTTTCTTGCTTGAAACCCATGGGTATTATTACTTAACAAAGGAGGAGTTTATGATGAAAGAACTACCAAAGGATATTGTAGAATCTTTAGAAGATCTTCAAATTGAAGTTTCTAAATCAGAAGCTACTGAAGAAGATGTTGAAACTGCTCTTATGATTAAAGCTTGGTAATACCTAATGAGGGAGAAATGCTATTTCTCCCTCTCTTAAATCAAGAAGGGGTGTTAAGTGATGAGCCAGCAATCTACATATACCGAATCAACCCATATTACCTCTAGAAATATGGTGTGGACCAGTAACTTACATGTTCAAGATCTTAGAGACCAATATAGTACTCATAAGATAAACATTCATGTGAACGATCGCTCTTTTTACCCTTATCATGGGATTAACCTTATCGTAGAAGAGTTGGATAAAATCAATATATTAAGCTCAGATTGTAAGAATGCTTATAACAAGCTCATGAATGAATGGAAGAATACGCAATTCTCTTCAGATTCTATTCTATACAGTATTATTCGTAGAATCAGTCGAGAATCCATGTCTTCCATCAATCTAATTGACAATTTCACTCAGCTATTAAAAAGAGATATGGTTAGTTATTTCAATCAAATGAATCAAAAGTTATACCTTTTTATTGAGGGTTCAGAATGGCTTGATAGACCCACTTTAAGGATTTTGTATCATATCGCAAAAATTGTACCAGATAACATCCTTACACAAGCCTGGGGTTTTGGAGGAAGAACTCATTTCGAAGACTTTGAGACCTCATTTGATGACATAACTAACAATATCATCAGAGCAAGGTACATGATTTTTAACAAAATTTCTACGGATCTTCAGTTAATGGATATCAACGAAAATGCTTCAGATATAAACTGGGGAGAAATGAAGTATAAAAGTATTGCTGACAATCCCTTAAGTAATGCAGCTTTAGCACTTGTAACATTGAATTATGAGTATGGATTGCTTACATGTAAGAGCCTTGCTAAGAGTGATGATGCGAATGAAGAGCTTTACAGGATACTTGGTCTGATTCATGTGAATTTAAACCACCCAGAACTAGCCTATGATTCCTTGATGACTGCTTTAAATATAACGGAAAGTGTATCCAAGAAAGCTCATTTAAAATACTTATGTGGGTTGCTAGCAACGAAGAGATTTTACGATCCTAATTTAGCTGAAAAGCTTTATGATGAAGGCCTTGAGTTATTACGTAATGAAACAGAGGATGAAGAGGTACGCCTTGAAAAAGCTTGGCTATTTAATGGAATTAGTTTCTTGGATGCAACGAAAGGGATGCAGGAAACCCAGCAAAGAAGACAAGAATTGTTTGAGAGTACTCTAAGAAGAGAACTTGAGGCATTACAAATTATTAAGAACGATCATGGGAAAGGGCCTCTTTATTTAAAGTTTAACCTATACAGTAACATAGCCTTTTTATTAGAAATCAAAAAAGATTATAGTAAGGCTTTAGAGTTTTGGGAAAATATGTTTGCTAAGTATTCGTATATTGAGAGTGACGGTGGTAAAAAAGCAGACTCTCTTTATCTATTCAGAACCGGAATGCTGCATTGGAAGAAAGAAGAATATGATACAGCTCTTGATTACCTTCAACAATCATCTACCGAAGCAGAACTCATGAGAGAAAGAATCTTTTATCAACTCATTAATTATTCTATTGGGTATATTTCGTTGCAGAAGGAAGACTACAGTCAGGCTTTACATGCGTTTGCGAATGGATTGAAGGTGGCTAAATCATTAAATGATTTGGAAATGATCGATAAGTTGTCTAAAGGGTATTTGAAGGTATCCATTAACAATCATTCATTTGATGAAGCTCTTGCCTATATAAAGCAACAATTTATAGAAGAAAATTATCAAATTGATTTGCTCAACAAAAATAGTACAGATCTATATGACATGATCCAAGACTGTGACCTTCCTTCACCTAAAACGAAGTTACCTTCCTATTATCCACTGTTTGATTTGGAAGCAAAACCAAAGATCGATATGAATAGCTATTTAATTCAAAATTAAACACTACTATCTAAAAAAATACGTTATTAGGAGTTTTTAAATGAATAAAAACGTAGTTATTTGCGGCAGTATTAAACCTCCAAAAGGGCGAGACTCTCAATCTGCTGCAAGGGAAATTGCAAAGCTTTTCATACGAGGAATGGAAGATGGAGGATTAAGTGAATATTCCTATTTTGATCTAAGAGATATGGACGTTCCTTTTTATGATGGGAGATCACTGGAAGAGTACGAAGAAGAGAATTTAAATCATTTTAAAGAGTGTCTGTTACAAGCAGAAAACATTATTGTATCTGTCCCATGTTATTGGAGGTCTGCTGCAGGACCGTTTGTAAACATGATAAACGTGTTTGGTGGACCTTTATATGACGACCCTGAAAAAAGAAATATTCTTTCTGGGAAGAATATTCAGATCATCACTGTCGGTGCAAGTAACACAGATGCTGTATATGGTACTCAGCAAGTTAATCATTTGTTCACTTCACTCGGTGCTATGGTTTTACCAAATGAAATCATGGTAGGAAACCTAAGAGGATCAAGTGACGAAGAAAGAAAAGAAATTAGTAAAAACATCTATTTATCTGGTAAGAATCTTGCAATAGAGCAAATGGGGGTAACAGTGAAGTGAAAACGAGTACAGCTGAAGAAGTCAAAATTCAAAAGATCTTTAATTGGTTGACTGAAAATCATTTTGTTCCCGAAGATTGCAAGTTTAGTAATGATCAATATAGGTATATCAGAAAACAGATTTTAAACAATATATCATTGCCTGGGACAACGATCACACCGATCATGGAGAGATTTTTATATACCATAAGCAGTAGTAAGCACATTAAAAACATTGTGGTTTTTGGAAGCTATTATGGGTATGCCCTTAGTTGGCTATTTAGTGGTGGGATAGATAATCAAGACAGAAATGTTGTTGGTATTGATATTGATGGTGAGGCTTGCATAGGAGCCAATCAAAACCTTATGAGAATTTCAAACACATTAAATGGAAAAGCAACATTTTCTGTTGAAAGCCAAGATGCATTAAAGGAAATGGATCGTAGTATTGATGATCATTCCATAGATTTATGCTTTTTAGACATTGATGTGAATGGGTCGAAGAAAGAGTATATCGACTTGCTAGAAATTTGGAAGGATAAGATGAGCCAAGGTGGTATTATTTTAGCTCACGATCCACTAGTTGATAAATTTCAAGAGGATTTCTCTGCTTTTCATGAATTTATTAAAACCAATGATTCTTTTAGTCATTATGTAACGCTACCTTTAGATTTTTGTGGGATTGATCTATTTAAAAGAACGTAAACGGAGATGTTTTTATTGGAACAGATTATTGATTTATCAATAGGAAGTGTAGCAATAGAACCGAGTGAAAACATGAGAAAGTATTCTGCTGCCGTTTGTCTAGAGAAATGGGGAGGTTACACGAGCCCATTTGGACTAACGCAGTTAAGGAAGGATATCCTGTCGAACTTCTCTCATAACTTTTCAAATATTGAATTAGAAAATGTCCTGATCACTCAGGGGGCTACGATGGGTCTAAACCTTATATATCAAATGTTTAAAGGAGAATCTATTCTAATTCCTGACCCTGGTTTTCCCTTATATGGTGAGAGTGCAGAGTTATATGACATTAACATTCATAGGTACAGATTAGGCTGGGGGATTGATTGGGAGCAAACCCTTTCTGATATAAAAGAGGGATTGGAACAGGGCGTTAAGCTCGTAATTGTGAATAATCCAAATAACCCAAATGGATTTCTATTTAACAGAGAGCAAATTGAAATGATTGCTAATCTTTGCAGCGAATACAATGTCCATTGCATATCAGATGAAGTATATCGAGATTTTTCCTTTCAAGATGATCCTGTCCCAAGTTTAGTCGAGTATATTCCGGAGAGAACGTTTCTTTTATATAGTTTCTCTAAATCTTATGCAATGGCAGGCTTTAGAGTAGGTTTCCTGATACATACGAATAAAGAATATATAAAAACATTATCTTTATATCACTGGAGAACCATGATGTCCGTTTCTTGGCAAGGTCAGAAGATCGCTTCCTATGTTCTAAAACATGAAGAAGGGTTTCCAAATAAAGTGAAAAAGCAAATAAAAGATAATATTACTTATATTGTAGAACGTTTACATGAACATGACATTTCATTTTTTGTACCAGAAGGCGGAATTTTTCTTTGCCTAGACATTTCGAAGCTCAATAAGAATTCCATTGAATTTGAGCAACAAATCTTTAAGGAAAAGAGAGTCTTAATATCACCTTGTGCTCCTTTTGGCACTACAGGTGATCAGATTATAAGGATTAACGTAGCACTTGAACATGAGAAATTTCAATATGCGATAGACGAAGTTATAGATTTTATTCAAAGTGAGCGAGTGGTAGCCAAATGACTACGTTGATTATTGGAGCGGGAATGATTGGCTCCTTCGTTGCAAAGGAATTTAGTGAAGCTGGTGATGAGGTAATCCTTTTGGGTGGTAAGCCTGATAGGTCCTATATTCAAAAAGTAAGTAACCTGAACAATGACTCGATAGTAGACAAAATGATTTTAAATGAGGAAGACTTATTAACCGTCATAGAGCATGATCATGTGAAGAATGTAATTGTCTGTGCGGGTATGATGAAAAACCATTTGGAAAAAGATTCTCATATGTCTATATACAATGAATCCCAGCTGAATTTATCGATCTTATATGCTCTATCTGGTTCACACCATGTCCAAACCGTAACCTATATTAGCTCATTGGGCGTTTATGGGGATCACATGCCTGAGGATAAAGCGAACCCAAAACCCAATTCAATGTATGGGACAGTCAAGCTATACAATGAACATGTATATAAGAAATTACATGATCTGAACCCAACCATTGATATAAATATCGTGAGACCCATAGGAATATTAGGGCCTTGCCCTAAGGTGAGTGGAAATTGGATGAGTCAGTTAGTCCGAAATATATATTTTTCTAATAAGCCCATTAAAGTAGAAAGTAACCAAGAAGCTTTAGAAATCTTAGATATAAGGGACTTAAGTAGAATCATTTATCAAACGTATAAGAATTGTAATGGTTTTTGTGAAAAGAACGTAAGAAGTCATCAATATTATGAAGTAAATTCCTTATTAAAACATATAAGTGATGCATTTGAAAAAGAGATCCGTGTAACCTATAACGATAAAAATAAGGACCATATAACCAACAATCTAAAGATACAAAATCAGCCAAAGGGATTTTTTGATTTAAGAAGTACTTTGGAAATGATAGGGGACTTCTATAATGAGGAAGGTTAAGGATATTTTTCACCAATACCTCCCTGGTATGGAGGAGGGAGTAGTTGGTATTGAATATGAAGTAGGAAGTGCTATGAGAGATTTAAAGACTGGAGTAGCACACTTTATTGAACATCTGATTCATCGTGAACATAGTGGTGAGTTCTATAACCAATTGACTGCTAAAACTTCTAAAGATCAAACCAAATTTCAAACGAAGGTACCAAAAGATGCTCTGAAGCAATCAGTTGAAAAGTTCATGCATTTACACCATGTTTCATTCAATAATACACATATCGAGGAAGAACGTGAAATCATAAAGAAAGAAGAAAAAGAAAAGCACGAAAGTAGCGCATATACCATCATTAATAAAGCGAATTCATCTTTATTTCAAGTTGAAAGCTATGGTTCACCTGTTATTGGAAGTCAATCCAATATTCAATCGATTACGAAACAAGACTTAATGGCAGGACTTGAAAAATATGTACACGCACCTGTGAATCTATACATTATAGGACCTTGGTCAGAACAAGAAATTCATAATGTGATAGAGATGTGGAGTCCATTCAATACTTCAGAAATCTCCAGCACATCAACATCTCACAGTGATATCGCTGAAGCTCGTACATGTACATATCTTCATAATGAGAAAGTTTATATCAATTCTTATAGATTACCTGGTACTGAGAATTTTGATGAGATTCATTTTGCGTTGCTTAAGAAGGTATGGGAAAAGAGAATCTCTTCCATTCATGAAGTACACATGCATATCACCCGATACCATTCGGACGGAGCTATGATTCTCTATAACAAAAGGAATTACGATCTAAATGAACAAGCAAAAGAGCTGCTTTTTAAAGAAGTATCTTATAAAGAGTATCGCTTAGCCCAAGCATTACTTCAACTCGAGATTGATAATCTTCATGAGAATTTAGAATCTAGATTGAATCCATTATATAAAGCTTTTATACGTAATGGTTTGCCAAGTTATGAAGAGCTGAATCGAAATCATAACCTTTTAACGAACCAATATCGTTTCTCTATTACATGTAACAATGTATCAAGAGAAGAAGATATCGGAGATGAAGAACATAAACACGTAGTACCAGAGTTAGTGTATAACGAAGAAATGAATGGTCGGTACTTAACCGTTTCTTCAAGCCCTCTAACAGATCGTATCCATCTCATGTTAAGAGTGAATAGTCTTTCATTAGGTCGATTACTCGTAAAAGAAGATATTAAAAAGATAAAAAGGCTCACAAAGGTTGGCTTTTTAACAAGCGTTAGATATGAAGGGTTTCATACACTTTTAACATTTACCTTTTATAACAATGATGGTTTACGAGCTTTTGTTAACAATCTGGATTTTGTAAATGAAGAATTCGTTTGGAATACAGACAACAAGGAAGTTTTCTATTCTAGTTTTGAAAATCGAATAAAGTATAAGCTTTTTGAGTTGTTTGTTGAAGAAAAAGAAAAAGTGAACTCTTTCACTATAGAAGGGATCAGTATAGTTGGTAATAAGGTCGATGTCAGTTTTATTGAAAAGTTTTTATTCAATCAAAGACCAAAACAAATTTCACAACTATCAGAGCCATTTCAAAAAGGTAGCAGTCTAAATTCCATTGAAAATGGTGCGGCTGTCCTTTATAAATTACCTAATCCAGTATTTGAATCCTTGAAAATCCAGGAAGCTGCATTTGCTCTTAATGGGCCAATTCCTTCATTAGTTGAGCGTGTCAGAGAAGCTGGGCTTGCTTATAGTATTACACAAAGCATATGTAAAGGTTTTGAAAGCTCTTATATATACTGGGCTATCCCTTGCGAACCTGATTCTCAAGAACAGTTCTTTCATATAGTGAGAACTTGGTTAAGAACATTAACAGAAGAGCACACAGCTTTAGAGAGTTGGTTCAATAACATTTGGATACCATGGAATGTTCGTACGCACAAATCTGTATTCCATTTATTACGGGCCGTTGATCGAAATCAATTTTTTAAATCTACTCAAAACTCCACTAGTTTACAAGATTATATAAATACCTTAATCGATCAAAGGAGTATGAACATTTCAATCAATAAGGAGGTTGCCCTCATTGAATAAAAATCTTTATTTTTTATGGGCCGCAGATTCAACTTCTGTTTTTGGCTCTGCCATATATACGCTCACTTTAACTTTACTAGCCATTAATTATAGTGAAAGCGCGTTAGCTGCTGGGTCTGTACTGTTTGTTTCTACATTTCCTTATCTGTTTTTAGGGGTTCTAGGTGGTGTGATTGTAGATCGTGTTGACAGAAAAAAACTAATGCTAATCTGTGATATAGCAAGATCCGCATTAGTGTTAAGTGTTCCTTTATATCAACTTGTTTTTAATCATTTACCCATTGTATATATCATGATTGTCGGATTTTTAGTTACTTGTTTTCGAGCATTCTTTTTTCCGGCTAATCAAGCAAGTGTGCCTATTTTAATAAAAGATAAAGATGAGCTTACAAAGGTAAACTCATATATTAATTCAACCAATAATTTAAGTGTTGTATTAGGTCCATCTTTAGGAGGAGCAGCCCTGATTTTTACAGATAATGTGCCTGTCTTGCTTTATGTCACGAGTGCAACATTTTTAATTTCAGCAATCTGTATCTTTTTTATTAATTTTCCTGATTCAGTAGGAGCTAAACACCAAGAAGAAAACCCGAACAAATCTTCAGTCCTTCAAGATGCCTATTCAGGAATCAAGTATATTTTTAGAGGTGACATTTTTGTAACGATCATGATTATTGCCTTTACGGTTCAGTTAATTATCGGGGATGGAATTGTTCAATTAGTATTTCCGAATTTAATAGAATCATTGAACTTTGATAAAGAACAATATTTCGGTTACTTGCTATCAACGATAGCCCTTTCAGCTTCCGTATGCTCCTTAATAATGGGGAAGTTAAATATACAAAACCCAGACAGATGGATTTTCTCAGGATACTTTTTGAGGGGGGGATGCTACTTATTTCTCATGATTTCATTAAGCTATGGATGGTATTTAGTGATTTTTTCAGGAATTCTTTTAGGGCTATCTTTTGCGATAAGTGGTCCAACATTAACGACTATCTTACAAGCGAGAACGCCTGATGATCTAATGGGAAAAGTTATGGCAGTTCGATCTACAATTGGAAACATTACGGATTCCGTATCTTACGTCTTTATAGGAGGTTTGATATCTCTAACAGGTCTTGGTTCTACGCTATCTATATCAGCTGGATTAACAATCGTTGCAACTCTTGGATTATTACTTTGGTGGAATTACAAAAACAAACAAACTCAGAACGAAGAATCAGTTGAAAACCTAAAACAAACGATAGAATCCTAATGGAGGGAATTGATCATGAAAGTTCTATTATTAGCAGGTAGTGCAGGAAAGCCTTCACATACTTTGGGAGGACTAAAGAAAGTAGCAGAGGAATTAAACAAGTTATCTGTAGAAACAGAAATTTGGGATTTGAAAAAAGAAAACTTGCCAATGGCGGATGCAGATTATCATAAAAATCCTGAAGACCATCCAGATGAAAAAGTTAAAAGACTTGTTGCTAGTGCCAATGAAGCGGATGCCATTATACTAGGATCTCCTAATTACCATAATTCATTTTCTGGATTATTGAAAAACGCATTAGATCACCTCAATATCCAAAACTTTTACTTAAAACCTGTTGGATTATTCACCCATAGTGGGGGGATTCGAAGCACAGAACCATTAGGGCAGTTACGCCTTGTTGCCAGAGGATTGTTAGGTGTGGCCATTCCTATGCAAGTCGCTACATGTAATGAGGATTATGATTTAATTGACGAAGAATACCAAATTACCCATGAAGCCATGAGAGAAAGAATCCAGGCTTTTAGTGAACAATTAGTTCAATTTGCAAATAACTTGAGGTAACCCATTTAGGAGGTATCAACATGTTAAAGTTGAAGGTCACTATAGACAGTACATGGGTAGACCTTTTGGTCAATCAAGGAAAAGAACATTTTGTTGAGAAGTGGAATGAATATGTAGAAGCTAAAGGCCTCTATAAAAGCTTTTATCAAGCATTGAGTGTTCCAGAGGGGGATATAAAAAACGATATTGAGCAATTTAAAAAGATTAAAAGCTATATCGTAGATCAAAAGCTTCATTCGGTCAGGAATATTGAAAAGTTCTTTCCTGAAATAGAGGATACTATAGAACATGATTTAAATGTGGTTTTACTTCCTTATGGCAAGATTAATTTTGGTATTGAAGAAGGTACGCAAATATTTTCATTATCTCCAGAGGCACATGAGGTGGAAACAAATCTCTTTTTAACACATGTTTTTTATCATGAAATATCTTCGATCAATAATACTGAGAGAGCTGATGAAGTCGAAAGGGATATTGGAAACTTATCAAATTATAAATATTTGATTCAATTGTTAATTCGCAATGAAGGTATAGGAAATTATGCGATTCTTAAAGATTTAATGGAATTCCATAATGAAAATCGATCCTACAATTTTAAATATTTTACTTATGCCAATAAAATTAATGATGACTTTTATATTAAAAAGTCCTTTGAACTATTATATAAGTTATTTAGTTTTGTAGATGAGGAAAACTTTAATCAATTTTTACCTACATTAAATCAGAGCCTAAAGGATAAAGGAATGCCATTAATCAATGTAATTGGTATTTATATGGCACAAAGAATTGCAGCGTATTATGGAGAAGACGTTTTGAAAAATATTTATAAAGTCGAAAGTACAAAGTTTTTTGAATTATTCATATCTACAGATGATAAATATTCAATATTTGTAAAATCATTAGGTCTTGAGGGTGGTGTTTCTGTCGAATGACATAGGTAAATAGATCCTATTAACTTCCTGCTACACTCCAATGTCAGAAGGTTATGATAAAATTGGAGTAGATAATCAGGAGGTCGATATTATGGATAATATAGGATCTATTGTTAAATATTATCGAATTTTGGAAGGTATGACCCAAGAGGAACTCGCTGAAGGGATCATATCCTCATCCTATTTATCTAAAATTGAAAATAATTTAGATAAGCCTAGTACTGAAGTTTTATCACTCCTTAAAGAAAGACTCAATATAAAGGATGAAGTGTTCATAAGTAATCAGACTTTTGTGGCTGAACTTATTGACTGGTATAAAGACATTACTACTAAAAATTTCGCAGATGCTGAAGCATTTTATGATAATAATAAACAAAGATTTAATGTCACTACTGATTTGACAACGTTATTTTATTATAAAATATTTGAAGCTTACTATTTTTTGCTAAACAATAGGGCAGAAGATGGCATTCAGTATTTTGAAGAATTACAGTATGACATTGATTCATTAAATGATAAGCAAAGCTATTTCTATTATAGAATAAGTGGGTATTATCATTTCTTTCGATCAAATTTCAGTTTTGCTTTAGATTCTTTTAAACAAGCAGAGCGAGTAGTGAATGAGTCACTAAACGTTGAGGAATGGGATGTAGCTGAATTATATTATATGCTGGGCATGACTTCCTCAAGATTACGTTTAGAGCAACAAGCCATTTATTATACAACTCAGGCTTTAGAGTCTTATAAAAACATCTATAACCTGAGTAGGTTGGCTGAATGTCACTTATTGTTAGGTATTTCATATGGGAGAACGGACTTCTTCGATTTTGCTGAAAACAATTATTTAAAAGCTAAAAAAATCGCTAATGCTATAGATAACAAGATATTACTAAGTAAAGTTCATCATAATATGGCTTATCTGAATATTAAAAAAGGTGAATCTGAGGAAGCCATCACAGGTTTAAAGAGTAGTTATAACTACAAAATAGACTGTAACGTGCAAGATCATGAATTTCTCCCAACTATATTTAGCTTGATTAATGAGTATCTACGAATATCTGATATTGAGAATTGTAAGGTTTGGATTAACGAAGGTATGAAAATTAATGAGAGTAATTCTGTTGTATTATCTTTAGATTATGATATTCATTTTAAAACGATTGATAAATATATTAATCAATCAGAAGATTTTGAAGAGTATTGTTTAACGACAACAATACCTCATTTTAAAGAAAAGAATAAAGATGAATACACCGCAAGATATTCACATATGTTAGGCGTTTTTTATGAAAACATCAACAAGTATAAGCAAGCATCAATGAAATATAAGGAAAGTTTATTTTTATTAAATAGAAATTTAGGAGGTTTTTTATTATGAAAAAAGTATTAGTTAGCATTTTGGTGATTTTATTATTAGCTGGAGGATCTAGTTTTTTAGTTAACGAAAATGGAAATAACTCTAGTCTTTATCAAGCAGGGGATATGGTTGTTGAACCATATTCTGATGAAGAAGACTATCCAAGAGTTTAATATCATAAGTTACATTCGATTTATAAAAAAAGCTACCTATTGGTAGCTTTTTTTTATTTGGTCAATTGTAGGATGTATATATTTTTATGGTTAGCTTATATACTCCAAAGACTCTCAG
>SDGW01000176.1_pt1 | contig 27173 bp, 25 predicted proteins | sample 2873831 | NCBI WGS metagenome assembly SDGW01 (sample SAMN08132700, study PRJNA421101) | hypersaline lake metagenome | isolation source: celular fraction 0.22 microns magnesium sulfate-rich crust from ephemeral... | place: Spain: Penahueca Lagoon, Toledo | collected 2011-07 | reverse complement strand
TGGGACGACGACCGCGACGAGTGGTGGGCCGACGCCGTCGAGACGGCCGACGACGAGTACGAGACGAAGTCGCTGCCCTCGAGTCAGGAGTCGATGCTCCTCTATTCGTCGGGCACGACGGGCAAACCGAAGGGGATCGTCCACACCCACGCCGGCGTCCAGATCCAGTGTCCCAAGGAGGTCTACTTCGGGATGGACCTCAAACCCGCGGATCGGTTCTTCTGGGTCTCCGACATCGGCTGGATGATGGGGCCCTGGAGCCTGATCGGGACCCACACCTTCGGCGGTACCCTCTTCATGTACGAGGGCGCGCCCGACCACCCCGAGCCGGATCGCTTCTGGTCCATGATCGACCGCCACGAGCTCACCCAGTTCGGCATCTCGCCGACCGCCATTCGGGCGCTGCGCAAGCACGGGGACGACTGGCTCGAGGGTCACGACCTCTCCTCGCTGCGGATCCTGGGCTCGACGGGCGAGCCGTGGGACCCCGAGTCCTGGCACTGGTTCCACGAGCACGTCGGGAACGGCGAGGCACCGATCATCAACATCTCCGGCGGCACCGAGATCTGTGGCTGCTTCCTGATGCCGATGCCGACCGAGTCGCTCAAGCCCTGTACGCTCGGCGGCCCCGGCCTCGGGATGGACATCGACGTCGTCGACCGCGAGGGCAACTCGGTCAAGGAAAACAACGAACGCGGCTACCTCGTCGCGCGGGACTCGTGTCCCTCGATGACCAAGTCGCTGTGGTCGGGCGACGAGCGCTACCTGAACGAGTACTGGTCGACCTTCGAGGACACGTGGGACCACGGCGACTGGGCCCAGAAGGACGCGGACGGCTTCTGGTTCCTCCACGGCCGGGCCGACGACACCCTCAACGTGGCCGGCCGCAAGGTCGGGCCGGCGGAAGTCGAGGGGGCGCTCATCGACCACGAGGCGGTCAACCAGGCCGCAGCCATCGGCGCGCCGGACGACACCACCGGGACCGCCGTCGTCACCTACGTCGTCCTCGAGGACGGTTACGAGGAGACCGACGACCTCCGCGAGGAACTGCGCGCCCAGGTCGGCGAGGAACTGGGCAAACCGTTCCGCCCGCGCGAGGTGCTGTTCGTCGACGAGTTCCCCAAGACCCAGTCGGGCAAGATCATCCGCCGGGCCATCCAGGCGACCTACACCGGCGAGGACCTCGGTGACATGAGCAGCATCGAGAACCCGGCGGCGTTAGAGGAACTCGAGGACGCGCGGTAGCGTCAGGTGGCGTCACGACTCGTTCCGTTCGACGTGCTGCCCCCAGTATCCCGGATGTTTCCGAACGACGAGGTCGTCCTCGACCGATAGCCGGCACGACAACCGGAGCCCCGAGTCGGGACTGTGTGGCGGCAGTTTGAGCCGACGGAGTTCTCTTCCCGACGGCTCATCGACCTCACCCTCGAGGATCTCGACGGCACACGTTCCGCACATCCCGTTGCCGCGACAGTTCGTGTACTGTGCGCTCCCGTTGTGCGGCGAGAGCCCGGCGTCGAGCAGGACCCGACGGAGGTTCTCTCCGGTCTCGGCATCGATCGTTTCGCCCTCGAATTCGATCGTCGGCATGGGATACGATATCACGACCACACACAAATACCTGTGACCGACCTCCACCGGACGTGACGATTCGGACGACTGTCGACGCCGACCCTGAACGCCCGCGAGTCCGTCCCGTTACGTTTTACCCCACCCGGCCCGAATCGAGGCCCAATGACTGCCCAGACCGTCCAGCAGGGCGACCTCGTGACCGTCATCGGCCTCGAGGTCCACGTCCAACTGGAGACCGACACGAAGATCTTCTGTGGCTGTTCGACCGAGCCGACCGACGAGCCCAACGAGCACGTCTGTCCGGTCTGTCTCGGCCTCCCGGGGGCGCTGCCGGTGCTGAACGAGGGCGCCGTCGAGGCCGCCGTCAAGATCGGGAAGGCGATCGACGCCGACATCCCCGAGGAGACCCGCTTCCACCGGAAGAACTACTACTACCCCGACCTCCCCAAGAACTTCCAGATCACACAGTACGACGAGCCGATCTGTCAGGACGGCACGCTCGAAATCGCCGTCGAGGGCCAGCGCCGGACCGTCGCGATCGAGCGCGCCCACCTGGAGGAGGACCCGGGCAGTCTCCAGCACGTCGGCGGCGGTGGCGGCATCGACTCCGCGGAGTACACCCTCGTCGACTACAACCGCGCGGGGACGCCGCTGATGGAGATCGTCACTGCACCGGACTTCCGCAGTCCCGGCGAGGTCCGGGCCTTCCTCGCGGAACTCGAGGAGGTCCTCGAGTACCTGGGCGTCTTCGAGGCCGAACGCGACGGCAGCCTGCGGATCGACGCCAACCTCTCGATCATCCCCGAGGAGGAGATCGGCGGCGACGATACCGACGAGATCGGGAGCGAGGCGCTCGAGGCCGCGAACCGAACGGAGGTCAAGAACATCTCGAGTCACAAGGGGGCGGAGAAGGCCCTGGCTTACGAGGAGACCCGCCAGAAAAACGCCATCCAGCGCGGCCGCGCGGTCGAGCAGGAGACGCGCCACTGGGACGAGTCCCGCGGCATCACGGTCTCGATGCGCTCGAAGGAGGAAGAGAAGGACTACCGCTACTTCGAGGAGGCCGACCTGCCGCCGCTGCGCGTCTCGGGCTGGAAAGACGAGATCGAGATCCCGGAACTCCCCTCGGCCCGCCGCGAGCGGTTCCAGACCGAGTACGGCCTGAGCGAGGAGGCCGCATCGAAGCTCACCTCCACGAAGCAGGTCGCGGACTTCTACGAGGACGTCGCCGGCGAGTTCGACCCCGACCTCGCCGCCACGTGGGTCGCGGACAACCTGCTGGGCGAACTCAACTACCGCGACATCGAGATCACCGAGATCGAGGGCCGCCTCGAGGAGATCACGCGACTGGTCGAACTCGTCGCCGAGGACGAAATCACGGCGAAAAATGCCCGCGAGACCGTGCTGCGGTCGATGCTCGACGACGGCCGGACGCCCGACGAGGTCGTCGCCGAGGAAGGACTGGGCAAGACCGGCGAGGACGAGGTCCAGCAGGCGGTCGTCGAGGCGATCGACGAGAACCCCGACGCGGTCGACGACTACGAGAGCGGCGACGACGGCGCGATCAACTTCCTGGTCGGGCAGGTCATGCAGAAGACCGGGGGGAGCGCCGATCCCGGTGACGTGAACCAGCTGCTGCGGGCGGAGCTGGAAGGGTAACGACCGAACGCGAGCGAACGCGCGGCGCGACGGGCCGCGTAGCGACGAACGGGCAACGCCCGCGAGTCAGCGAGCGTTCGGCTTTTTGGTCCAGATTTTTCGAGTCGAGCGGGACCGGAGGTCCCGCTGACCGTGTGAACGGACGCGGAGCGTCCGTGAACAGAGAGCGGTTGCGAGCGGAGCGAGCAACCCGACGAGAAAAAGGTGGCAGAATTGACCGGGGGGAGCGCCGATCCCGGCGACGTGAACCAGCTGCTGCGGGCCGAACTCGAGCGGTGGGTCCCCCGCGCTATCGCTCGTCGTCCGCGCCGCCGTCGGACTGGAGCCGCTGTGTCGTCTGGACGAGCGGGTGACGAGCGTAGTCGACGACCTCGATGTCGTCGATCCGCTCTAGGTCCTCCTTCTCGGCCGTCCGGGCCATTCCCAGATCGATCTCGTGATCGATGACGATGACGTAGGCGTCCATCTCGTCGATGTCCAGCCGGTCGGCCGCCAGCACGCGGTGGTGGCCGTCGGCCAGCAGGAGCGTGCCGCCGTTGTCGATGACCACCAGCGGCTCGGCCAGCCCCCGGTCGAGTTCGTACCGTCGCCCCTCGAGTTCGTCGGCGTAGACCCGGCCCTGCGTGGGGGTGAGGTCGGCGAGGGCGACGGTGCGGCGTTCCTCGGCGAGTTCGATCTCGTGGATCTGCTCCAGGGTCCGTTTGAGTTTGCCGACCTTCTCGGGGGTGGCCCGCTCGATCTGGCTGCGGATGACGTCGGCGTTGGAGATGATTCCGACGAGATTGCCCGCGTCGTCGACGACGGGGAGCTTCTGGATGCCCGACCGGAGGATGACCCGGGCGGCGTCGGTCACCTTCATGTCGGGGTGGGCGACCAGCAGATCGGTCGCCATCACGGTGAAGATCGGATCGTCGTCGTCGGCCAGCAGCAAGTCGCGGGCGCTGATGAAGCCCTCGACGCGGCGGCGCTCACAGACCGGAAAGCCGCTGTGTTCCTCGCTCTCCGCGATCCGGGTCGACACCTCGCCGACGGTCTCGTCCGGCGACACCGTCGCGACGTCGCGCGTCATGTAGTCTCTGACCTTCGGCTTCGTTCGGTCCGACACGACCTCCATACGCGGACGGACGGCGGCCGCGCGCAAAAGTACTGTCACTGCGCCCCGTCGCGGCCGCCTCCGGTCACGCCGACTCGCCGCCGTCCGGCTCGCCGCGCTTCGTGAACAGCCACTCGCTGGTCTGGGTGTAGGCCCCGACCGGGACCCCCGGCCGCGTCTCGATCGCCTCGAAGAAGCGGTTCGTGATCACCTCCTCGACGACGCTGACGATCGACTCGACCTCCGCCTCGTCGTCGGCGCTACCCAGGATGCCGATCTCGAGCTGTGCGCCGGCCATGTCGGCGTGGCCGCCGGCGCTGCCGATCCGGTCGAAGGCGTCCCGCAGCGTCTCGCCGAGGTCGACGTCGGCGGCTCGCGAGCGGGCCGACACGTAGACCGTCTCGTCGGCGAAGCCGAAGACGAGCGTCGTCTCGACGCCCTCCATCGCGAGCAGCTGGTCGGCCGCCTGCGGCAGCGCGTCCCGGTCGCCGATCCGGCCGACGCTGGCCACCGCGACCGAGTCGCGCTGGACCCGGTTCTTGATCGCCCGCGCGATCGTCTCGAGGGTGTCGCCCTCGAGCGACGGCTGCTCGATCTGGCGCAGGACCGACGCGTCCGCGTGGGGCGACAGCACCGACGCGGCCCGGAAGTCGGCGGGCGAGACCTCGCGGGTGAAGTCGTTCGTGTCGACCCGAATGCCGTACAAAAGCGCCGTCGCAGTCGAGGGATCGAACCCCAGGCCGAACCGCTCTACGTACTCGGTCAGGACGGTGCTGGTCGCGCCCGCGCCCTGCCGGAGGTCGACGAACTCGCCGGGCACCGGCCCCCGCGGCGGGTGATGGTCGATGACGACGTCGACGTGCAGTTCCGTCGGGAGCTGGTCGTTGACGCCGGGACGGGAGTGATCGACCAGCGCGAAGGCGGCGTACTCTTCGAGCGACTCCGTCGGCTCGAGGTTTCGCAGGTCGAGCTCGAGCAGGTTGACCATCGCCCGGTTCTCCTGATGGGATATCTCGCCGAAGTAGCAGGCGTCGGCCGGGACGCCGACCGACTCGGCGATGTCGGCCAGTGCGACCGCGCTGGCGATCGCGTCGGGATCGGGGTTGTCGTGGGCGACGACCGCGAGCCGGCCGTCGATCCCCGCGAGCTGTTCCCGGAGTTCGATCGCCGACTCGGCCGACGGGCTCGCCGCCTCTTCGAGGACCCGCTCCGACAGCGCGCTCGCGGGGTCTACGACTCTGTCCGCGAGGTCGTCGAAGCGCTCGCGGTCCGCGGCCGTCGCGTTGCCGCCCAGATAGGCCACGATCGCGGCCCCGGGGAACCGATCGCGCGCGGCCTCGAGCGCGGCCCGGTTGACGTCGGTGCGGTCGCCGCCGACGAAGATCACGTCCGGCGGATCGACGGTCGCGACGGTCGCGGGATCGCTCGGATCGCCGCCTCGCGCCGGGACGCTCTCGTCGCGCAGCGTTTCGACGACGCTCTCGTCGTCGGTGATGACGAGCAGTCGGCCGTCGCGCTCGGCGAGGCGGTCGATGACCCCGCGACAGACGGAGCCGCAGCCGAGCACGAGCCGGAAACCCATTTGTCGCGGCTTGCGACCCCGGCGGGTAAAAGCTACCGGGTGCGGCTCAGCCGACGACCGTCGCGGCCGCCTCGGTCGCGACGTCGGCGATCGGGCCGAAGGCCGCGAGGATGACCGCGGTCACGACGGCGGCGGCGACGATCGCCGCGTAGAGGCCGGTCGGCTTCGAGAGCGCGTCGCGCTCGCGGATCGGCTCCTCGATCCACAGCGCCTTGACCAGCCGGGAGTAGTAGTACAGCGAGAGCGTGCTGTTGATCACGAGCGCCGCGGCGGCCGCCAGCAGCGCCGTGTTCTCGGTGGCCGCTTCGATCGTGTGGCTGAACAGGAGGTACTTGCTCCCGAACCCGCCGAACGGCGGGATGCCCGCGAGGCTGAACATGAAGACGGCCATCGCGGCGCAGGCGACCGGCGCCTGGGTCGCGAGGCCGTTGTAGTCCTCGAAGGTGCGGCCGACGCCCCAGTGTTCGGCCAGCCCCACGAACAGGAACGCGCCGGTGTTCATGAAGCCGTAGACCAGCAGGTGGATCATGGCCGCGCCCATCACGAGGTCGCCGGACGGCGTCGAGAGCGCCGCCAGTCCGATCAGCACGTAGCCCGCGTGGCCGATCGAGGAGTAGGCCAGCATCCGCTTGACGTTCTCCTGGGTCGCCGCCGCGAAGTTGCCGAGCGTCATCGTGACGATCGCCAGAACCACGAACGCCCACGTCCAGTCGACGCCGATGACCGCCGTCGTCGCCTCGAGCGGGAACGCGGTCGTGAACACGCGGAACGCGAGCACGAAGCCGGCGGCTTTCGAGGCCGAGGAGAGGAACGCGGAGATCGGCGCGGGCGCGCCCTCGTAGGCCTCGGGGGCCCAGAAGTGGAACGGGACGCTCGCGGTCTTGAACGCGATGCCGCCGATCAGCATCAGGATACCCAGTCCGAGCAGGCCGCCCATCTCGCTGGCCGCGTCGAGGTTCGCGGCGATCGCCTCGAGCTGGAGCGAGCCGGTCGCGCCGTAGACCAGGCTGACGCCGTAGACGAAGATCGCCGAGGACAGCGCGCCGATCAGGAAGTACTTCAGTCCCGCTTCGACGCTGCCGCGGTTGTCCTTTAAGATCGCGACCAGCGCGTACGACGGCAGGCTCGTCAGCTCGAGGGCGATGAAGACCGTCACCAGACTGTTCGAGGCGGCCATCATCGACATCCCGGTCGCCGCGAGGACGATCAGCGAGTAGTACTCGGCCTGGTAGGTGTGATCGCGCAGGTAGTCGTGGCTCGCGACCGCGACCAGGGCGGTGACGATCGCCACGACGATCATGAAGAACAGCGCCAGCTGGTCGACGACGAACTGGCCGTTCATGATATCGATGACGCCGTAGTTCTCGATCCCGGACGCGCCGACGCCGGCGGCGGCGTACCAGACGGCGACGGCCAGCGACGCGAGCGCGCCGACGATGGTCGTCCCGGAGAGGACGGTGCGGTTCGTCGAGCCCGGGTTGATACTGTCGAACGCGAACAGGACGAGCGCCGTCACGGCGAGTAGCAGCGCCGGTGCGAGCGCCAGCCACTGGGGCAGGTCGACGACCGCCATCAGACGTCACCCCCCTGGACGATCGGATCGATTGCGTCGGTTATCATGTCGAAGATCAGGTCGGGGGCCACGCCCAGCAGGACGACGAGTCCGAGCAACACGATCAGCGACGCGACGTCGTGGGCCGGGGCGCGGCCGACCTCGTAGTCGGTTTCGAGTCGGTACGGGCCGAAGACGGTCCGCTGGAGCGCAAAGAGCAGGTAGCCCGCGACGATGACGATACCGAACATCGCCAGCGAGGTGAACGCGGCCGAGTACGAGAGCAGCTCCGAGCCGAACGAGCCGAAGAAGATGAAGTACTCGGCGGCGAACCCGCTCATCAGCGGCAGCCCCATGTAGCCGAACGCGCCGGCGATCAGCACGCCGACCGCGATCGGCATTCGATCCGCCAGCCCGGACATGTCGGTGACCATCCGCGTGTGGGTCGCGTTGTAGATGACGCCGACGGCCATGAACATCAGCCCGGAGATCAGGCCGTGGGAGATCATCTGGAAGGTCGCGCCGCCGACCCCGAACTGGGTGTACGCGACCAGCCCGAGGATGACGTAGCCCATCGACGACACGGAGGAGTAGGCGACGATCCGCTTCAGGTCGGTCTGGGCCAGCGCCAGCATCGCGCCGTAGATGACGCTGATGACGGCGATCGCGGCGATCGGCACCGCGTAGGCCTCGACCTGTTCGGGGAACATCGTGAAATTGAACCGCAGCAGGGCGTAGGTCCCCATCTTCAGCAGGACGCCGGCCAGCAGGATCGAGGCCGGCGTCGGGGCCTCAACGTGGGCGTCGGGCAGCCACGTGTGGAAGGGGACGACCGGCACCTTCACCGCGAAGCCGAGGAACAGGCCGATGAACACGACCGAGGCCAGCGTCGTTCCGCTGAGCCCGAACAGGCCGTCGGGTCCGCCCTCAAGCATCGCGGTCGCGACCTCCGGCAGCGCGAAGGAGGTCACGTCGCCCAGTCCGAAGACCAGGGCGACGAAGGAGCCGAACATGACCAGCGACGCCACGTTCGTGTAGACGAAGAACTTGATCGCGGCGTACTTCCGGCGCGGGCCGCCCCAGATCCCGATCAGCAGGTACATCGGGATCAGGACCGCCTCCCAGAAGACGAACCAGAGGAAGAAATCGAGCGCCGAGAAGACGCCGATCAGCATCGCCTCAATGAACAGGATCAGGCCGTAGAACTGCGACTCGCGCTCGTCGATCGGCGTCCACGAGCTGACGATCGCGAGCGTACAGAGGATCGTCGTCAGGACCACGAGCGGGAGGCTGATCCCGTCGAGGCCGACGAACCACGACATCGAGTAGTCGCCGATCTCGAGCCACGCGGCCCGCGATTCGAAGGCGAGTTCGCCGCCGCGGAGGGCGTTCCCGCTGCCGTCGAAGGCCGCGAACAGCCACAGCGACAGGGCCGCCGGCACGAGGCTGATCGCGAAGGCGAGCTTGCCGGCGATGCGATTCGGCGCGACGAAGGTGACGAGCGCGCCGACCAGTGCGACCGCGATCAGTGCTTCGATCATCATGCGAACCACCCTCCGAGATAGCCGAGGACGAGCAGCAAGGCGATGAACCCGCCCACCAACAGCGCCGCGTAGTTAGTCACGATACCTGTCTGGATCCGTTTCACCCAGTCGCTGCCGAACAGGCTGATCGTCGAGGTGCCGTTGACCACGCCGTCGACGACCGTCTGGTCGAACCGGTCGGCCGCCCGCGCCAGCGGCAGCGTCAGGCCCTCCGCGAGCCAGACCTGGTACTCGTCCTGGTAGTAGTTGCTTTTCAGGACGCCGTAGGCGCCGCCGAGCTTCGTCGTGTGGCGGTCCGGCTCGGGCACGTTGTACAGCGTGTGCGCCGTGACCGCACCGGCGAGCGCGAGGCCCAGCGAGAGCCCGGCGCTCAGTAGCATCGTCGTCGTCTCGGAACCGACGTAACTCTCCTCGAAGGCGGTCTCGGCGACCGTCTCGTGGTACGCGTGATAGGTCAGCCCCTCGACGTAGCCGTACTCGCCGTCGAGCCAGAACTCGAGGAACGTGATGTCCAGCCCCGCGAGCTTTGCGATCGGAGCCATGTTCACGAGGCCGGCGACGGCGGCCAGCGTCCCGAGCGCGAGCAGCGGGACCTTGACGGCCCAGCCGACCGGGTGAGGGTCCTCGGCGGTGTCCGAGCGGGGCTCGCCGTGGAAGGTCAGGAAGACCATCCGGAACGTGTAGAAGCCGGTGAAGAAGACGGCCACCAGTCCCATCGCGTAGGCCGCGAGGATGACCGGCTCGGAGAGGCCGACCGCCAGCGCGTCGAACAGCACCTCGTCTTTCGACCAGAAGCCCGAGAACGGGACGATCCCCGCGAGCGCGAGCGCGCCGGCGAGGAAGGTGTAGTAGACGACGGGCGCTTTGTCCTTCAGGCCGCCCATCTCCCACATGTCCTGTTCGTGGTGCATGAGGATGATGACCGCGCCGGCACCGAGGAACAGTAAGGCCTTGAAGAAGGCGTGGTTCATCAGGTGGAAAACTCCGGCGACGTAGCCGCCGACGCCCAGCCCGAGCATCATGTAGCCGTACTGGCTGATGGTCGAGTAGGCAAGCACCTGCTTGACGTCGTCTTTGACGACGGCCATCGTCGCCGCGAACAGCGCGGTGAAGCCGCCGACGAACGCGATGATCGAGAGCGCGGTCGGGGAGAGGGCGTAGTAGCCGAACATCCGCGCCACGAGGTAGACCCCCGCCGCGACCATCGTCGCCGCGTGGATGAGCGCGGAGACGGTCGTCGGGCCCTCCATCGCGTCGGGCAGCCACGTGTGGAAGGGGAACTGCGCGGACTTGCCCAGTACGCCGCCCAGCACGAGCAGCCCGGTGATCGTCACCCAGGTCTCGGCGTCGAAGCCGAACAGCGTCGCGCCGTCGTCGATCGCCGTCTCGGCGGCCGTGACGAACGACCCCTCGCCGGCGAAGCCGACCGTGCCGAACGTCGCCGCGATGGCGACGACCCCGATCAGGAAGAAGTAGTCGCCGAAGCGAGTGACCAAGAAGGCCTTCTTCGCGGCCGAGGGGGCCGACTCCGTGCGGAACCAGAACCCGATCAGCAGGTACGAACAGAGGCCGACGAGCTCGAAGAACATGAAGGCCATCAGCAGGTTGTCCGCGAAGACGAACGCGAGCATGCTGAAGGTAAAGAGCCCGAGTTCGGCGTAGTACCGCGGCAGGCCGGTCTCCCCTTCGTCGTTCATATAGCCGAGGCTGAAGACGTGGACGAGCAGGGCGACCAGCGAGACGATCACCAGCATGAGCGCCGAGAGCGGGTCGATCAGGATCCCGAACGTAAAGGCGATCGTCTCCGCGCCGGTCGCGCTCTGGGCCGCGCCGGCCGTCCACTCGTACAGCTCCGCCTGATGGGCGTCGCCGCCCGCGACGGCCGCGGCCATCACCAGCGAGACGACGAGCGAACCCGCCGTCGCGATGATGCCCGGCAGCGCCCCCTTCTTCGGCAGGTGCCTGCCGAACAGGAGCGTGATCACGAACGCCGCGAGCGGGAACACTGCGATCGCCGGTGCGAATCCGAACGGATCTGATGCCATTGCCATCTTACCACCTCATCGTCGTCGGTACCGTGACGTCGACGTCACGGAAGTTACGGTACAGCACCAGGATGATCCCGAGTCCGACGGCCACCTCGGCGGCGGCCAGCGCCATCGTAAACAGCGCGAACAGCTGGCCGGTGAGGTTGCCGTGATAGAACGCGAACGCGATCAGGTTGATGTTGGCCGCGTTCAGCATCAGCTCGACGGACATCAGGAACAACAGTGCGTTACGACGCGTCAGAACGCCGAAGAGGCCGATACAGAACACCGCCATCGACAGCAGCACGTAGTACTGCACGTCGACGGTCATCGGCGCTCACCTCCCGTCTCGGTCCCGGCCCCGCCGTCGGAGCGGTCTCCACCGTCGGCGACGGCCGGTCGCGCGGCCTCGCTCGAGGCTTCGTCCGCGCTCGAGAGCGCGGCGACGGGCTCGCCCTCTTCCTCGCGTTTCGCGAGGACGAGCGAGGCGTCGAGCGCGGCGTCTAACGCGACGGCGACGAGCAAGACGGCGGCGAGGAACGGTTCGGTGCCGCCGACGGTCTGGAGTTCGTCGTAGCCGAAGAGCGCGTAGCCGAGTTCGGCCGTGATCGAGATCCCGTCGGGGAACCCGGCCATGCCGCCGAAGGAGGCGTTGAGAGTTATCAGCGCCATCACGGCGAACAGTCCGACGGCGAGCAGCCCCGGCACCAGCGTCTTCCCGAGTCGGAGTTTCGGGCCGGTCGTCATGCCTGTACCACCTCGTCCGTGTCGGCGTCGTCGCGCTGGGTCAGCATGACGGCGAACGTGATGAGGACGAGGACCCCGCCGACGTAGACGAGGACCTGCATCATGGCGACGAACTCGGCCGCCAGCATCACGTAGTGGACCGCCACGCTGAGCAGCGCCACGCCCAGCAGGAGCGCCGAATGCCACGGGTCCTGCATGAGCACGACACCCACCGCGCTGGCCAGCGTCACCCCGGCGAACAGCGCGAACGCGATCAGCTCGTAGTTCATGGTTGTGTTGGTAGTGCCCGTTTGCGGGACGGGCGGACCCGTTACTGGTAGTCGACCTCCCCCTCGCCTTCACCGACCCACGCGCCCCGGTCGGGCTCGCGGGAGGCGAGCGGGTCGATGTCCTTGTACCACGGCACCGCCTTCAGCTGCTCCTTGTTGTAGACGAAGTCGTGTTTCGTGTCCGCGGTGAACTCGAAGTTCTCCGTCAGGAGGATGGCGTCGACCGGGCAGACCTCCTCGCAGAGCCGACAGTAGATGCACTGTCCGATGTGGAGGTTGTACTGTTCGCCGTTTCGCTGCTCGTCCATGACGATCTGGATCGTGTCGTTCGGACAGACGTTCTCGCACTGGCGACACCAGATGCACCGCTCCTGACTGAACTTGTGGACGCCGCGGAAGCGCGGCGAGACGTCGGGCGCGGTCTCCGGGTACTCCACCGTGAAGGTGGAGCCGTCCAGCGCGTGTTTCATCGTCGTTGCCATCGATTTGAGTATCCCGATCATGCTATCAGCCCCACGATCGCTGCGGTCAGCACGAGATTGGCGAAGGCCAGCACGAGCAGGCCCTTCCAGCCGATCTCGATCAGTTGGTCGATTCGAACGCGCGGCACGGCCGAGCGCAGCCACTGGGTCGCGAAGAACACCGCCCAGATCTTGATGATGAACCAGACGATGCCGGGCAGGACGGGGCCGGCCGGGCCGCCGAGGAAGATCGTCGCGATGATCGCCCCGCCGAGGAAGATGTGGAGGAACTCCCCGAGGTAGATCAACACGAAGTAGACCGAGGAGTACTCGGTCTGGTAGCCGGCGACGATCTCGGTCGGCGCCTCCGGCGTGTCGAAGGGGTTGCGGCCGACCTCCGCGAAGTTCGCCACCAAAAAGAGGACGAACGCGAAGGGGTTGATCAGCGCGTACCACGACGGAATCGAGATCCCCGCGACCGTCACGAGCGTTTCGCTCTGTGCGGCGACGATTTCGCCCATCTGGAGGGTGCCGGCGAAGATCACGATCGACATCCCCGTGATGACCAGCGGGATCTCGTAGGCGATGTTCTGTGCCACCGCCCGGAGGCCGCCGAGCATCGAGTACTTGTTCGCCGAGGCGTAGCCGGCCATCACCAGCCCCAGGCTCGCGATCCCGGAGACCGCGAAGACGTAGGCCAGCCCGACTTCGGGGTCCGCGAGGTGGATCCCGCTGCCCATCGGGATCACGGCGAAGCCCAAAAGCGCCGACGACGCGACGACGATCGGCGCGAGGTCGTAGGCCGGCCGGTCGGCGTTCTCCGGGACGATCAGCTCCTTCGACAGGAGCCGGACGGCGTCCGCGACGATGATGAAGATACCGGCCGGCCCGAGCCGGTTGACGGCGATCCGGTCCGTGAAGGCTGCGGTGATCTTTCGTTTCGCCCACGGCCCAGCGACGCCGGTCATCGCCAGCATCAGGTTCCCGATGAGAAAGGCCGCGAGGAAGGTCGCGAGCAACTCGCCGCCGAGGCCGAACCCGTCGAGGCCGGTCAGCTCGCCGATCCGCTCGGGGAGCAAGACCGTGTCCTGCAGGGGCAGCGCCGTCGCGGTCGCCGTCTGCGCGCCGGACATACTAGCGGTCCACCTCCCCGAGAACGATGTCCAAGCTCCCGAGCGACGCGATCAGGTCCGGGACGTACTCGCCTTCGGACATCTCGGGCAGCGCCGAGAGGTTGTGGAAACACGGACTGCGGATCTTGAACCGGCCCGGCTTGTCGGTGCCGTCCGAGCGGATGTAGATCCCGAGTTCGCCCTTCGCGCCCTCGACGCTGCGGTAGATCTCCGTATCCGCGTCCGGCTTCAGCGTCCGCGGCACGTTGCTCTGGACGGTGCGTTCGTCCTCCGGCCAGTCCTCGAGCAGGTCGAGACACTGCTCGATGATCTTCGCGGACTCCTCGACTTCCTGCATGCGCACGAGGACGCGGCTGTAGTTGTCGCAGCCGTCCTCGGTGACGACGTCCCACTCGAGTTCGTCGTAGTAGCCGTAGGGGTCGTCCCGGCGGAGGTCGTAGTCGATGCCCGAGCCGCGGGCGACGGGGCCGGTACAGCCGTACTGTTTGGCCACCTCGGGCTCGAGGATGCCGGTGTCGTGGGTCCGGATCTGGAAGATCTCGTTGCCGGTCAGCAGGTCGTGGTACTCGTCGACCTTCGCGGGTAGCCCGTCGAGGAAGTCGCGGGTCTTCTCGACGAACTCCTCGCGGGGTTCGGGCAGATCCCAGGCGACCCCGCCCAGCCGGAAGTAGTTGAACATGAGCCGCTGGCCGGTCAGGTCCTCTAAGATGTCCTGGACGACCTCGCGGTCGCGCATGCCGTACTGGAAGATGGCGGTGAAGTCGCCGTAGACGTCCAGCGCGAACGTCGCGAGCGCGAGCATGTGGGAGGCGATCCGGCACAGCTCCGCGCCCATCGTCCGGATCACCTGCGCGTACTCGGGGACCTCGATGTCCGCGAGGTCCTCGGCCGTGCGCGCGTAGGCCCACTCGTTCAGGAGGCCGGCCGAGACGTAGTCCCAGCGATCGGGGTAGGGCATGATCTGGTGCCGGTAGGTCCCCTGCTGGCACATCTGCTCCTCGCAGCGGTGCAGGTAGCCGATGTCTGGGTCGACGTCGACGACCGTCTCGCCGTCCAGTACCGTCTCGATGTGGAGGACGCCGTGGGTCGCCGGGTGGTGGGGACCGATGTTTAAGAACATCGTGTCCGACTCGTCGTCGTGGTGGTCCGGCTGGACCGGATTGGCGTGTTCGCTCAGGGTCACCAGCTGGGGCTTCTCCTGGTTGTAGTCCCGGGAGAGGGGGTGGCCCTGCCACGTCTCGGGCAGGAGGATCCGGCGCGGATCGGGGTGGCCCTCGTAGTCGATTCCGACGAGGTCGAAGGCCTCCCGCTCGTGCCAGTCGGCGGTGCGAAAGACCGGTTCGGCGGTCTGGCTGACCGGCTCGTCGGTCGTCGTCGGCACGACGATCGACACCTCCTGGGTCGGGTCGGCGTACTTCCGGAGGTGGTAGATCGACTCGTACCGGTCGGGGTACTGCTGTGCGGTGAGGTTCGCGAGGTGGTCGAATCCGGCCTCGTCACGGAGATCCTCGAGCACCTCCTGGACGTCGTCGGGTCGGATGACGAAGCCCGGCGCGTTCAGATGATCGTCGCGCGCGATCGCGCGGTCGCCGACCAGCGCCTCGAGGTCGTCCTCCGAGACCTCGATTGCCGGTTCGCGTTCGAGTCCCGTGCTCATGGCGAATCAGCCCAGTTGTAGCGCATGACGAGGTCGTCCTCGTCGATGTCGTCGGCGAGTTTCTGGACGAGTTCGTCCTTCGGCAGGTCGCCGAACTCCTCGAGTTCGTAGGGTTTGACCACGACGGGCGTGGACTCGCCGTTGCGGATCCGTTCCTGGAGTTTGACGATGCCGTAGACCAGCGCCTCCGGTCGGGGCGGGCAGCCGGGGACGTGGATGTCGATGGGGATGATCTCCTCGGCACCCTTGACGACGTTGTACCCCTCCTGGAATGGACCCCCGGAGATGGTACACGACCCCATCCCGACGACGAACTTGGGCTCGGGCATCTGGTCGTAGACCCGTTTCATGCGGGGGCCGAACTTCGAGACGATCGTCCCGGGGACGATCATCACGTCGGCCTGTCGGGGCGAGGCCCGCGGCACCCCGGCCCCGAAGCGGTCCAGGTCGTGTTTGATCGCGTAGGTGTGCATCATCTCGATGCTGCAACACGCGATCCCGAACTGGAGCATGAACATGGAGTTGCCCCGCACCCAGTTCATGAACTTGTCGAACTTCGTGAGGATGAACGGCGTGGAGCCGAAGGCCTCCCGAAGCTTGGAGTTGAAGCGGTCGTCGGCACCCTCACCGATCCGCGAGTCGCGGGTGTCCGTCGACGGTGCGGTGCTGTCGTAGATCGACTGGCGTGGTTGTTCGCTGCTCATTGTCTGTCAGCTTCCAGTTGGTCGGGCGTTCGGGCCCACTGTACTGCGCCTGTGCGCCACGCCCACGCGAGTCCGACCAGCAGAATGCCGACGAACAACAGCATCGGTCCGAGCGCGCGGACGAGCGAGATCTCCGGTTCGGCGAGGGCATCCTGGTAGGCGACCGCCCACGGGAACAACAGGACGGTCTCGATATCGAAGACGACGAACAGAAGCGCAACCATGTAGTACTGAATATTGAACCGGATGCGCGTGCCGCCGGTCGGAATCTCGCCACTCTCGTAGGTGGCGCGTTTGCTCGTTTCGGGCACGGTGGGTCGCAGGAGATACGATACCGCCATCATCCCGAACGGTATCAGTACCCCGACGAGAGCCAGCGCCCCGATGGCGATCCAATCATTCATCTCCGTAACGTTCGGGGCTTCAAACCGCACGCACATAAGGGTTGATTCTTCGTTTTTCGGGGAAACACGGGCCGAAACGCGGCTTCAGCGGACGCGTGACCCTCGTAATTAATCACGTTATACTATATATGGCACTCCGAAGAGCGAACTGATCGGTAATACGCTGTTACTCACGGCGGAAACCGGCCGGGATAACGGCGGGAGAGCGGTAATCCCGTCCTGGCGAACTCGCTCGGGTGACCGAACGGTCACCGTCGCCGGCGGGGCGGCGACTACTCCTCCCTGTTCCGGAACGCCGGCGTCCCGCGGTCGTGCAGTTCCCGGGAGACGTCGCCGACGCCCTCGCGCAGTTGCTCGTGGTAGGCGACCAGCCGATCGCGGACCTCGTCGTGCTGTCGGGCGAGGATCTGGGCCGCCGACAGCGCGGCGTTGAACGACTTCCCGGCGTCGACCGCGACCAGCGGCGCGCCCGTGGGCATCCCGATGACGCTGTCGACGGACTTCTCCTGGACCGGAACGCCGATCACCGGCAGCGGGTACGCGATCGAGGCGGTCATGTTCGGCAGGTCCGCCGACTTCCCGCCCGCGCCCGCGATGATCACCTCGAGCCCGCGCTCCTCGGCCGTCTCGGCGTACGCCGTCATTAACTCCGGCGTGCGATGCGCCGAGGTGACGTAGGTCTCGAAAGTGAACCGTTCCGCGGGCGGGTCCTCGAAGTCGGTCTGCTCGGCGAACCCGAGTTCGTCGACGAAGGCGTCGTAGGCCCCGCGCCGGCGGCCGCCGGTCAGCATCGTCTCGAGGTCGGAGTCGCTGCCCATGACGATCCCGACGTCCGGGGTTTCGGCGGCCGGGCGGTCCCGCGCGGCCTCGTCCTGGAGTCGGTCGATCAGGTCGGTGACGCTGTCGCTCATAGGGGACGGTCGGCGGGGGAACGACTTGAAACGGTGGCAAACGGTCCGAGCGGATCGGCCGGTCGGGGTGGCCGTTACGAGCGGAACGTGATCGCGCTCTCGAGGTCGCGCGCGGTCTCGAGCAGGTCCTCGACCGCGGCGTCCTCGTCGTCCGCCGACAGCGTCACGTGCCCCATCTTCCGCAGCGGGCGCGCGTCCCGTTTCCCGTACCAGTGCAGCGAGGCGGCGGGCGTCTCGAGGATCTCGTCGAGATCGCTCAGCCGCGCGGGCTGGTCCTCGTCCACGTCGCCGAGGAGATTCGTCATCACGGTCGGCGAGCGCAGGTCGGTCGAGCCCAGCGGCCAGCCGAGTACGGCCCGGACGTGCTGTTCGAACTGCGAGGTCCGGGCGCCCTCGATCGTCCAGTGCCCGGAGTTGTGCGGGCGCGGCGCGATTTCGTTGAGCAGGATCTCTCCGTCCGTCGTTTCGAACAGTTCGATCCCGTAGACGCCCCGCCCGTCCATCACTTCCAGTACGTCGCGCGCGACCGCGTGGGCGCGGTCGGCGACGGCCTCGCTCGAGCGCGCGGGGACGATCGTCTCCCGGAGGATCTCGTCTTCGTGAACGTTCTCGCCGATGGGGAAGGTCCCAACCTCGTCTTCCCCTTTGACCGCGATGACCGAGACCTCGCGCTCGAAGTCGACGAACGACTCGACCATCGCGGGGCCGGCGACCGACTCGAGGGCGTCCTCGGCGTCGGCTCTCGACTCGACGGGGACGTTCCCCCGGCCGTCGTAGCCGCCGGTCCGAGCTTTGAGCATCACCGGCGCGCCGTAGTCGTCGATCGCCGCCCGGACGTCGTCGGCGTCCTCGACCGCCCGGAACGGCGGGACCGGGACGCCGACGGCCTCGAGTTCTCGCTTCTGGACGAGTTTGTCGTGGATCGTCTCGAGGGTCGCGGGCTCGGGGTGGACCGGGGTCCCCGTCTCCTCGCTCACCCGGTCGAGCACGTCCTGATCCGCCAGCTCGATCTCGAACGTGAGGACGTCGGCGCGGTCGGCGAGGTCGCGGATCGCCGCCTCGTCGTCGAACGCGGCGACGATCTGGTCGCGAGCCACGGGTGCCGCCGGACAGTCAGGCGTCGGATCGAGGACGACCACCTCGACGCCCAGCGGCGCGGCCGCCTCGGCGAGCATCCGCCCGAGCTGTCCCCCGCCGACTACGCCGATCGTCGGTCCCGGCGTCCGTAACGTCGTCATTGCGCGCCGGTTGTCCGCGCCCGCGCTTAAGAATTCGCAAACGCCCTCGCTCGCGGCGCCCCTTCCCGAACCGTCCTCCTATAAAAACTCTCGGGAAGGACACCCGGGTCGGAAACCCGAAGCGAGTATATATGGAGCTGGCAACGCACGAACACGAGTATGCAACGTCACGTCTCACGACGCCGGGTCCTCGCCGGGGGAAGCCTCGGCGCGCTCGCGTCGCTGGCGGGCTGTCTCGCGACCGGGAGGGGGGAAACGGAGACCGTCACCGAAACGTTCGATACCGAAGGGGTGAGCGAGTTCTCGCTCGCGGCTCGTAACGGCTCGGTCACCGTCGACGGGGGCGCCGACGCGACCGCGATCGAGGTCTGCGGCCACAAGGCCGCCCCGACGGAGGCGTCCCTCGAGTCGCTGACCCTCGAGACCGACCGGAGCGACGGCCGGCTCACGGTCGAAACCGACAGCGAGGACGTCCCGTTCCTGATCGGTCCCGACCCGAAACTGGACCTCGAGGCGACGGTACCGGCGGGAGTGGGCGCGATCCGCGGGGAGACGACCAACGGCGACGTCACCGTCCGAGACGCGAGCGGCGAGTTGCTCGCGGAGACGACCAACGGAGATATCGACGTCGCGGGGGTCGACGGCGATCTGACCGCCGAGAACACCAACGGCTCGATCACGGCGTCCAGGGTCGGCGGCGACGTTCGGGCGGAGACGACCAACGGAAGCATCGACGCGACCCTCGCGGCGGGCGGCGGGGACCTGATCGCCGACAACACAAACGGCTCGATCACCGTCCGTACCCCGCCGTCGATCGACGCGACCGTCACCGCGTCGGCGACGAACGGCGAGGTGTCGTTCGAGGGGTTCGACGGCGTGACGGTCGACGACGGAAACGACGCGACGGTGACGCTCGGCGACGGCAACCGGCGGATCCGCCTCGAGACGACGAACGGGAGCGTGACGGTACGACGCGAGGCCGACGAGGAGTAGCCGCGGCCGCCGCATCCGGCACGGCCGCTCCGTTCGTCGCCGGACGGCACCGTCGACCGCCGGAGAACGGTACCTCTTTTACCCGCCCTCCCTACCGCTCGCGTATGTCCACGCTCGGACTGGTGGTCGCGCAGTTCAACCGGCCGATCACCGAGCAGATGGAGCAGGAGGCCCTCGAGGCGGCCACCGCCGCTGGCGCCGAGGTGTACGAGACGGTCCACGTCCCCGGCGCGTACGACGCGCCGCTTGCAGCCGACCGGCTCGCGCGCCGCGACGCCGTCGACGCCGTCGCCGTCGTCGGGAGCGTCATCACCGGCGACACGGACCACGACCAGGTGATCACCGACGCCACCGCCCAGCGGCTCTCCGACGTGAGTCTCGAGCGTGACACGCCCGTGACCCTCGGCGTGACTGGACCCGGCATGTCCGCCGCGGAGGCCCGCGAACGCGTCGAGAACGCGGCCAAAGCCGTCGAGGGTGCGCTCGATCTCGTCGACGAACTGCCGGAACCCGATCCCCAACAATGACGATGGAATTCACCGACCGCGTCTCCCGAGTCGAACCGTCCGCAACGCTTGCCATCTCCGCGCTCGCCACCGAACTCGAGAACGAGGGGGAAGATGTCGTCGACCTCTCGGTCGGCGAGCCCGACTTCCCCACGCCCGAGAACATCGTCGAGGCGGGCAAGGCGGCGATGGACGCCGGCCACACCGGCTACACCACCTCCGCCGGCATCCTCGAGCTGCGCGAAGCGATCGCCGACAAACTCGCCGACGACGGTCTCGAGCACACGACCGACGAGATCATCGTCACGCCCGGCGCGAAGCAGGCCCTCTACGAGATCGTCCAGGCGCTCGTCGAGGACGGCGACGAGGTCGTCCTGCTGGACCCCGCGTGGGTCTCCTACGAGGCGATGGTCAAGATGGCCGGCGGCGATCTGACCCGCGTCGACCTCTCCGAGACCGAGTTCCAGCTCGAGCCCGCCCTCGACGACCTCGCGGCCGCCGTCTCCGACGAGACCGAACTGCTCGTCGTCAACTCCCCCTCGAACCCCACCGGCGCGGTCTACTCCGACGCCGCGCTCGAGGGCGTCCGCGATCTGGCCGTCGAACACGACGTCACCGTCATCTCCGACGAGATCTACAAGGAGATCACCTACGGCGTCGAGCCGACCAGTCTGGGAACGCTCGAGGGGATGGCCGACCGCACCGTCACCGTCAACGGCTTCTCGAAGGCCTACTCGATGACCGGCTGGCGGCTCGGCTACTTCGCCGGCCCCGAGGAACTGATCGATCAGGCCGGCAAACTCCACAGCCACTCGGTGTCGTCGGCCGTCAACTTCGTCCAGCACGCCGGCCTCGAGGCGCTCGAGACCGAGGAGCCGGTCGCCGAGATGGTCGACGCCTTCGAGGATCGGCGCGACCTCGTCGTCGACCTGCTCGACGACCACGGCGTCGACGTCGCCGAACCCGAGGGGGCGTTCTACATGATGGTCCCCGTCGACGAGGACGACCAAGCGTGGTGTGAGGGCGCGATCGAGGACGCCCACGTCGCGACCGTCCCCGGCAGCGCCTTCGGCACGCCCGGCTACGCGCGAATCTCCTACGCTGCGAGCGAAGAACGGCTCGAGGAGGGCATCGAGCGACTGGCCGAGGAAGGCTACCTCTAGAAGCACTGTCTGGATAGATTTCTTCGATCCACCCTCGAACGGCACCGTTCTGTCGGTTATTCAAACTACTTTCACTCCGGTTTGGTTACTGTTATTCCACTTACGGAACTATTGTTTCTATGGACTGTCCGACGTGTGGAAAATCGCTGACCACCGAGCGAGGAATGCGGCAACATCATACGAAAGTCCACGACGAACCGCTTCCGAATCGTACCTGCACGGGGTGTGAGACGGAATTCTACGATCCGAAAGCGCGACGCGAGTACTGCGACGACTGCAATCCGAACGCGGGCGAGCACAACGGGAACTGGAAGGGTGCAAAAGAGACGACATCGTGTAAGCAGTGTGATTCGACGTTCGAGTATTATCCATCGGACAAACCCGGCGTCTACTGTTCGGATTGCGTTGAAAACTCCGATACCTTTCTCGGAACGCCATATTACGAATACCACGATATAGAGCGTGTAAAACGAGTCTGTGAGTGGTGCGGACGTATTTCAACCGTCCTCAAATCGAGAGCGGAACGAGAGCCGGTTCGATTCTGTAGCCAAAACTGTCTTAGCCATTGGTTATCCGATCAATGGGAAGATGCCGACAACGCGTACAACGGTCGATGGAGAGAAATAAGACGGCAAGCGCTGGATCGAGATGATCACACGTGCCAACACTGCGGGATTACACGCGACGAGATCGGTCACGAACCGGATGTTCATCACATTACGCCAGTCCGAGAATTCAGCGATCCCCAACTGGCGCATACCCTCGATAACGTCGTTTGCCTTTGCCGTAGCTGCCATCGATACGCCGAAATCGATATGATAGATGCGCTTTCACCCTCATCGCCCCAAGGGAAACAATAACTCCTAAATCGTTCTACCCCTAACAGAGGGTTGCCCGTTCAGTCCCGTGGTGTAGTGGCCAATCATATGGGCCTTTGGAGCCCATGACGGCAGTTCGAATCTGCCCGGGACTATATAAAATATTTTATGTTTTCCGAAGCGGTCCTGGTTCGAGCCCCGACGGCCGAGTCACCGGGGCGGATCGAGATCGTTAGCCGGTGTCGGAGTCGTCGTCCATTTCGTCGACGAGTTCGAAGTCGGTCGAGCTACAGGAACAACCCTCCTGCCCGATAATTTTGATTTCGCCGTCCGGCCACTGTCGCGCGGCATAGACGGAGTCACAGGCCATACACGCTGCGAGTACCCGCGTCACGTCGTCTCTATGTGCCATCCCCGGCGGAGAGTTTGCAGAACTCCGGAATTAACGTTTTCACTCGAGTCGCGCTAGTAAACTGCAAGTAACATCCAACGGCGTACACTATCGGTGACGATGTCCGTCGTCTCGAGTCGGCGATCGCCTAGTCGGGATCCGCTCCTCGAGTAGTCGAGTCCCCGCGAATCGGGGTGACCCGTGCCGCCGAGCGACGCGGGGAGTTGCAGGCGCGGGACGTCCGGGGTGGCCGGGTGCGAGAACGCGGCGTCGCCTATTCGTTGAGGTGCGATCGATACCCTTTGGGTTCGAAGCCGCGCCGGCAGATCACGCGCTTGCGACCGACGGTGATCGCGCTGATCTGGTCGTCGTCTTCCATCCGGTCGATGACGTCCTCGAGGCGGTCCCGTGACCAGCCGGTCTCCTCGCGGACGGTCGATTGATCGACGCGGCCGCCGCGTTTGACGAGCAGTCTGAGAATCTTGTCCTCGTCGGGGAGTTCGCCTTCGTCGACACCGTACTCGATCTCCTCGGCGTAGCTTAACGTTTCGTCGTCGTGGTCGTCGTCCGGTTCCTCGGTCGCCGCGGACTCGTCCGATGGGGCCTCGTCGGCCGAGTCGCTCCAGAGAGAGGAGAGCCGCGTCCAGAGTGTGTTGAATACCATGTGTTGATCACGCTCCGCTGGGACTACCACAGCTTGAACGCCCACCTACCTTGATTTTATGTTTTGTGTATGACATTGGTGTGTGCGGTCGGTTACGTCGTGACTATCGTGACGGGGCCGTCGGCGAATAGCGACGGCCTTGCGACCCGCAAGTCAGTTATCACTTTCGGCGACCGACAGGCTCGCCGACCAACGCGATCGGCCAGGTCCCGGAGACGTCCCAGCCGGTTGATAGGGGCAGTAGTCCTCTCTTTCGTCGTTCTCTCGAGTCGGGAGCGAATTCGAAACCGCGGAACCGCGTTCAACGCTCGTCCGACTCGACGGTCTCGAGGTACGCCTCGGCGAGCGCGTCGAGCGCCTCGTGGCCGTTCGTGGCGTGGGGCGCGGTCAGCGGCGAGACGCTGATGCGGCCCTCGACGACGGCCCGGCGGTCGGTCCCCTCGGGGTCGGGCAGCGACTCGGGGTCCATGTTCTCCCAGACGCGGTCCTTCAGGGTGACGTGTGCGCCGTCGCGTTCGGCGTCCATCTCGTAGCGTTTCGAGGGGCGCGTGATCTCGATCGGCGCGGGGTCGCCGTCGGCCACCGGGACGTTGACGTTGAGATACGCGGCGTGGTCGAAGACCGCCGTCTCGAGGGCGTGATCGGCCAGGTAGCTCGTCACCCGGGTCGCCTCGGCGTAGTCGGAAGCGGTCAGGTCGGTCTCGGCGAGGGAGGTGCCGCCCGCGGGGACGTACATCGAGGTGGCGATCGCCGGCACGTCGAAGAACGCGGCCTCGACGGCGGCGCTGATCGTCCCCGAGCGCCCGAGGACGTACTCGCCTAAGTTCGCGCCCTTGTTACAACCCGCGACGACCAGATCGGGGAAGGGGCCGAGTTCGGCCAGCCCCGCGACGACGCAGTCGGCGGGCGTCCCGTGGACCGCGTACCCCAGCTCGCGCTCGTCGACCTCGACCTCGTGAGAGAGCGACCGGCCGCAGGCGCTGCGGTCGTCGGCAGGGGCGACGACGGTCACGTTGGCGTGCTCCGAGAGGGCGTCGTACAGCGCCCTGATGCCGGTGCTGTCGATCCCGTCGTCGTTGGTCAACAGGATCTCGAGGTCGTCGCTCATGTCGCTCCCGTTGGACGGCGACGCGAAAAGCCCACCGTTTGCTGCAATCGACGGTCGCGACCCCGTCAGGCGAACCGATCGACGATCGTCTCCTCGTCGACGACCAGGTTGTACGCCCCCTCGTCGTCGTTCCACAGCGCGAGCGCCCCCTCGAACGAGCAGACGTCGCCGTAGTCGGCCTCGAGCAGATCCCGGTTGAGCGCGGTCTCGTTCGTGACGACGGCGTAGTGGTCGGTGTCCTCGCTGCCGTCGCTGATCTTGAACAGCGGGTTCGAGCGGCCGCCCCCGCGACCGCCGTCCCCGTCGCCGGAGAGCGAGCGGCTGAGCTTGGCCGCGACCAGGTCGATCCGCTCGGTGACGTGGCGTTCCATCTCGGCCATCTTCGCCCACTCGTCGGTCTCGAGGGCCATGTCGTGGCGTCGCCGGCCGTCGAGTCGCAACTGCGAGTAGGAAAACTGGACGTCGACGTTCTCGAACTCGCCGGGGGCGTGGTCGGCGTCGTCGGCCGGCGTCGCCTCGTCGAGTCGCCGCTGGAACGACGGGGTCTCGAGGTCGGGGCGGACGTCGAACGACCAGCCACGATCCGACGGCGTCTCGCCGGGCCAGAGCCGAACGGCGGGACCGTAGACGGTCACCGCGCCGCGGCGGTAGTCGGCCGGGTCGTCGTCGGCCTCGTCGCCGTCGTCACCCGCCTCGGTCGGCACCTCGTCGCGGACCCACAGCCGCTCGCCCTCGAGCTCCCGCTCGATCTCGCGCAGGCCGACGCTCGTGTTCCTGTCCGCGGGGGCCATCGCGAGGAAGGTTCCCGCGGGCGCGAGCGTCTCGAGGGCCGACCGCGCGACCGCGACGGGGTCCTCGAGTTCGCTCAGGACGTTACAGGCGAGGACGAGGTCGAACCCGTCGTCGGGCGCGGTCGGGTCGAAGCCGGCCGAGCCCGCGCCGTCGGCGGCTTCCGAGGGGTCGAACGCCTCGGCGGTCGTCCGGTGGATCGTCGGGTGGACGTTCCGGCCGGTCTCCGCGAGCAGGTCCTCGAGGACGTCCGCGGCGGCGCTGGGTTCGACCGCGTGGTAGTCGACTAAGGCGTCGTCGGGCAGGTAGTCACAGAGTCCGAGCGCGGGACCGCCGACGCCCGCGCCGATATCGAGGACGCGAAGGTCCCGGCCCAGCAGCCCCCGGTCGGCGAGGTCGTCGAGCGCGTACTGCACCGCCGCGTAGTAGGCCGGCAGGTGGTAGATCGCGTAGCCGGCCGCGGCGTCGTCGTCGTACTCGACCGACCGCCCCTCGAGGTAGTCGGCCTTGAACCGCCGGATCGTCGACCGGAGCAGGTCGCCCGAGGCACCCTCGAACCAGTTCGGCCCGTAGCGGTCCGCCAGCAGGTCTTCGAGGCGTTGTTCGTACGCGGCAGGGAGCCGCTCGACCGGGTCGCGACGGGGCCGGACCGGCTCGTCCTCGACCGGGACGAAGGTGCCGTCGTCGCGCTCGAGCAGTCCGAGGTCGGCCGCCTCCTCGCGGAGGAGTTGCCGAACGACCGCGGGATGGGGGTTGCCCTCGACGTACTCGCAGATCTCGTCCGGGTCGATCGGGCGGACGTTGCGCAGATACTTCGCGTTCGATCGGACGGCCTCGCGTTGCTCACTCATTCTCGGTTCCCTCTCCGTGCCAGTTCGCCGCCGCCTCCCGGTACAGCGCGGCGATTTCGTCCGCGTCGGCGTCGGCGACCGCGGCGGCTGCCTCGGCGACCGCGTCCGCGCCGTCGAACGTCGCCTGGATGTCCGCGTAGACCCGCGGCGTTCCCGCGGTCACCTGCCGGGCCAGCGCCCCTAGCTCCTCGTAGATCGGCGTCTCGAACCCCGCGGGGACCGACTCCGCCGCGAGCGCGAAGGAAAGCACTGCGGCGTGGGTCGCCGCCTGCACCGTCTCCATGGCCTCGTCGTGTTCCGCCGCCGTCGTCTCGACCAGGTCGTTGCCCCGCGCCTCGAGTCCGGCCAGTAACTCGTCGGTGACCGGCCCCGTCCGCTCGCGGACGACGGCGATCGAGCCGGGGGCCCGTTCGGGGGCGAAGAGCGGGTGCAGGCTCGCCCGCTCGAGATCGGGCGCGTGTCGTTCCATCGCCGCGAGCGCGGGCTCCATCACGCCCGAGACGTCGACGATCGCCCGCTCGGCCCGGGCGGCCTGAGCGGCGATCGCGTCGGCGACCGTCCTCATCGGCACCGCGAGACAGACGGCGTCGTAGCTCCGCTCGCCCTCGAGGGCGGCGACCTCGCCCCCGACTCGCTCGGCCGCGGCCGCCGCGGCGTCGTCGTCGACGTCGGCGAACGCGATCCGGGCGTCGATCGCGTCCCCGAACCACGATCCCATCGACCCGGCGCCGACGATCAGTACGTCCATCGCCCGCTCCTACCTCCCGGCGTCGCAAAAGCCGTTCGATCCGTCCGATCCCGTGACCGACCACTATGCCGAGGCGCTGACCGACGGCTGGCTCCGCCGATTCTCCGCTGTTTGGGCCGGACTTCTTGAGGGCGGACCACGGAGGGAGGGACATGACACGGATCGGAATCGTCGGTGCGGGTGCCGGTGCAGCGGCCGCCACCTTCGCCCTCGAGGACGCGGCTCCGGACGCCGAAGTGACGGTACTCGAGAAGTCCCGCGGGGTCTGCGGGCGGGCCGCGACCAGACGGCGCGACGGGACGGTCTACGACTACGGCGCGAACTACGTCAAATCCGACGACGAGCGGGTCGTCGACTTGCTGACCGAGACCCTCGATACCGACGGGCTAGTCGATATCGCGGAACCGGTCCGGACGTTCGACGCCGACGGCGCGGTGACGCCGGGCGAGGACCGCGACGATCACAAGTGGAACTACCGGCGGGGGCTGACCCAGATCGCGAAGCGGCTGTTCGCCCGCACCGACGCGACGGTCCACCGGGAGACCCGCGTCGAACGGGTGATCCGGGACGGCGACGGTGGGGGTGGAGA